>ERZ1034768.672-NODE-672-length-11175-cov-7.531205_pt1 | contig 11175 bp, 19 predicted proteins | sample MGYA00520691_ERZ1034768 | MGnify/ENA primary metagenome ERZ1034768 (study PRJEB33766, sample SAMN09781704) | gut metagenome | biome: gut microbiome | host: Homo sapiens | place: Madagascar | study: EMG produced TPA metagenomics assembly of the PRJNA485056 data set...
GAAATATCCTTATAAATTCAACGCTAATAACAGATATCGAATTCAATGAAGTGGAGTATTTTATTAAACTAATAAATTCTTTGTCGATAGATCAAATAAAAATATTACATCTATTTTATTTAAGAGATTATAAAAAGGAAATAGAATTTACTGATATTAACAAATTTATCGACAAGCATTGGAAAGTAGATCCATCATATCGTTGGAGTCTAGTAACAGAACTTATTAGAGATGGGCTTATTTCTTCTTCAATAGAACGGCAACATAAAAAAGGAAAGGGCATTCAATTATCAAAAATGGGAGAAGATTTTATAAATTACATATTTAACCCGGTTTCAATTTAATAAATATTTAGAAATGAAAAATTGCTTTCCCCTTAATATAAAGTGTAATTTAAGGGAAAATATTTGGATGATAAGGAAAGAACAATGGAAAATACATACAAATGTCCACATTGTAATAAAAATACTATAAATAACACTATATTAGATAGATGTATTGATTATATAAGTGAAGATATTTGTCAGGTATCAGCGGATAAGCAGTGTTCTATATGTGGAAAAATATACAATGTGAAGATAGTATATAAGTTAGATCATGAGGAAGTAACTGGAATATAACATCAATAAAAATAAACATAAACAACAATTATGTAAATAATAGCAAACATTAGAAGCAGGACTTAACTGCTTCTTTTTTATTGCAGAAAATGAGGTGATAAAGTGAGCCGATACAAAAATGGAAATCCAAAACGACAATCAAAGTTTATATGCTTGCACTGCATGAAAGAAAATATATTGGTTACTGGCATACAACGCAAGCAGCAACGTGAGAAAGGACACGTAAAAGATTTATATTGTTTGCGATGCGGATTTGTTACAAAAAACGAAGAGGTTAGATATTGTGATTCCTACGATGAAATATTTGAGTTAGCTAAGATAAAAAGAGAGAATTATTATACGGATAAATATGAAAGAGAGGTTGGTTAATATGCAGACAAGAGATTATACAACAAAGAAAAAAGGGAAAACGGAAGTGCAGCCATTTTGGAATATGAAAGATATTAAAAATGTTGTTGAGTGGTTTGAGAAGAATAACGAATGGGATGGATATCTTATTACATTATTAGAACTACTTCTTGGTAGACGAATTGGTGATACAGTAATGATGAAGTGGTCGGATCTGTATTATGAGAATGGAAATCGAAAGAATGAGATTGATACTATTGAAGAACAGAAAACAGGAAAGATCACTAATCTTCCTGTGAGCAATATGGTATGGGAAGCAGTTGATAATTATTTGTCGCATGTCAAAATCAATCCAATGGAGCATTATAATGAATATATCTTTCAGTATCAGCCCAAAACTGATTGGATTAATAGATGCATGTTAAATGTGTATTCTGAAAATAGCATTGATGCTTGGTGTAGAGTGTTAAATAAAGACTTTTCTGATAAGCGAAAGGAAAAGATATTTAATGATTTTCATAAGCAGAAGAAATATTCATCATTGGGAGATTACCTTTATTATGAAGTGGAATATAATGATGTGGTTAAATGGCAGACAGATGATTATAGAAAGAAATTAAAGAAAGCGGTTGAAGATATTGGAATAACTTCACCTGTGTCGAGCCACAGCCTCCGTAAGTCTTTCGGCTATTGGATACACAAAACACATCCATTTGATCCTGATTGTCTATTATCATTACAGAGGTTATTCAATCATAGTGATCTTCAAACTACAATGAATTATATTGGGTTAACAGAAGAGAAAAATAGACAGTTGATTAACGATCATGGAGAGTTCATTCATAATGTACTTGCAGGTAAGGGCGATGAGATAGTTAGAAATATGCCAGTTATCTCATTGAAATCCGATGATTTTGGAAAAATTATTCGTATGCTCACAGATGACGTAGATAAGTATCAGAAAGCAATTGATATGGCGAACCAGATGAGGGTCTTATAAGATAAATTACCATATTTTACCATGATACAAACTGTGAAAAAAGATGTAAAATTATGTAAAGACGATACTTACTGAGCATCGTCTTCATAATATTTTTTTACTTCATTTGTTATAAGATTGCGTACCCAACCAGAAAGTGACCTACCATCTGAATTAGCTATTATATCAGCTTTTGTTTTTATCTCTTTTGGAAGTACGATCACAATTCTTGTATTGGTATCGCTAATTTGTCCTTGTGCCATTTTTTTCTCCTTTCTATTCGAATTAATTGGTACAAGTTGATTATAAGTTGCTATAAGTCTTGTGTCAATTATTTTAAAAAACTGGTACAAACCTGTTGACAAGTTGCTATCAACTTGCTATAATGGTGACAATCAAAGGAAAGGAGGATGTGAATATGGACATTAATACATTTGATATTCTACTTGTCGATTTTGGCGAAATAGAATTCTGTGGCGAACAAGCTGGTGTCAGACCTGCTATAGTTATTCAAAATGCAATGGGAAATAGGTTTAGTGATACAACTATAGTGATGCCGTTTACCACAAAAATCAAAAATATAGATCAGTCTACACATTCTCTTTTTATGAGAGGAACTGGTGGTTTAACACAAAGTTCAATGTTATTAGGGGAATGTGTTAGACAAGTATCAAAACAGAGAATAATAAAGAGGATTGGTTCAGTCAACGATAGAGCGACTAGATTAGAAGTCAAACGAGTATATGAATCAAACTTCGGGGAGGTATAAGCATGGAATATATTATGATGACGGTTGAAGAAGCAAAGAAATATGCAAAGAAAGATGCTATTGTCTTAGTAGCCACACAGGATCTTGCTTCACAAGATTGCAACATTGGTTTTGTAAAGAAAAGATTTGGAGAGTGCTCTGACATAATTGGTTCGGCAAAGACAATTGCTAATATCTGTGATGAGTTTGCTAATCAGCTTAGAGTATTTTCAGATACACAAAGAGATCCAATTAATTACGAACCAGTTGGATATTTAAATACCATATTATTTCGAGAGATGACCCGAAAAACGGACACGCCATAAGGTATAAATAAAACATAGAACAAATGTTCGGCGGATATTGACACACCCAAACAGATGTTCTATTATAGAGTAAGGAAAAACGTAGCCAAGTGAATAGACGGTATTGGCAGTACCGACATCTTGGCTACGCATGGGTTTGATGTAGCAGAATAATACCACACCATATTTTATTATTACATAATCGTTCTATAAAATCAACATGTTATTTGTTGAGAATTTATCGTGGCAGTTCAGCTATATTTCACAAACATAAATAAAAAGAAAAAATAAGTATGTGCTATTAGCTCAGTAGGTAGAGCACTGGACTTTTAATCCAGGTGTCGAGGGTTCGAACCCCTCATGGCACACTATTAAATTGCGCTATTTTTGCGCTGAAAATAAAAAGGAGGGATTGATGTGGCGAGATATGCTATTGGGAATGGCAAGGGTTACATAGCCAAGGATAGTCTTGGTAGATTCACGATAACGACTAATCTTGCAATCGCAGAAATATATTGTCGTGATAAGGCAGAAAATGTGTACAAAAGTTCAATATCTAAGTCCTATAAGGCACGAGGATATAAAGTAGTGAAACTGGATGACGATCCTCCCGATAATGTTAAGCAAATAACTACTAAGGAGTTGCAAGAAAAAACAGAAAAGGTGTTAGCCGTTGAAAACATACAGAAGTGGCTAGATAAGATAGCTGACTTGAATGGGTTAGCCGCTGATGCATTACATAGAAAGGCAGAACTAATTGAGCAATTGAGTAAAGTTGATAGAGAGTTGAGTGATATAGCACATTACATAGAGTTTAATAATCTAAATGCTGCACAAGGTTACAAAGCCTATAAGATGGAGCATGAACGGAGAATAATTAGACGATCAATTAAGAATGAAATTCAAGTTTTAGAAATTATTCTTGGAAAGAAGATATCAGAGACGGTCACTGATGAGATAAATAATGCTGTGACTGGAATGGATCAACGTTCATATGAACCTAGGGAGCTTAGTGAACTGTTTGATTTTTGATTAATATTACATATAAGGTGGGTGTAGGTAGTGAATAATGAGAAAATGCAAAAAGAATTAAGTAATCTTTCTCCACAACAGATGGAGTGGCTTGAAGAATATTGTGCAAACGACATGCAGAAATTAAAGAAAATAAGCTATATTGCGTTTCAGGGGTATAATATTCCAAACTTTGAACATGATGAGCTTTATGATGACGCTATGAATGTATTGATGGAAAGTGTAATAGATTATGATACATCTAAAAATGCAAAGTTTGAAACTTATCTGACCAATAATATCAAGAAGTCAGTTATTGATTGGTACAGAGATAATTATCAAAGAGGTAAGCGAAGAAACTTACTTCGAGATAAGAATGGTAAGATAATAAAATTTGATCAATATGGCAATGTAACGGACGATGATAAAGGAAAACCTGTAGTTGTTCCAAATACCTCATTTAATGCACCTACAAGAGATGAAAGTGAGGTGGATTTGAAAGAAAAAATAGCTTCAGATTTTAATGTGGAGGCAGAAAGTGAATTTGATTTTGATGATAGCAATAAAGTTGAGGAGTTCCTTGAATCTTTACCAAAGACACAAAAAAATATTTTGCTTCTTCGGATGGAGGATATTCCTACTGATGAGATAAGACAAAAATTAAATATCACAGACAGAGAATATAATAGTGCAATGAAGTCAATTAAGATGAACAAAGGGCTTTCTCTATTTACAAAGAATAAAAATGATGGAAATTACGATATGGAGGTATATGAAATGGAAGATAGAATTATTGAAATTAGTGAATCTGAAAACTATAGAACAGACAAATACAGTATGTATTCACTGTTACAGGATAAGAAAAATGGAGATATGAATTGTAATTACATTTTACAGCGTGAACCGTTTCAGTGGACTACAGAAGAAGCAAACAGATATTTTTGTCGTATTCTTAGTAACCTTCCTATTCCTGAGATTATCCTTTGTGAACAAAAGAAGAAAGGATTAACAATTTCTCATCTAATTGATGGTTTACAAAGACTTTCATATGCTGAAGCATTTAAGGAAAATCGTATTAAAATTGGTTCAGCAGGAGCAGAGAGGCATTTGATTCAGTACAGAGATTATGTTTTAGATGAAAATGGTAATCGTGTATTAGATGAAGACGGACTTCCTGAATACGAAATGAAAGTGTTCGATGTGATTGGAAAGTATTATAAGGATTTACCAGATGAACTGAAAAAGAGATTTAATAATTTTAATATTAATGTAACTAAGTTCTTTGATTGTACAGACGAACAAATCGCAGATCATATTCGTGATTACAATAATCATGCAAGTATGAACAAGGAACAGGGTGGCTTACTTAATGTATCTGCTGATATTGCAGTACATATTAAGAAGATTTCACAGAAAAATTCTTTCTTCAAGAATTGTGGTAAGTTTACAGATAATAATTCAATCAAGGGAAAACTTGAAAGAGTTGTTGTTGAATCACTTATGTTGTTGTTTTTCCGTGAATCATGGAGAGCCAACCTGGATTCAATTTATAAGTTTGTTAATGAGAATGCATCGGAACAGCAGTTTATGAAGCTTAATTCACAGTTCAACAGACTGGAATTAGCATTAGGTGACAATAATAAAAATTTATCAGAGATATTATTTACTCCAACTACGATGCCAATGTGGATTGCAGTGTTTGATAAATTTACTACATATAATTTAGATGACTCTTTATTTGTTGAATTTTTAAATATATACAATTCAAAGTTAAAAAATAAAGAAGTTGACGGTGTGTCGATGGCAGATTTTAAGGATCAGCAAACAAAGAAAAAAGCAACAATCACAGGTAAGATTGATTTACTTGTGAAGTTAATGAACGGATATTTACATATTACTGAAGATACATCGGTTAACAATGGAGAAACATATATAAATTCATCAAATGATGATAGTGATGATGAGAACCCATTACAGTTTATAAAGGACAATGTATCAGAAAGGGTGTCTGAGGAAGATATAGATGACTACTATACTCTGATGGATGATTTCAAGACATTACATGGAGTAAATATATCATCGCCATTCTTTGATTACCACAATGAGTTAGCATTCTTAGGGATGATTGCTTATTCATTCAAGTTTGATAAAGATTTGGATAATTGGTTGATTAATTACACCAATCGCAATATTACATATAGCACTAATCAGACAGAGAACCTTGAAAATATGATAGCTGATTTCAAGACATATGAAGAGAAGAAGTCAGCATAGGAAGGAGAATATACATATGGAGAAATTAAAGTTAGTTAAAATTTCAGATATCAAAGTATCACGTAACTTCCGTAATTCTGTTCCATCACCAGAGAAGATGAATAGATATAGAGACGCTTATTGTCTTGGTAAAGATTCGAAGCACTCTTATGAGAAATGTGCAGGTCAGGTCAAGCCAATAATATTAAATGAGAATAATATGATAGTGGATGGCTATATACAGTATCTCGTCATGAAGGAGATGGACGAGGAGTATTGTTACTGCTGCATTGAACATAAGTTGGTAGTGTATACGCTCATTGATGGTGTTCATACAAATGGGAATACTAAGGAATACACTTGGAGAGTTCCAGATAATACGAATTGGGATGAGTTTAAGAGCAAAATCTCATATGGTGATCTGATATGGGTTAGAACATCTAATGGGATAGCACCAATCATCGTAACAAATATTACTACAATAGAAGCAATTGAAGGTGAATTGTCAGGATTAGAGAGAGTTGCAAAAAAGGACATAATGAAAGGTAAGCTTTGGAAAAACATTGAGATAGATGAAAAAGTGCTTATTAAAAACAGTGTGTCAGAGGAATGGATACCAGCTCATTACGCTGGGCTTACATATGACAAGAAACCTATGATATGGAGTTTGGGAGGAACTTCATGGACTACTGATGCGTTTAGTGTGCCTAAATACGTTAGGTTGCCTGGTAGTGTAAGTTTTGGAAAAACACGTAGATCATATGACTAATCTTTTGGCAAGATGTTAGGGAGAAGAATGTACAGATATGGAATTATACTTAGTAAATCAATAATAGGAGGATTATATAAATAATGGCAACTATCATGGACTTAAAAAGTGGAGCAAAAATAAACAATATTTATAGCGACCAGTTATATATACTGGGAGATTATGTGGATAATCATACGAGAAAACTTCTAAACCCCGATAGTTTAGAAATATGGGGATATCTCAATGAAGATACTATGTGCAATTATGTACCAATATCAAATATGAGATTACAAGGGATTCGTTTATGTCCTTTTTGTGGTGGAACAGCTAGGATAAGAATGGATACAAGAAAAGATGCAGAATGTCATTATTCAGTAAAGTATATTGAATGTAATAAATGTGGATGTAGCACAAGGAAAGAAACTTGTGGTGGATATTGGGGACATGATTGTACTGATGAACAAATAATAGAAATATGGAATAGAAGAGTGTAGTAACTTTATCTATTGAAAAGAGAACATATAAAAGGGTGACTCAACTAAGTTGCCCGAATAATGGGTTGTGGTGAAAAGGTCAACACATCGCACTTTGACTGCGACATTTGTGGGTTCGAGTCCCACCAGCCTAGTTATGTGCTACTAGCTCAACTGGTAGAGCATTAGACTTTTAATCTAAGGGTTGCGGGTTCAAATCCCGTGTGGCACATTGCTATATAAATAGTAAAAATAATTAAAAACAAAGGAGATATTGATATGGGAATAACAGCAAAGGATTTTGGAAAGAAGAAGAGTATTATTGTTAAGGTACAGAATAGAATTGAGAAGGAGAAGGCTGCTATGATCGCTAATAAGAGAGACAAGAAGAATAAGAATAACTAAGCTGATTATATTTATGGTAATTAACAGTAATGTTCGATTTCTTTGGAAGAGAGGTGAAAGTATGGAACAGATTCAAGAAAATGAACAGTGGAAATTGAATGGTAACTGTGAAAAATGTAGAAGAAATAATTATTGCTCAACGCCATGTACTCATCATAATAGGCGAATAAGAGCAGAATTTAAAGGTCTTGTTGCAGATATGATGAATAAAATGACAGGTGGAGTGATGAGAGAGGTTATTGATAAAACGGTAAATGGAATTTGGTAAATTGGAAAGGAGATTTTATATGGGCGTATCATGTGATATTTGTAAATATGGATGTGAACATGATTATGTGAGAAATAATTATTATTGTTCAAATAAGAACAGTTGCCATCCAATAGCAGATTCTCCAATTGTTAAGAATTGTAGATATGGAGAAATAGACCAATGGAAATATGATTTTAAATATAAACCAAATAAGAGTGATAAAAATGTATCGAAAAAACTTATGTATGAAGAATTAAAGAAGATTCTTTTTGGAATTAAGTTAAAAGATATTGATACTATTATGAAAGAAATTAATGAACTACAAGATAAAATTACATCATACAGAGAACCATATAAATGTGAAACTTGTGCGGTTAAAGAGTGTGATGTATATGCATTAGGTTGTAGAGATTGTAGTGGTTGGAAGTAGTAAGAAAACTTCGATTCATTAGAATTTAGAAAGGAAAATTGATATGGCATATATTAAGAATGAAAGTAAGGTTGGAAAGACTGTAGTATTGCAAAACGAACATAAAAGTTTTGCAGGAACATTTGAAAAAGGTACAGAAGTAAAAATCATTGGAAAGTCTCAAAGAGGATATGACATTGAGGACGAATACGGAAATAGAATGATTGAGTGTGGATGGGATTTGTAATCACAGTAATCGCACATTTCATTAAAAAAATTGGAGGTAAAATTATGTTATTTTGGTTATGTTTAATTGCATTAATTGTAGGAATCGTATTAGTAACTGTTGGAAATATGGAGTGGTTTGATACTAGAAATAAAAATAAGTTAAGAAAATTTCTATATCATAATGATGACACAATTAAAATTTCTGGTTTGGTTACTGTTGTAGTAAGTGGAATTATAATGGTAATTATGATTTTTGTCTTTGCTTGTGCTTATATTGGTGTAAATGCTCAAGTAGAAAGCAACAAAGAACGATACAATGCCATTACATATAAAGTGGAAAGTGGTGCTTGTCGTGATGAATTCGGTTTATTGAACAAAGAAGTAATTGATGAGATTCAAGATTGGAATGAGGATGTGATATACTATAAAAATATTCAGAAAGATTTTTGGGTTGGTATTTTTATCCCAAATGTATATGACCAGTTTGAAACTATTGATTATACAAAATACGGGAGAGAATAAATACAATGTCAAATTTATATGTATATTTAATGTGTTCTCGCAACAAGGATAATAAGGATATTCCAAATTTTAAGCAACGAGATAAGACAATTCTTGAATACAGAGAGAATGAGGATAAGGTAATTGAGGATTTTAAGAATTTTGCAACTGAAGGAGTTCCTGGTGAACAGACGAGATTATATAGGTCGGTCAATCCTAGGAATGAAGAGAAAATCAGGGAAGAATTTATTATTTGTCTGCTGAGAGACAAGCCAAGTATGACACAGCTTAATCGCACATTAGCATCCGTTGCACAGCAGGTACAAAATCGTGATGAGAGTAAATGGCTGTTTGATTTTGATGTGGATGACAAAGAATTACTTGGTCAATTTAGAACAGATTTGGGATTATTAGGCATTCACAATGACTGCCATAAAACTCCTCATGGCTATGCGGTAGTTGCAGAGCATGGATTTGATACAAGAGAACTGATGGAAAAATGGAAAGATTATGACATCACATTGAAGAAAGATGAGTTGTTGTTTTTGGATATGATAACGAATAAGTGAGGTGAAATAAATGACGTATAGAGAAGAGCGCAAAGACTTATTTACAGTACCAGAAGATTATTATTTAGCACATTGTATTAGTGCTGACTTTGGAATGGGTAAGGGAATTGTGATCGAGTTCAATAAAAGATTTAATATGAAACAAAAGCTACAGACAAAATACCTAGACTATCTTAACCAGTACACTCATAAAAGAATTGGTGGTGACTGTCTGTTAGAAGGTAGAGTATTAAATCTTATTACAAAAGAGAGATATTTTCACAAGCCAACAATAATTACAATGAGGCTTGCACTTGAAAAGATGAAACAGATTTGTTTAGAGAATAATATCAATAAGATTGCAATGCCTGTAATTGGTTGTGGTTTGGATAGGCTGAACTGGGATAATGTCTCAGAACAGATTAAAAGCATTTTTGCGGATATAGAAGTCGAGATTTTGGTATGCAAGAGGTGAGAGAGTGAGATTGAAAGATAAAATACGAGATAAATTAAGACATTGGATATTAGAGGATGATTTGTTTCAAGTGGAAGCAGCTAAAAAATCATATAATGATGCAGTAAGAAAATGTGAATATGCTAATATGCGATTATCTGACGCAGCTATTACATATAAAAATTCCCATAAATTAGTTGATGATTGTCATAAAATGATGAATTCTATGGTAGATGTCGGAACTGATGTTGGTTTTTGTTCTGACGACCATTCTTGGGCAGTTGTTTGTATTAAAGGTCATCCAGAGTATGTATCATTTATTCCATTGTCACATAGAGATGCACGAGATATATTGGATTTTCTGAAACGATTTAGATATTCAGACAGAGTTATAGATTCTCCATTTGCGTTTAGAGATATGGTTGACCATTGTATTATCGAAAATCCGTTTTTTAAAAAATAAAGGTAAAAAGAAATTTTGGTTTTATATGAGCTTAAAAGTAGGTGATAGAAATGTTTACATTAGCAGATTTAGGTATAAAAACATACGAAGATTATAAAAGAAACTCTCAAGACGTTTTTTATATTTTTGACAAGATGGTTGAAGAATATATGGATAAACATCCAGAATTTGTTAAGCAAGCAATAGATAAATCTTTAGAAAATTATATAGGTATAGAAGATTTGGTAGTTGGTGATACAAATGTATTTAGAGTGAGCGAATAGGAGAATAAGCATATGATTTTATTTATTTTGTTAGCTATTGGAATAGCTTTATATACCATTTTTGCAGATGGTTGGCTAATTGATACGCTCAAGTATGATGTGCGTCATTATGAAAATGGGTATGATTATAGAGAAGCGTCAAAATATATTTTTGTGTGGTTCGTAC
>ERZ1034768.673-NODE-673-length-11152-cov-9.511670_pt1 | contig 11152 bp, 8 predicted proteins | sample MGYA00520691_ERZ1034768 | MGnify/ENA primary metagenome ERZ1034768 (study PRJEB33766, sample SAMN09781704) | gut metagenome | biome: gut microbiome | host: Homo sapiens | place: Madagascar | study: EMG produced TPA metagenomics assembly of the PRJNA485056 data set...
GATCAGCTTGACAGCGCGGATAGCGTCGTCGTTGCCGGGGATGACGTAGTCGATCTCGTCGGGGTTGCAGTTGGTATCAACGATAGCCACGATGGGGATGTTCAGCTTGCGGGCCTCAGCAACAGCGATGCGCTCCTTGTGAGGATCAACGATGAACATAGCCTTCGGCAGGGTCTTCATGTTCTTGACGCCGCCCAGGTACTTGTCCAGCTTCTCCATCTCGAGCTCGAGCTTGACAACTTCCTTCTTGGGCAGCAGATCGAAGGTGCCGTCGGCCTGCATGGTCTTCAGCTGCTCCATACGATCGATGCGCTTACGGATGGTGCGGAAGTTGGTCATCATGCCGCCCAGCCAACGAGCGTTGACATAGTGCATGCCGCAACGGGTAGCCTCGTCACGGATGGAATCCTGAGCCTGCTTCTTGGTGCCGACGAACAGAATCTCACCGCCCTGAGCAGCGGTGTCGCGCACGAAGTTGTAAGCCTCATCCAGCTTCTTAACGGTCTTCTGCAGGTCGATGATGTAGATGCCGTTGCGCTCGGTAAAGATGTACTTAGCCATCTTGGGGTTCCAACGACGGGTCTGGTGACCGAAGTGGACACCTGCTTCGAGAAGCTGTTTCATAGATACGACTGCCATAGTAAAAAATCCTCCAATAAATTTAGTTTTACCCTCCGCATGGCGTTTTATGTTTTCTAACGCTTTAACGAAAAAAGCGCACAAAAAAACAACGCAATGCGTGTGTATTGCCGTAGTATAATACCACAAGCCCGCGCAAATTGCAAGTGTTTTTTGCAATTTTGTGCGGGCTTGTGCGAATTATTTGAATTGGGATGCTCAGATGGAGATGGCGTTTGCAATCTCGATCATGTCGCGGTCGATGGTCTTGTGCATCGAGAGGGCCACATTGACATCGTAGTCGACGATCTTATCGCCGGAGACGGCGACAACACGGTTGTAGATGCCCTTATCGAGCAGGTCGATGGCGTGGTAGCCCATCAGAGAAGCGTTGACGCGGTCACGCACCGTGGGAGAACCGCCGCGCTGGATGTGGCCCAGAACGGTTGCGCGGGAGTCGACACCGGTAGCAGCCTGGATCTGGTTGGCCAGCTCCTGGGCACCGATGACGCCCTCGGACACGATGATGATGAAGTGCTTCTTGCCGGTGACCTGGGTCTGGCGCATGCGCTGCAGGATGTCGCGCTCGAAGTCGAAGGGGATCTCCGGCAGCAGGACAGCGACAGCGCCGGTAGCGATGCCGACATTCAGGGCAATATAACCGGCGTGGTGGCCCATAACCTCAACGACGCTGCAACGGTCGTGGCTCTGGGTGGTGTCGCGCAGTTTATCGATAGCCTCGACAGCAGTGTTCATGGCCGTGTCGTAACCGATGGTGTATTCACTGCAGGCAATGTCGTTATCGATGGTGCCGGGCAGGCCGATGCAGGGGATGCCCTGGTTGGCCAGCGCACGGGCACCCATGAAGGAGCCGTCGCCGCCAATGACGACCAGTGCGTCGATGCCCAGTTCTTTGCAGCGGGCAAGGCCCTTGGCCTGGCCTTCCTGGGTCTTGAACTCCAAGCAGCGTGCCGTATAGAGGATCGTGCCGCCGCGGTGGATGATCTCCGATACGCTGCGGACGTTCATTTCGTAAACTTCGCCATTGATCAGGCCGTTGTAGCCACGCTGGATACCCATCATGCGGTAACCTTTGCTGATGCCAGCGCGAACGATTGCGCGAACGGCGGCATTCATGCCGGGGGCGTCACCGCCGCTGGTCAGAACACCGATGGTTTTAATTTCCTTAGCCATAAAACAAGCCCCTCCTATTTTGGGAACATTGCGCCACATTGCCAGAAGCTAGAATAAATTTTTAACAATCTCTGTGACGTATCCATTATAGCACAACTCCAGCGTCTAGATTATGGACAATTCTTGCAAAGTGCATGGATTTATTTTGCATTTTGTTCAGCCGTCTGAACTTTTACATGATCTTTACCCAAAATGCGTTCCAATTCGGCGCGCAACAGCGGGTCATCCTTGATGGCCATATGGCGGGCCAGCACCTTTTGGCCGGTGTCCGCAAAGCGGAAATAGACCTTGGTAGTGCCGCCGTCAAAGATGTTGCACAGCAGATTTTCCACCTTGTGCATCTCCGGGCCCTGGCGGCTGGGCACCGTCAGGAAATAGCCGGCGGCCTCTCCCCCGCCGGTCTCGCGGCGGACTTTTTCCACCCGGTTTTTACCGAAAGATTGACTCGGGTCGTAGTGCTCGATGGGCTGCACCCCCTCGACGATCAGGCGGGCGGCTTCTTCCTCTTTTACAGAAACGCGGCCGTTGGCCACGACGACGGCGTTTTCTTGCAGGGCGGCGCGGCACTCGGCCAGCACCCGCGGGAAGATCAGCAGTTCCATCGTACCGGTCAGGTCCTCGACGGTGGTAAAGGCCATCAGCGTGTTGGACTTGGTGGTCATGATCTTATTTTTGACGACCGTACAAAGAATCGTGACATTCTGATTGTCAAAACGCTTGGCATTCTCGCCCTGCAGGTCGGCGATGGTGCAGGTGGAGATCTGGCTGATCTGGGCGCGGTAGGCGTCCAGCGGGTGGCCGGACAGGTAGAGGCCGGAGACCTCTTTTTCCATTTTGAGCAGATCGCCGGCGGGATATTCCGGCGTGTTGGGGATCTTGTAATCGCTGGCGGCCTGCTCCTGTTCCCCGCCCATCATGCCGAAAAGGTCCATCTGGCCTTCCAGGTTTTGACGGGCGTCGGTCTCGACGCTTTTCAGGATACCCTCGGCGCTGTCGATCATAGCGCGGCGGCTGGGCTCCAGCGCATCGAAGGAGCCTGCCTTGATGAGGTTTTCCAGCGCGCGGCGATTCAGTTCGTTGCCGTGCAGCCGCTTGCAGAAATCGTACAGGCTGCGGTAGGGGCGGTTTTTGCGCTCCTTTACCACCGAATCGATCAGGTTGCGGCCCACGCTTTTGACGGCGTTGAGACCGAAGCGGATGCTGTCGCCATCGACGGTGAAGCCGCCGCGGGAGACGTTGATGTCCGGCGGCAGGACCTTGATGCCCAAGCGCTGGCACTCGGAAGTATATTCGATAACTTTCGACGTATTATCGAGCACACTGGTCAGCAGGGCGGCCATGAACTCGTGGGGGTAATGGCACTTGAGGTAGGCTGTCTGGAAGGCCACGTAGGCGTAGCAGGCCGCGTGGGACTTGTTGAAGGCGTAGGAGGCAAAACTGATCATATCATCGTAGATCTGGTTTGCCACTGCCTCCGGGATGCCGTTTTTGACGCAGCCAGCGCACTCCTTGCCCGGCTCGGTGCATCCATGGACAAAATGTTCGCGCTCGGCCTCCATGACCTTGAGCTTTTTCTTGCTCATAGCGCGGCGCACATTGTCGGCCTGGCCGAAGCTGAAGCCTGCCAGCTCACGGCAGATCTGCATGACCTGCTCCTGATAAATGACGACACCGTTGGTCACATCCACGATGTGGGCCATCTGCGGGGTCTGGTAAACGACCTTGGACGGGTCCTTTCTGTTGCGCAAATACGTTGGGATGGAATCCATCGGGCCGGGGCGATACAGCGAGATCAGGGCGATGACATCTTCCAGGTTTTTCGGGCGCATGCTCATCAGCACCTGGGTCATGCCGGTAGATTCAAGCTGGAAGATGCCCATCGTCTCGCCGCGGGTCAGCATCTCGTAGGTGGCGGGGTCGTCGTAGTCAATGTTGGCCACCCGGAAATCCGGGTCCTTGGTGTGGCGGACGGCCATCTCGGTATCGTGGATGACGGTGAGGGTGCGCAGGCCCAGGAAGTCCATCTTCAGCAGGCCCAGGCGCTCGATCTCCACCATGTTGAACTGGGTGACCGGCAGGCCGTCGTTGGTGGACAGGGGCACGTACTCGGTGGCCGGTTCACGGGTAATGACGACGCCGGCGGCGTGGGTGGAGGCATGGCGGGGCATGCCCTCGACTTTTAACGAAGTGTCGATGAGTTCATGCACCTGATTGTCACCGTCATAAAGGGCTTTCAGGTCGGGGCTGACCTCCAGCGCCTTTTTCAGCGTCATCTTCAGCTCCATGGGGATGAGCTTGGCCACGCGGTCCACGTCCTGGTAGGTCATGCCCATCACGCGGCCCACATCGCGCACGGCGGCGCGGGCGGCCATCGTACCAAAGGTGACGATCTGGGCCACATGGTCGCGGCCGTACTTTTCGTTGACGTAGTCGATGACCTCCTGGCGGCGCTCATAGCAGAAGTCGACGTCGAAATCGGGCATCGAAACACGCTCCGGGTTCAGGAAACGTTCAAAGATGAGGTTGTAGCGGATGGGGTCGATGTCGGTAATGCCGACGCAGTAAGCCGCCAGGCTGCCCGCGCCGGAACCACGGCCGGGGCCGACGGGAATATCCCGGCTTTTGGCGTAGTTGATGAAGTCGTAGACGATGAGGTAATAGTTGGTATAGCCCATCGTTTTGACGACGTTGATCTCGTAAGAAAGGCGCTCTTTCAGCGCGTCGGTGACTTTTCCGGGGTAGCGGCGCTCGAGTCCCTCCCAGCAAAGCTTCTCGAAGTATTCCTGGTTCTCCATGCCATCGGGGGCTTTGAAGTATGGCAGTTTCGTCTCGCCGAAGGTGAACTCAAAATTGCACTGTTCCGCAATTTTGTTGGTGTTTTCGCAGGCTTCCGGCACCATCGCGAAGAGGTCGTACATCTCGTCGGTGCTTTTGAGGTAAAACTCATCGGTCTGGAATTCCATGCGGTCGGCGTCGGCTATGGTCTTACCGGTCTGGATGCAGAGCAGGATGCTTTGCATCTTGGCGTCCTCTTTGGTAATGTAGTGGGCGTCGTTGGTAGCGACCATGGGGATTCCGGTCTCCCGGGCCAATCGGATGAGCTGGGGCAGGACGACCTGGTCTTCCTCCAGGCCGTGGTCCTGCAGTTCGATATAATAGTTGCCCTCGCCGAAAAGGTCGCGGTAGTAAAGCGCGGCCTGTTTTGCACGCTCGTAGTCCCCTGCCAGGATGGCCTGGGGGATCTCGCCCGCCAGGCAGGCGGACAGACAGATCAACCCCTCGTGGTGCTGTTCCAGCAGGTCCTTATCGATGCGGGGCTTGGAGTAAAAACCCTCGGTAAAGCCGGCGGAGACCATCTTGATAAGGTTTTTGTAGCCTATCTCGTTTTTGCACAGCAGGATCAGGTGGTTGTTGCCGTCGATGCGGTTGACCTTATCAAAGCGGGTACGGGTGGCTACATAGACCTCACAGCCGATGATAGGCTTGATGCCTGCGGCCCTGGCTGCATCAAAAAACGCCACACAGCCGTACATAACGCCGTGATCGGTGATGGCGCAGGCCGTCTGCCCCATGGCTTTGAGGTGGTCAAACAGGCGGTCAATACGGCAGGCGCCGTCCAGCAGACTGTACTCGGTATGCACATGCAGGTGGGTAAATTGTCTTTGGGTGGTTTCAGGCATGGTCAAGTTTCCTTAGTGCTTTCGGCTCGTGTGGGCTTTTCGGATTCAGCGGTTTCGTCCAGGCGGCGGGCGGCCTCCTGGATGCGTTTTAAGCGGTGGGACAGCCCCGCCTTGCTGACAGGAGGGTCAAACTTTTGGGCCAGCTTGGCCAGCGGCAGGTCGGGGTACTGCATCCGCAGTTTGGCGGTCAGGCGCAGATTTTCTGGCAGGGTGCTCATGGCACCGGCGGCCTGCAGCTTTTCAATGGCCAGCTGCACCTGCACGGCGGCCTGGACACTTTTGCCCAGGTTAGCGGTCTCACAGTTGGAAAGGCGGTTGGTCTTATTGCGCATATCGTTGTACATGCGCTGGTCCATGATACGCATGGCGGCGTTGCCCGCCCCCATGAAGGTGAGCAGATCCTCGATATGGTCGGCCGATTTGATATAGACCGTGTTGGCTCCCTTGCGCAGGGCGCGATGGGGGTTGAAGTCGTGCTCGGCCAGCATGGCCTCCAACTGTTGGGAGAGATAGTGCCGAGTGGAGAGGAACTCCAGATTGTAGCTCTTCTCCGGGTCGGTCATCGTACCACAGCAAAGAAACGCTGCAGCGATGAAGGATTGCACGCAGTGCTGGCACTTGAAGTTCTCCGGCCGGATGCGCAGGGTCGGTTCCTTGCCGGTGTGGCCGAAAAGCTCCAGCAGGCGCTCGACCTCCACCACATCCTTGACGCTGAACTCAAACACCGGGCCGGTGGGGCGCTCCTTGCGCAGCACATCCCCCCGGATGCCGCAGCGGCGGTACAGCTTTTGGGCAAAGGCAGCCACGCCCTCGTTCTCGGTTTGCAGAACGATGCCGCGGTCATCGAAGTATTTACCAAAACAGGCCACCGCATAGGCGGCGGCCACAGAGCAGCATGGTTTGGAGATCCTATGGCGCAGGATCTCGTTTTTTACATCTTGTGAGAAGCTCATAAAACTCCCGATAAAGCGTAGATTTTATTTTTTACAGGGTGCGCTTGGCGTCGCGGTGCTGTACGCTGGGCTCGTAGCCCAGTTTTTCACAGAACCCGCCGATCTTGCGTGCAAAGGTGATGGAGCGGTGCTTGCCGCCGGTGCAGCCCACCGCGATCATCAGCTGGCTTTTGCCCTCCTTGACGTAAAGCGGCAGGGCGTATTCCAGCATGCTCTCATAGCGGCGCAACAGCTCCTGGGATTCGGGGGCAGCCATGACGTAGTCCACCACTTCCTGATCCAGACCGGTGAGATTTTTCAGCTCCGGTACGTAGAACGGGTTGGGCAGGCATCGGACATCCAGCACAAGGTCTGCCTCCTGGGGCAGTCCGTACTTGAAACCGAAGGACACCACCGTGAGGGCCATCGGGCTTTCGCCGTGGTCCAGAAACAGGCTGCACACCCGCTCCTTGTTCTGGGCGGTGCTGAGCAGCGAGGTATCGATGACATACTGCGCCCGTGCCCGCAGCGGCTGCAGCAGGCGCCGCTCCCGGGCGATGGCCTCGGTGATGGGCAGCTTTTCGCTGATGGTGATGGGGTGCTGGCGGCGGGTCTCCTTATAGCGGCGCTGGATGACCGCGTCGTTGGCGTCGAGGAAGAGGATCTCATACTCGAACTTACGGGCGTCCAGGTCGGAGAGCGCCTGTTCCAGCTGCTCGCTGCTGCGCACGCCGCGCACGTCCATCACGACAGCCACACGGTTCAGCTGGTTTTCGCCTTGCAGGGCAAAGTCCACGATACGGGGCAGCAGTGCCACCGGGATGTTATCGATGCAGAAAAAACCAATATCTTCCAGTGCGTTGACGGCCATTGATTTGCCCGCGCCGGACAGGCCCGTTACGATCACAAATTTCATGCGTACTCCCCCACCTTTATTTTACTACGCGAATTTCCCGCTCCAGCGTATAGCCGGTCTTTTGCAGCACGATGGCCTTGACCTGATTGGTCAGACTGACGACATCGGCGCAGGTCGCGCCGCCGCGGTTGATGACAAAGCCGCAGTGCTTCTCGCTGATCTGGGCACCGCCCACGGTAAAGCCCCGCAGACCGCAATCCTCGATCAGCTTGCCTGCAAAGGCGCCCTGGGGGCGCTTGAAGGTGCTGCCTGCACTGGGCCATTCCATCGGCTGCTTGTCTTTGCGGCGCTGCAGATAGTCCTGCATCTCCGCCAGAATGGCGGCGCTGTCGCCGGGCTGCAGGCGCACTGTGGCCGAAAGCACGCACCAATCGGGGTGCTGCTCAAACAGGCTGGTGCGGTAGCCCAGGGCCAATTCTGCGGCAGGCAGCGTGCGCTCGGTAAGATCGCTGTCCAAAAAGGTCACGCTTTCCAGCACGTCCTTCATCTCGCCGCCATAGGCACCGGCATTCATATACACGGCCCCGCCGATGGTGCCGGGGATGCCGCAGGCAAAGGCAATGCCTGCAAGGCTCTGCTGCTGGGCAACGGCGCAAAGCCGCCCCAGCGTGAGGCCAGCGCCCGCAGTAAGGCGGGTGGAGCCGTCAGGCCGTAGTTCCGCTGTAGGGCCGAAGTTCAGCCCGCGCAGATCGATGACTGCGCCGTCGTAGCCCTCATCGGCAAACAGCGTGTTGGAGCCGTTGCCCAAAAGGTAGGTGCGCACACCGTTTTCCCGGCAAAGCGCCAGCGTGCGGCGCAGCTGATCCACGGTTTTGGGCGTGCACCAGAACGCCGCCGGGCCGCCGATTTGGAAAGTGGTATGGGATGCCAAAGGCTCCTGCTGGGCAAACGGCAGGGCGCTTTCCTGCAAGGCCTGACGCAAGGTTTCGATCGTTTGCTGCTGCATGGTTCCTCCCGCTGAATACGAAAATTAAAATTAGATAGAGTTTTCAAGGGCCGCGGCACCGATGACGCCCGCATCGTTATGCAGCGTGCAGGCGACGATCTTGGGGAAGCGGCCGGTGGTGATGTTTTTGGTCTCGTTCTCGGCATAGGCGCGGACAGGGGCCAGCAGGGTCTCTCCCTGGTTGGAAACACCGCCGCCGATGCAGATGATCTCCGGCTCAAAGGTGTTGATGACGTTGGCGATGCCGACACCGACATACTCGATCCAGCTGTCCACAACGCTCTTGGCCACGGCGTCGCCCTTGGCAGCGGCGTCGAAGGAGAGCTTGGCGTTGACATGATCGAGGTCGGGGGTCATCTTCCACATGATGGTCTCTTTATGGGCCTGCATGGCGACCTTGGTCTCGCGGGTCAGGGCGCTGGCAGAGGCGTAACGCTCCCAGCAGCCTTTGCGGCCGCAGGTGCACTGGATGCCGTCCTTCACGATGACGTTGTGGCCCATCTCACCGGCGGCAAAGTTGAAGCCGCGCAGGATCTTGCCGCCCAGGATGATGCCGCTGCCGATGCCGGTGCCCAGCGTGATGACGACGGCATCCTTGTAGCCCTTGGCGCCGCCTGCGATGTACTCGCCGTAGGCGGCAGCGTTGGCGTCGTTTTCGACATAGACCTTGCAGCCCAGCATGGCTTCCAGGTCAGGGCCGAGGTTCCAGTCATAGTAGCCGAAGTTAGTGTTGAAGCCCACAAAGCCAGTGGTGAAATTGACGCTGCCGGGGGTACCGATACCCACGTATTTTACGTCGGTGAAATCGACCTTATTCTCTTTGGCAACGGTGCGGCACAGGTCAGCCAAGGCCTTTTCCAGGTCCTCGGCCGGGCGCGGCAAACGGGTGGCCCAGGTGGTTTTTCCGATGATCTTATAGTTTTCGTCCACCAGACCGGCGGTCATGGTGGTGCCGCCCAGGTCGATACCAATCGTGTACTTGCTCATACTAGTATTCCTCCAACTTCTTCCGCACAGGCTTTGCCGTGCAATTTTAATTCTGCTGTGAGATTTGTAGTGGTAGCGTTTATGATCAGCTCCTCGGGGAAGTTCATCTCCTCCAGCATGCCGTAGAGAGCCGTCAGGCCGTAGCGCAGCTGCCAGGTGCTGTGGGCATCACTGTCCACGGCGATATGGCAGCCGTTTTGCAGGCAGGCGGCCAGCAGAGCTTTCATGTTGGGGATGCCGTCCTTGCGGACGTTGAACGAGTTGCCGTTGAGCTCCACGACCTTGTGGTTGGCGGCGAACGCCTTGGTCACCAGGTCGTAATCATAGCGGTAGTTTTCCTGCTCGGAATGGCCGATGCAGTCCACGTAGGGGTTCTCGGCCACGGCCAGCCAGATGCGGTTGGCCTCCTTGCGGGTCAGCAGACCCGGCACGCAGGGGCTGTGGATGGATGCGACCACCCAATCCTGATATTCCAGGATGCGCGGTGGCAGGTCCAGATGGCCTTTGGCGTCCACCACGTTGGCCTCGGCCCCATAGAGCATGACCATGCCGTCGATGGTGCGGGGCAAGGCAGTGTGGTTCTCGAAATGCCAGCGGTGCGGCGCATCGGGCATGGCGGGCGCGTGGTCGGTGATGGCGAAGGCCTTGTAGCCGCAGTCTTTGGCGGCAGCCGCCATCTCGTTTAGGGTCTGGAATGCGTGGGTAGCGCACAGCGTGTGGGTGTGCAGGTCTGCAATCATCTGCATGAAATGGTGTTCCTTCTTTGCTGTTGACGTGGTTACTGGAGGTTGGCGTCGTCGTTCAGGCCCAGCTGCTTCAGCAGTTCCTTGGCGGCGTTGTAGCCCATCTCCTTCTGGCGGTTGTTGATGGCCGCGGTCTCGATGATGACGGCCAGGTTACGGCCTGGCATGACGGGGATCAGCATCTTGGGCACTTTGACGCCGAGGATGTCGGTGTACTCGGTCTCCAGGCCGGTGCGGTCGTAGTTTTTGGTGCGGTCCCAGGGTTCGAGCTGGATGACCATCTCGACCTCGACGCTGGAACGTACCGAGCCGATGCCGAACACGCGGGCCACGTTGACGATACCGATGCCGCGCAATTCAATAAAATGGCGGATGTTTTCCGGCGCGGTGCCGAGGATCTGCTTGTAGGAGATGCGGCGCAGCTCGACAGCATCGTCGGCGATGAGACGGTGGCCGCGCTTGACCAGCTCGATGGCGGTCTCGCTTTTTCCGACGCCGGAATCGCCCAAAATAAGGATGCCTTCGCCGTAGACTTCCACCAGCACGCCGTGGCGGGTGATGCGGGGAGCCAGCTCTTTATTCAACGTAGTGATGAGCATGCCCATCAGGGCGGAGGTCATCTCGGTAGACATAAGCAGCGGCACGCCGTACTGCTTGGCAAACTGCATCATCTCGGAAAGCGGCTGCATGCCGCGGGTCAGGATGACGGCAGGCGGCTGGAAAGAGAACAGCTTTTCCAGATGGGTGTTGCGCAGCGAAGTGGACAGCTCTTCCAGATAGGACATCTCGGTCAGGCCGATGATCTGGACGCGCTTGTTATCAAAATTTTCGTAGTAACCGGCCAGCAGGATGCCCGGACGGTACACTTCGGTCGCGGTGACCATGACCTTTTCCAGTTCGCAGGGGGTATAGGCGACGGTCAGATTGGCTTCTTCCGCCAGTTTTGCCAGAGAAACAGAGAACTCAGACATGCAGGGACTCCCCTTTCCATACTTCCTTTTTGCCGGGCGCGTTTGCGGCAGTCCGGCACACATACTTACTTTGTATTATACCGTACCAGCCGATTTTTGTACAGAGGTTTGTGCCGAGTACTATGACAAAAAAATATCCGCTGTTTTGGGCAAACAGCGGATAGG
>ERZ1034768.678-NODE-678-length-11139-cov-4.605467_pt1 | contig 11139 bp, 14 predicted proteins | sample MGYA00520691_ERZ1034768 | MGnify/ENA primary metagenome ERZ1034768 (study PRJEB33766, sample SAMN09781704) | gut metagenome | biome: gut microbiome | host: Homo sapiens | place: Madagascar | study: EMG produced TPA metagenomics assembly of the PRJNA485056 data set...
TTTCTTCTTTTACACCATCAAGCTCATCTTTCAAATTACCAATTGCATCCTCTACACTTCCACCTGTAGAAAACTCTAAGGCATCTGCAGAAATCCTAAGCTTATACAAACCATCTGTATCTTTATAATACTTAATATAATGTTTTGAATCGCCAACAGCCATCTGACCGTCTTTACTAAAAAATATACCACGAACACCACTAGTCGCTGATTCTTTTCCTATCGAATGTATTGCTACATCCTCTATTTTAAAACCAGCAATAGTTGCATCAAAAGCCACTAAATCTTTAACATCTATTTTAGACGCTGTGACTGACTTAGCCCTGATAACCTGTCCGTTCAGACTGTTATAGTCTGTCTGTTGTGCCTCTGTTGTAATACCATCTGTATTAAGTTTGTAATAGAGGCCGTCTTCACCCTTAATTACAAGCTTATCTGCTACAATGGTGTTACCCTCGATTATATCGCCTTTTATGGTTACACCGACAAGTTCACCGGTAATAGTCTGATCACCTACAGTTACATTTTTTATTAAACCGGACATGGAATAAAAATATTCCATAGCAGCCTTACCAATGTTAGTAAAATCTATATTGGCATATTTTAGTTCAGCATCCTTAGCGCTAAGCTTCTCACTTTCAATTTTTCGTATCTTTGCGTTAGTTGCCTCAAGTTCTTCTGTTTTAGTAAAACGTGAATTAACATAGTCTGCATCTACCTTTTTGGCCAACAGATTTTTTGTTTCTTGTATTTCAGTATAAGTTCTTTCTTTTTCTGTTATAGAAGGACCCTTGAAGTCTATCTCCTCTTCCGTTTTTGTTTTGGAATAAGAAGATATTGTCATGGACATACCACCGTCATATTCCTGCACAATATTCATTACCGGAATTTTATATACATCTTCTCCATCTTCTACTGTGATAATATCCCATGGATCCAGACGTATATCTCCCAAAGTCTTTATTGTTGCTCCTCTGTATGTAAATCCCTTTAGTTTTGCATACACTTTTTCAAGTTTTGCCTGTGGCATAAAAGGATTATCCAAGGTTATACCAAGAAGACCATCGCCAGCTGTATATGTTGTGGAGCTATCGACATTGCATGTCAATTTTTCAAGTTTAAACTCACCTTCATCTTTTTCAAATGACATAATCCTGGATAAATTATATACAACATCATTATCCTCATACCACTTAATTACAATGGTTCCCGTTCTATCCACACAGGCAAAACCACCTGCAAGAGAAGCTATGTATCCTATCATTTCGCGATATACATAGCCATTAGGCTTGATATCAATAATAATATCTTCCAAGCCTTCAGTATTTACAGGAATACCGCAACCTTCACTTATCTCATTCATAACTGCAACTGCAGATGCCGGATACTCTAACTCAGAAGCATATAATCCTGTCGTCTGTATCATTCTGTCATAAGCAGTAAATGTTGTCGTATACTGGTCACTTGTTGGATGCTCAGCTTTGAATATTCCTATCGGAACATATTCATAAGTTCCATCTGGCAGTAAAAGGCCTATTTCTAACGGTAACTCTATACCATCAAAAAGAATATCGCTCTTTTTTATAGTAAGCTCAATTTTAGCCGCAACTGTTGAACCTAATTGTAAATATTCATCTGCACAGGAAGCATTCTCATATGTCATTTTCTTAAAGCCAGCGTCTATCCACATTCCTTCTACATTAAGTCTAAGATTAAATGTCCTTGATGGAGAACGAATAGTTGTCGCAAACTGCTCTGTAACATTTTTATACATAATTTACTCCTGTATCATAAATTCCAATGCTTCAATATCATGCGTTGTAAGTGCTTCATAATCACTTCCATTACACTTTTCTATATCAGCAATATTTATAGTGCAAATATCCACCTCTGCAGTTGTCATATTAAGTTCTTCAATCTGTTTAACTGCCGTTCTTGCTTCTGCATCGTTCTCAAACCTGTAATTACCATTCTCTATAATAGAATTTCCCTTTTCATCTCTCATGCAGTATGTCTCAAGAATCTTAATTCTCAAATCTTCTGCACATGAATGCTCTGCTTTAAGTGTTTTAAGATTCTTAACAATCGCCCAGTTAACTCTCAGGGGGAGCTTTTTATTAATAGACTGTAAGCTATTAATCTGCTTTTCTATATCCTTAATGCTTAATGTTATCTTCATATCTACTCCTATTACTGCTGTATTATAGATACACTGGCACTTCTGTAATAATAGTTACCGTCCCCTATATCACCTAGCACCTCTTTACTTAATGTACCTCTATAGCTTGTTATTGTTATATCCTGTCCATCATCATGAAATGTTATTGGAAAGAATCCGGCGATGAGTTTGTTCTTAATAAGTGCCATCTCATCTTCCTTCAATATTCCCCAATTAATAGATAAGGTCTTCTTTTCAGCGACAACATCACCCAACATTGTTCCGTCAAGTGCTCGTCCTGTAGAAGAAGACCATATAATCTCATCATCCACCTTGATGGACACAGGAGCCGGAAGCTCCTGCCCGTCACATCTCAGTATCAATTCATCACATCCTTGTTAAGTTATAATCTCACATTTTCCTGTCTGCTTTGTATGCTCGTTAATCTTATCAACCACATATTTCTTAAGACTCTTTCCATCAAGTTGTATATCAAGGTCCAGTGTTTCAAGTATCTTAAGTATCTGCTTAAGAATACTTATAGCCTCTGCCAATAACTCTGTACTTGATGCCATAGCTGCTGCCTTCTGTGCCATATCAAGTAATTTATCCTCAGGTGCTACAACTTCACCCTGATGTCTGTTATCGCCAATCATGGCAAGCTGTGGAGTGTTTGGCTTAACATATCCACCTTGTGCAAGGTATGGAATCTTGGAGAAGTTTGCTTCCGGCAAATGAAATCCAAAGTCTTCACCGCCTATGCCAGGCACCCAGTTTGGTACTTTAAAGCTAAGCTTATTTACAGATCTTACTATTGCATTTATGCCAGATTGAACACCTGTAATCAGTCCGTTAATAAATCCAATAACAAGATTGAGTGGTGCTTTCGCAACATCTGCCAGTAAAGAAAAAATCCCGCTAAATGTATCTATTATTCCATTCCACGCTTTTTCCCAATCTCCTGAAAAAATTCCTGTGATAAAATCAATCAAGCCGCCAAATATGTTCTTAATATCTCCGAATATATTTTTCACATTAGCAACATATGCATTCATAATGTCGCCCAATGAACCGAAGCTCTTTGAGAAATCCATATTAAAGATATTCTGCAGCCAGTCGTCAAATTTAGAAAAGGCTGATGTTATACTCTCCCAGATACCCGAAAACCATTCTCCGGCAGACTGCCACTTATCTACAATCCAGTCCCAGCATATTCCTGCTGCCTCTTTTACTGTATCCCAGTGCTTTACCAGTTCATATATTCCAAGTCCTAACGCTGCCAAAGCTGCAATTACAAGTGTAATCGGGCTTGTTAATATAGACATTGCCACGCCAAATGCTGTTGTGGCTGCCGTAGCAAGCCAAGTTGCTGCAGTGTGTGCCGCTGTTGCTGCCGTATTAGCAACTTTTGCTGCTGTATCTGCTACCCATGCTGCCGCGGAAGATGCTAATTTTGCAATTGTTTGCCCTATTCCAACAATAAAATCTTTTGCATATAGTGCACATATTGCTAATGTTTCAGCTTTATCTGCTACCTTTGCAATTGTACATGCATATAAAGTTGTAGTAAGGCTCTTTATAATCCCTATTACACCACCCGCATTTGTTATAAACTCAGCTAATTCTACAGCTTTCCAAGCCGCTGCAAATGCTAATATCGTTACAACTATTGCATCAAATGGTCCTTGATTATTGCTAATCCAAGTTGATATTCCCTCCAGAGCTGCTGCCAGATCTTTTAAGATATCAACTATCATTCCACCAGTCCATTCTGCTACCGGCTCAAGGAAATTATCCCACGCCCAGTCCCATAATGGCTTTAGTGCATCTAATGCACTGTTCAATACATCAAGCCCTGCTGATAAAACATCTAAAAAAGCTGGTAACGCATCTTCAATTGTCCATGTAGCTAATGGTACAAATATATTTGTCCAAGCCCATTCCAAACCTGAAAACAACTTTTCTGTCAGTGGTTGCGCTGATTCTTTTAAATTATCAAGTGATGTTATCAGGTTATCAAATGATATTGACTTAAGTGGCTCTAATGCCTTTTTAACTTTAGATGCCATATCTGATATTGCACTTGATACATTTGTTGTTTCAGATGTTACTCCTGTGTCTATACCAAGACCACCTGAAGATGTGCCACCTCCACTAGAACTACTGCTGTCCGTCGGCTCTGAAAGTTTTTCTATCTGGTCAAATCCGGCCAGCGATTTCTCTATCTGCTTTGCTGTAGAAGATGCTGCATCTCCTATTCCACTTACATTGTCTGCTGTGTCTGACGCTATATCTCCAAGCCCTGTTATTGAAGAAGCTGATGAGGATATATCTGCACCAGTAAGCATTTGTGTAAATGTTGCAAATCCATCTGCAACCTTCTGCAAGCCTGCAAGCACAGTATTTAAGCCTCGTAATATAGGTGTAAATAATGCTATAAAGCCTTTACCAAGAGAAGCCTTTAACTGTTCGAATCTGAGTGATAATATTCTTGTCTGATTTGCCCAGGAATCCTGTGTCTTAACAAAGTCTCCTGTGGCATTGGACAGTGCACTAGTAACATACTGATATTGGAGCATTACTTTTTCCTGCTCTGTCATCTTAGCCGTAGTCTTACCAAAGCCATTATTAAGTGCATACTGATCCAAGTTCGTCTGAGTCATTACTACACCCAGGTCCTTAAGTGTCTCTGTTTCACCAGTCCAGATGGATTTCAGCTTTGTATATGCTTCATCTGTACTCAAATTGTAAAATGATGCAACATCACCTGTTAATCCAGTAACATCTTCTGCCATATCAAGTGCAGCCTGTCCTGTAATGCCCATAGCATTACTCATCTGGCCAAATACACCCATGTACTTCTTAGCAGATAATTCAGATAGTCCGAAATTAGTCATGGCGTTAGAAGCCCATAAATCAGCCTGATGGCTTAAATCTCCAAATGCTGTATCTACAACGTTCTGTACTTCTGTTACATTTGAACCGACTTCTATGCAGTCTTTTGTAAATTTAGCAAATGCTGCAATGCTTAAAGCTCCGGCTATCTTCTTTCCCATGCCAGAAAAGATGGATGTTGCCTGCTTAGCCGCCTTATTAGAAGCGCCAGTAAGCTGATTAACTATCTGTGAACTGTCTATGCCAAGTTCCAGAGCTATCTGTCCTACTACATCCGACATACTCCCTCCTTTCCGGCATTTAAAAAGACCACTTTCTACTTAGAGAAAGCGGTCTTAGCCCAATTTTGGAAGTCACTCCAATACTTATTGTAATTTGCAGGATCTTCCATTAATTTTCTATTCCTTCTTAATATCCAGTCATTGCGGATTTTCTTCTGCTCCTTAGTAAACTCCTTTATAACCTTAGAATCTTTTTCTGCTCTGATTCCCACAATTCTTCCGAGTGGTGTTTCAGGCATTATTCCTGACAATAAAGAACAGAATTCAGCCCATGACATATCATCTTCTGTTCGCAATCGTATGCCATACTGGGACAGGAAGCTAGCTTCTATCAGCTCCCAATCATCCCATAGGTCATAATATGCCTCATGCTGAGGGTGTCTGCTCCTCGCCGTACGTTCCCATAGCAACCTGCATGATTGTATTATACATTTCCTTATATTCTGGTATAGGAAGGTCTAACGCCTCAATCTTATCTGAAGCATCTTTTCCTACAAGCATTTCAAGGCCTTTAATCATAAATGCCATATCATCCTTGTTTTCCTTGTTTTCTGCTTCCTGTGCCATAGCCTGTATATTAAGAATTGTACTCTTTCTGTTATTAACAGTAACAACCAAATCTTCTGTAATACGAATCATAGGTAACTGATTCGTAATCTTCATGGAGATATCTATTACCCTAAAATCTGTCTTTGCCATTATTCATATCCTCTTCTTTCTTTAAGCTGCTGCATATGCTATATATGTTGGCTTTCCATCTGACTGTGCTTCCCATTCAAGCGCATCAATACTTGTAGAATCTCCACCGAGAGATGTTACATTGATTACCGCTGGTATAAGAAGCTGGTCAAGATTAGGGAATATAACAGATACCCACGTATTGCAATCCTGTCCCGTCTTCATGAAAAGGCTTGCCACATAATCATTTCCTTCATCACCATAGTTACGCTTACCTCCGAAAGACATACTAAGTGACTTACCGGTCATAAGCCTTCTTACCCAGCCTTTCTGATCCATTGGACTCCATTCTTCAATGGTTCCATCTACAGATACGCTTAAGCTCTCTGCATCTTTTACAACCTTTGTTTCTACTGTTTCTGGCGTATCTGCATTCTTTCTTCCAGTTATACATATTCCAAACTGAATTGTATGCACCGGATTAACACCTGTTAATGGTGTTGCTTCCGCATTATATCCGGCTATCTTTGTATTCTGTCCCATGTCTTTACCTACCTTTCATAGTAAAATTTTAGTTCTATGACCATTTCAAATATTCCTTTATCGTCTGTATCAACTTCAATTGGTGCTGATACTAGCATTTCTGTAAACAGAACATTTGTGCCATTAATGTTTACCCGTTTCATATCTCTGAGCTTATCGTATAGCTCCTGTGAGACTTTTTCAGTCTCCCTGACACTTTTATCCCAATGAACCAGTATACTTATGGATTTGACAGCGTAAGAGCTATTCTGTATACCTCCAACAGCCATCTGAACATTATCTTTCCTGTTAAGATGGTATACACCTATGCTCTTATCTTTCTTATCATCAAGCTTTCCACAATATACATGATCATCAGCTGCTATTCCAAGACCTGCTATAAGGTCTCTTACATCACCTATTCCTAACATCACAACCCCGTATGCTTTTTATAAAACTTTTCAAATGCTTCAGGTGCAAAATTCTGCTTTTTACCACCTTTCATGTAGTCATCAAGCCATCTGCCTTTAGCATTCGCATTTCCTTCATGTTTCTTGCCCTTATCATCAGTCCATGGCGCCTGATGGAAGTTGTATTCCGGATGGTAATACAGCCTTCTGGCATATGGTGTACTAGACACAAGATATGCTTTCCCCTGACCTATATCAGATAAATCAACAAATGTGCTTTCATTCTGTAATGCTCCCGTATCCCTAGGTATAACCTGACTCTGAACAACATCTGTATGTATTGCTTCTGCTGTCTGTGCAACTGACACTTTTGCTGCTGCTGTAAGCTTCCTTACCATAGGCATATTAAGCTTCACTGTAGATTTCACATTCCTAGCCATTACATCACATCCAATCTTACATAATTAACTGTACCATCCGGATTACGGCACTTTGTACCCTTGTATATATGCCTTGTAACTCCATAAACGGTTATATCACCGCTTGTAATTACCGGAAGTTCTGGTGCAATATCTCCGGGTATCAAAGCGCATCCTTCAAGCTGTATAAGTGCCTTTTCTGCCGTTAATACTGTCTTACCGCTGTCCTGATAGTTACATAAGCCATCCCATATTACAGGTTCAAGAGGCTCTCCATAGACATTCCTGCCTTCCTGCTCTATCTCAAGGTGTATTTCTGTCTTACACATGCTCTTTAGTATTAAACACGGGTACTTCATACTCACACCCCCAGACTTAAACAACACAAACCAGTCTGACAAAGTATCTGGTATGTATCACGCTTTACAGCTATTCCATTTTGTACAAGGACATTCCAACTGCTGCCAAACTGCATAGATACTCCATTTAAAGTATAGTTCTGTAAGACACAATTAATCATGTCCTCATTCTCATATTCAAAATCAGCCATCTCACAACACACATCTATCAGTATGCCCTGCTGGAACTCTGTCAAATTATTAAATCCTCTTGATGTTATACGATTAAAAGTAAGCGAGTCGATATGCCGGCTCGCCTGTTTTAATCTTCGTTCTATCTGCTCATCTGGGATAAGTCTATGCTCGCTAAGGTATTGCTCTTTACTTGCATATACCATAGGCTTACTCTGCAATCTCTTCTGCAGGATCTACATCAACGAATACAGAATCAACCTTACCATCCTTGCCATTAGGGAATACAAATGTATCACTTAACTGGCGATTCTGATAAAGATATCCGTCTCCTTCTGTATGTGCTCCTGGTGCAAAGTAATAGATAGATGAAATCTTAGGTACTGTCTTACATGTCTGGCCACATGCAACAAGTACATTAATCTTGCGTGAGCCCTGAACAGTCTTTTCATAATATGTGGCTATATTAGTCTTTGTAGGCTTTGCCACAACTGTATAAGTGCTGTCGCTCTTAGTGTAGTATGTCTTTCCTTCTGCTACATCTGTATCAGTTGTTGCGGCATACTTTGACTTAAGTGGAGCAAATCCACCTTCTTTAACATCCCAATCGAATCTGTCATAGAATCTTTCATCGTCGACAACTTCCATAAGTGTTACACCATCAATGTCAGTAACACGAGTCTCAATACCAATACCGCCTTCTGCAATCTGTGTCATTTCAATCTTACGTGTAAATTCCTTTGACATTTCCAACTTATCCATAATGTCTGAAGAAACATACATGATAAGGCTTCCATTTGCCTTATATCTTCTAAGCTTTCCTGCTGCCAGAATAGCTTTAAGCTTAGCAAATACATTCTCTGTTGTGTATTCTGTAGTAGATGTTTCAGAATGGTATAATTCTGTATTCTGTGCAGCCTGTGCCACCTTACTGAAGAATAATGCATCTGTCTCAGGTACAACCTGTGTCTGCTCAAAGATGTGTGAAATATTCTGCATAGACGCTGTCTGATTGGTTTCATCAACATCTGCCTTATCAACCATAAACTGAACATCTCTGTCATGTGTTACAGTGTAAGGAACATCTTTCTGGTTATATTCTCCTGTGTTCCATCCGCCTGATCTTTTATGATTCTTATAACCGCTTACACTCATCTGAGTAAAGTGGAATGTCTTTGCATCTAACCATCTGACATTGCTTGTGATAAATGGTGATGTAAGTGTGCCCTGCATAAGAATTGCTAATAATTCCGGGCTCCACTGTTCTGCGTAATTCAAATTCGGCATATTATTACCTTTTTAACCTTTCTTAATTGAATCTGTTCCATCTCTTTGTTGGAACATTTACATTGTTACCTGTAGAGGACTGCTGCCCGTTATTCTGCTGTCCCGCACCAATCTGAAAGCCTGCATTGCTTTCCTGTACTGGCTTAAGTGCAGGTACATCTTTGATAACCTGATCAAGTGCAGCCTTGATATTGTCCTCTGATATCTTCCCATCTGTACCCTTTGCCTTGCTGAAATCAGCCATCTTAAGCACATATGGAAGTGTCTTGGCATTAATACCAAGTGTCATTGCTACCTTTGTAGCTGCAAGCTCAATCTGAGCCTGTTCAGCAACCTTCTGTGCTGCTGCCACTTCATTCTGAAGATTAGCATTAGCGTTCTGCTGCTGTTCTGTCTGCTGCTGCTTATTCTGCTTAAATGTTGCAATAGCCTGACTTATCTCATCTTCTGATAATCCCTGCTGCTGGAAATAGCTTTTAAGCACAGCATTCTCTTTCTTGGCAGTTGCATTGTCCAGCATTGCCTGTATCTTGTCATAATCAACACCAGCTGTCTGCTGATTATTCTGACCACCCTGCTGTCCTGCCTGTCCGTTGTTGTTGCTTCCAGCGTTCTGGTCGCCGTTACCATCTCCGCCCTCAGCGAAGAACTGTAAATTAATAGGTAATGTCTTTCTCATCACTCTATCTCCTTTCTTCCGTTTACCGCCCGTCGGCATTTCCCTAAAGTTTATTGCCATTAAGTTTTGGGCATAAAAAAATAGGCACACACAGCTATTTGCCATGTGTGCTTAATAACTAATATTAAATTGTGTTGCACTGGTGCAACTTACTCTAATTTCTAAAGTTCTATCCCTTCCATTACCGCTCTTGATTCAAGAACAGCAATGTAATCCGTCATTGTCTTAATCTGCATATTATATGTACTTCTAGGACATGTTGGCTTAAATTCTAATGTGCCATTATCCCATTTCTCAAGCATACATTTAAGTCCTTTATATCTTATAACAAGCTGCTTATACTCTGCTTTGAATCTATCTTTGTAATCCCCGCTATTCATTAAAATAGCTGTTGACGGCAACTTTGTTCCATCATATCTTCTGTATGCTTCCTCAAATTGTTTCTTAGGACACCAACTCTCATATCCATCAGGATATCTTATATGATAGCCTTCATCTTCTGGATTCTCGTCCCTTGGAATCTGCCATCCTCTGTATTCATTGTATTCGCCCCTGCTCATTGGCTCTGCTGCCACCACTTTTACTCCAATATAATCCTTCATTTTCAAATCCTCTCATTCTTAAAATTGGGTATAAAAATACCACCAATCTCTCGACTGGTGGCTAATAACTATAATACTCCTGCATCTTTTAATATTCTATCTAATTCTTCTTTCGCAGGCAATGCGTGTTCTTTATTATATGCTTCACATTCTTCTTTTGATAGTGGAACTGGATTAGGTGGCATAGATAATCTATCTAAATACCATTCGTATGCTTCGTCTTCATTTGTCATGGTAACACCTCCACTAAAATACTATCTTCTTGCTTTGATAATATACGCATTTTACAATTTCTGTCAAGTAAAAATTCTCTTTGCTTTGGATATTTACTAATACACTCTATATATGCACCTCTTGAACTCTTTGGAACCAAAAATATCATTTTAAACTTTTTTACTAATGCCGAATGTTGCGAAACTGATGTACTTATAAATTGTTTATCTTCAAAAATATCTCCTACTTGGTATTTTTCATACGGATTAAATTCCATATTTCTATAACATATAATATCATGCTTTAATCTATTTTTTCCTAAAGCCCCAGATATAATATTTGCGTATTCTCTAAGTTTCTTATCTTCTTCTCTATCTCCTCGAAGCATTGCATTTAATCTTTCAAAAAATCTATTTGGTTTCTTATCACCTGAATTATATGTATACTTTTTTATTGCATATTTTT
>ERZ1034768.680-NODE-680-length-11129-cov-8.251038_pt1 | contig 11129 bp, 7 predicted proteins | sample MGYA00520691_ERZ1034768 | MGnify/ENA primary metagenome ERZ1034768 (study PRJEB33766, sample SAMN09781704) | gut metagenome | biome: gut microbiome | host: Homo sapiens | place: Madagascar | study: EMG produced TPA metagenomics assembly of the PRJNA485056 data set...
GCTTAATTCTGCAGGTGTGTTATAATGTAATGTTATACTACCTTTACCTTTTTTTCCAGCATTTATTTTAACTTTTAGCTTTAATTTTTCTTCGAGATCAGCCATAATTTTTTCTAAATCTCTATCTACGGGCTTTGGCTGTTTTGGCATAATATTTTTAACATTTATCCCTTTAGAATTTGCGGCCAAAGCTTCGGCTTCACGCACACTCAACCCTTCTTTGATAATTTTATCAGCAAGTTCAACAGCGTTTTCACAGCCAATTAAAGCGCGAGCATGGCCGGCAGACAGTTTATTTTCTTTTACCTGTTGTTTTATTTCTTCCGGTAAGCCTAAAAGACGCAATGTGTTTGCTATATAGCTGCGCGACTTACCTATAACTTTGCCGATAACTTCTTGAGTGTAGGCATATTCATTCATCAGGCGGTTTAAACCTTCCGCCTCTTCAATAGCCGATAGATTTTCACGCTGCAGATTTTCAATTAAAGCGATTTCTAAAGTTTCGCTATCATTCAAATCTTTAACAATTACCGGAACTTCATTTAAGCCGGCAAGCTGAGCTGCGCGCCAACGGCGTTCACCGGCAATAATTTCATATTTATCATTCTTTTTACGAACTAAAAGCGGCTGCAGCACACCTTTTTCTTTTATGGATTGAGCTAAAGACTCCAGAGCTTCGCGGTCAAACTCCGTACGCGGTTGAAAAGAGCAAGGAACAACATCTGATACCTTAACCTCATTTTTTTCAGATTTAAATACAGTGTTTTCAACTAAGCTATTAACATCTGCTGTTTCACTATCTAAGTCCAAGTTTATGTCTTCATCGCCCAATAAGGCTTCCAACCCCCGCCCTAAACCGAATTTTTTATTATTAGCGTTCATTTATAACTCCTTTTCTCTTTTCAAAACTTCTTTTGCCAACTGAATATATGCCTGTGCTCCGGCACTTTTGAAATCATAAATCAAAATAGGCTTGCCGTGCGACGGCGCCTCGGCAATCCGCACACTTCGCGGAATAACCGTTTGATAAACTTTATCTCCGAAATATTTACGCACATCAGCTTCAATCATCTGACTAAGATTGTTTTGCTTGCTGTACATCGTCAAAATAATTCCCTGTAAAGTCAAAGCCGGATTAAAATTGCGTTTAATCGCGTTAATATTCTTCATCAAATCAGCCAAACCCTCCAAAGCTAAAAACTCGCACTGCAGAGGCACCATGACAGAATTTGAGCTAACCAGTGCATTGATAGTGATTAAGTTTAAGGATGGCGGGCAATCAATCAATACATAGTCATAAACTGCTTCTAAACTGTTTAAGGCTTTTTTTAGAACAAACTCACGTTTATCCACTTCCACCAGTTCAATTTCCGCAGCCGCTAAATCCGGTGACGACGGAATCATATCAAACCTCGGTAAATCGGTGTGTAAAACAGCCTCTTTAACATCACAGTTGCCAATTAAAACATCGTATGATGAATAGTTTTCTTTTTGCTTAGCGATTCCCATAGAAGTTGTGGCATTGCCCTGCGGGTCAAAATCTATAACCAAAACATTTCGGCCTATTGCAGACAAAGCAGTGGCAATATTGATGGTTGTGGTTGTTTTACCAACTCCACCTTTGCGGTTTGCAACAGAAATTATCTTCATTTTTTTCTCCTTATTCCCGTCAAGCAGAAAACATATCCTTCTTTGCCGCGTTCAACTTCAAATGGGCGTGCGTAAAAATCCTCATGAATATCTACCAACATTTTCCAATTTTTATCAGCCTCTTCCAACTCAGCGAATCCTGTATGGCCTTTAGGCAAAACATATTCTGTATTTTTAGAATACAGCCCTGCTGTACACTTCAGAATTTTATCAACAGATGCAACGGCGCGAGCCGTTATATAGTCAACATTTTTAAATACAATGTTTTCAGCTCGGTCATTTATAACTTCTACATTCAATAAATTTAGCCGTTTACAAACATCTTTTAAATACAATGTTTTTTTAGTTATACTTTCTATAAGCACGATTTTGAGCATCGGAAATTTTTCTTGACTGGCAATAGCCAGCACAATCCCTGGGAAACCGGAACCACTGCCTATATCTACAAGCAATTTTGCATCATCGCGAATATAATCTATCAGCTGCAAAGAATCTAAAAGATGGCGCGTTTCAAGCTCTTTTTCGGCATTTTTGCTGACTAAGTTAATTTTTTGATTCCATTCTAAAAGAATTTGCAAAAAATCTTTCATTTTTTGCAATGTTTCACGTGAAACATCATAACTTAAAACTTCTTCATCAAAATTCATTTTTACCTCTGATTATAAAGTATGCGTTATTTAAATTTTATGCAACAAAATATAATTGTTATTCACTAAAACTTAATTCGATGCTGAATATTATGCTTTGCTAAAGCAATTTCAGCCAAATCAAATCTATCCCCCAACTCAGCAACCGCATGCGCATCATCGCTGATAACAAACGAAATATTACGCTTTGCAGCTTCTGCTAAAATTTTTTCACTTGGATAAAAATCGTTAATTTTACGCAAGCCTTTAGTGCTGATTTCCATTCCTATATTTTGACTTTGCAAAGCATCTAAAATTTTTAACTTTTTCGGCATAAATTTTTCAGCAGAGCAAATATTTCCTAACCGGCGTGCATAGTCCAGATGCGCTAAAAATTTAAATACACCGCTTTTTACAGCTTTTTCTATAGTTTCAAAATGCCTTTGCAGTAATTCATTTTGCAAAACAACATCATGATAGAAAATCGGCATATCATATAAATCAATTAAATTTGCGCAATTTTCATCAAACAACATATGATTACCGGTAATAACATAATCATAATCAAGCTGTTTCAAAAAGTCCTGCAGCTCGTCAAACCAACCGCTGTATGTAAAAAAATCAATCTCAAAACCAACAAACAATTTTAAGCCGCTTTGAGCAGAAACTTTGCGAATATGTTCGCAATGCTTTTGAAAATCCGGCAGACTTTCTTTGAAATCTTTTTTAAATATATGACTGTTGTTACGTTGTACCCATAGCGGCCAAGATTTGCTTTGCTGTATATTTTTATGCACACACAAATGGTCACTTATACCAAGTTCACAAAAACCAAGTTTTTTAGCCTGTGCGACCATCTCTTCAAGCGTATTATATCCATCGGAAAAATTTGTGTGCGAATGATATGAAAAATTCTGGGCTATCATTTTTTAATATATCCTAAAATAGCTGTAACAGCTGCCGGAGTAACACCTTTTATGCGAGCGGCCTCACCTATTGTTTTTGGTTTTACAGCCGTAAAGCGCTGAATCATTTCCGTAGATAGTCCGCCGATTTTAGAATAATCTATATCATCACGAATTTGTAAATTTTCATCACGTTTAAATACGGCGATATCCTCATATTCGCGTTTTAAATACCCCGCATACTTAGCATCAATTTCAACTTGTTCGTAAACAGAATTTTCTATATCCTTGCTTTCCGGTGCAATTTTTGAAATTGTTTCACGTGAAACATATTGATAACCCAGCAAATCTTTTAGTGTCTTTTTACCATTATGTTTTACAGTTATGCCCAAGCTTTCTATTTCCGGATAAGAAACAATTTTATTTAAGCAAAAATCATCAAACTTTTTAATCTTCTCTTCTTTAGTTTTAAATACACTGTATCTATTTTCAGAAACACAGCCGATATTATAACCAAGCTCTGTCAGACGAGCATCAGCATTATCGGCACGCAATACCAAACGATATTCCGAACGAGAGGTGAACATTCTATAAGGCTCATCCACGCCTTTAGTAATTAAGTCATCAACCATAACTCCGATATAACCTTGGCTGCGGTCAATATTAAATTCCTTACCGCGGTCAAGAGCAAACAAAGCCGCATTTACACCGGCAAGCAGACCCTGAGCCGCCGCTTCTTCATAACCGGTTGTACCGTTGATTTGTCCGGCTAAATATAATCCCTTAGACTTTTTAACGGCTAAACAATGATCTAGTTCCTGCGGATTAACAAAGTCATATTCAATCGCATATGCATAGCGCAAAATTTCTACATTTTCCAAGCCTTTCATCGTATGAATAAAAGCATCCTGCACATCAGCCGGCAATGATGTAGAAATACCATTAGGATAAACTACGTTTGTATCGTATCCCTCAGGCTCTAAAAAAATCTGATGAGACGTTCTGTCGGCAAAGCGGACTAATTTATCCTCAATGCTCGGACAATAACGCGGCCCTTTACCGGTAATCAAACCGGAAAACAAAGCACACTTAGAAAAATTATCACGAATAATTTTATGCGTAGTTTCATTTGTATAAGTTACACCGCAATCAATTTGGCGATTATTAAGCTCTTTAGTTAAAAATGAAAACGGCACCGGATTTTTATCGCCGGATTGTTTTTCCAAAATATCCCAGTTAATCGTATTGCCGTTTAAACGAGATGGCGTACCGGTTTTTAAGCGCCCCAGCTGTAAGCCTAAAGATTTTAAATAAGGCGTTACACCTGTACATGAAATATCTCCGACACGTCCGCCAATAGAAGTTTGATGACCTGTAAACATAATACCATTTAAGAATGTACCGGTTGTCAAAACCACGGCTTTTGCAAAAATTTCGGTTTCATCAGCCAGCTTTACACCGCAAACATTATTATCTTTTATCAGCAAACCTTCAACTGCTCCCTCTTTAATATCCAAATTAGGAGTTTCCTGTAAAGCCTGCAGCATATACTTTTTATAAAGTGCACGGTCAGCCTGAGCACGCGGCCCACGCACAGCAGGTCCTTTAGATAAATTAAGCATTCTGAACTGAATACCAGCTTTATCTATAACACGCCCCATTAACCCGTCTAAGGCATCTACTTCACGCACCAAATGTCCTTTTCCCAATCCACCAATAGCAGGATTGCACGACATTTCGCCGATTGTAGAAATTTTATGAGTAACCAACAAAGTTTTAGCACCGGTACGTGCCGCAGCAGCGCAAGCCTCACAACCGGCATGTCCACCGCCAACAACAATCACATCATACATATTATTCATTTCAGCCTCTAATTTTTTTTACACTAAAGCACAAAACTAAAATAAATGCAAATTAAAATACGCCGCATAGATTTAAATACAGCGTATTTTTTTTATAAACAAAATTTAAATACAATGTTTTATTATTTTCCAATACAAAAACTGCTGAATATTTTATCTAAAATCTCATCAACTTCCACCTGACCGGTAATTTTACCGATAGCTCGGCAAGCCAAACGAATATCCTCAGCCGACAATTCAATTTCTTTTTGCAGATTAAAACGACTTAAATTATCCAAGCATTCCGACAAAGATTCTTTATAGCGCTGTCTGGTAATCAGCTGAGCAGAGCTTTTCACATACATATTCTGAAATGTTTCATAAATTTTATCAGTAATAACGTTTACATTTTGATTTTCTTTAGCCGAGATTAAAATGCACCCTTTCTTTTGCAATTTTATTTGCTGATCCGCGGATATTTTATCCATTTTATTAGCAACCAAAACATAAGGCACATTTATAGAATTTATATATTCGGCAAAAATTTCCGGCGTATCTTTTTCAGCATCAAACATAAACAAGCAAAAATCAGCCTCCGCAATTTTATCCTTTGCCAGCTTAATACCGATTTGTTCAATTTTATCAGCAGATTCACGCAGTCCGGCTGTATCGGTAAAAATTACCGGAAATCCATTTAAATCAACATAAGCTTCAATAGCATCACGGGTTGTTCCGGCAATATCAGAAACAATAGCCACATTTCTTTTGACAACAGCATTTATCAAACTGGATTTTCCGGCGTTTGCAGGTCCGGCAATTACAACTCTAAAACCATCGCGCAAACGTTCTTCCACATTATTCTGTTGTAAGTGATTTTTAATTTCTTCTGAAATTTTAAATACACCGTTTTCGATTTTCTGCACCGTATCCTGCGGAATATCCTCATCAGGAAAATCTATATACGCTTCTATATAAGACAAAACATTAACCAATCTGGTGCGCCAATCATTATATAAATCAAACAAGGTTCCCCCCATTTGTTGCAAGGCGACTTTTTGCTGCAAAGCGGTTTCAGCATCTATTAAATCTGCTAAACCATCAGCCTCGGTCAAATCCATCTTACCGTTATAAAACGAGCGGCGAGAAAATTCCCCCGGTTCGGCCAAACGAAAATCCGGTAGCAAAGACAATGCCTCTAAAAAACTACGGATAACCGCTTTTGAGCCATGACAATTTATTTCTACAGTATTTTCTCCTGTAAATGAGGCAGGAGATTTAAAAGCCACCAGCAAAGAATTATCTAATGTTTCACGTGAAACAGGATTATAAAATTTAGTTAAATACATTTTGCGTCCGGTAATTTTTGCGACATCTAAATCTGTCATTTGGGAAATTACCTCAAAAGCTTTGTTACCGGATATACGAATTATCCCTACTCCGGATTTTCCGAACACTGTAGATAAAGCATAAATTGTCTTATTATCCATTTTTACCTCTTATTTTTACAAATCGTCATTAAGCCATTTTTTTTAAACATACAGAGCAATTATACCTCTTGATGATACATTTATCATTTTTAACAAGATACAGCACCACAGCCGCTTTTAACAAACTCCGAATTTTAAGCCTCATCTTTCTCTTTGCGGCATTATTCGCTTCTGCACAGGCGCTTTTTTATTTTCGTTCTGCCCGATTGCCTGCACACATCTTTGCAAATCAGCAGCCGGAATATCACGCAAGCTTGAAAGCTTTTTCAAATCCCTCGGCACAGCGCCTTTCATTATGCGATTGCTATTAACACAAGCTACATATAATTTCAAGGCTTGCTCTTCCGTTAAAGTATCCTTAAATATAATCGGCTTAGACTTATTACTTGGCTCTTGCAACAATTTTACATATGCATCATATTGCGCATCCTTACTAACCTGAACCTTACTCTGTTCAGTATATTTTATTGTACCTTCCTTTATACTAAAAGAATATTCTCTTTCCGTATTAGCAATCTCTTTGTATCCTTCAAATTTACTCCAATATGCTTCAAGTCCTCTGCTCCACACAGTCGGATTCCGCGGCTGTTGCGCCGGCTGAGAAACAGGCTGCCGATTGTCATCTGCCAAATCAGAAACTTCTATGCCGTTTATGTTATTTATCAACCGAGATTTATGCAAATTATCACGCATCAGCGCTTTTGCCTCTTCTACCAGCATCGGGTTTATTTCTCCTCTGCTTTTATCGCGATTAAATTCAGCTAAACGACGCGTAACGATTTGCCGGCAAGGCTCTATGATATTCGTTATATTATCCTGACTTAAATATACTTCACGCGAACTATTGATAAACGGCGTAAAATTTTTATATTCATAATTTCCGGACTGCGGATTATACAGCTGATAGCGATAATACAGAGAACGCCGCTTAAAAAATTCTTCCCGATTTGCATCGTACTCCGCACTCATAGGAATTCTTTGCATCTCTAATTTCATATTGTTGACAAACTGAAGGCTGTCATATTCGTTACGGTGATTTTTAGCGAATGACTTAAAAGCCGTATCAATTAAATTTTCCGGATTTGAAACGTACGAAAAACGGCTGCTTTCAGGCATTTTTTTTAAGGCCGCCACCAAAGAGCTGGACTCGCCGTCAAACATGGTAAAATCTTGCGGATTACCATTTTTTAAATATATATTGGCAGCATTGACAACCTGAGATAAATACGAACTGCGTTCATCTTCTACCTGCAGTCGGTAATAATCCTCCACAGACAGGCGTTTAGCCCCTTTTTTCAAACCAAATCCGGCTTGCAGCGCACTGTTCTTCACATGTGTGAGCTCATGGCGAAGCAACAAAATCCGATGATTTACATTTGTCTGTTCCATGGCATATACCGTAAACAAGCTTCTTTCTTTAGCATCACTGATGGTTTTGCAGAATTTTCCGATAGTTAAATTCGGATTTGTATGGCGCTGGTTGTTCCAATCTGACAGCAATCTTTGCAGCAAAGCATATTCAGCCGGCTGAAAAGTAAAATGATTACGTATCAATTTCACGCGCTTTTTACTCACATTTACCGAAGCGCGGCGACGCTTTAAGCCGACTGCTTCATATTGTTGTATAGCTGCATTATAACGCACATCATACACATTGTCTTCCGGCTCTATTTTATAGCCCAGATTTTTAATCAGCTGCGGAATATCGTCATCATCAACGTGATTATCAAAATGCACCGTATTGGCTTTTGCAGCTATATTTGACGGATAATTATTTGCAATAACGTTATTTTCATATAATTGCGGAGATTTAACAAAATCATATCCAGTAATTTCACGATTTAAAAAGTCAGTATTTTGAGAATCAACCTGCAAAAAAAACTCTTTTTCCAAGGCACTACCGTAACTGTTGGAACGTGCAAAATTATTGAACATCCGATAAAAATCATGATAATTCAAATTTTCGCAATAATGCTCATATAAGCGCATTTTGCGGCTTTTTTCTGCGTTATTGTAATATTCCAGCTCAACAGCTATAACATGATTGTCTGCCGTTGCCAGCAACATGGTTTCTTTTGACATTGCAAATCCTTAAATACATTTTTGCAAATAATAGCATGTTCTTGACAAAAAATCAACAGAATTAAGAACGCACATTTTCACGTCCAACCATAGAATTTTGCAAAGATTTTTGATATTCCTGATAATGTGAATCCAGCTCTCGGCGGATATTACGCAGCAAGGAATCATCTTTTGGAGTTTTATCAATAGCTTGCAATAAAGAAAGCCCCCCTTTGCTTTTTAATACGGACATCATCATGTGGCGCTCGGTATTGTCCAAAACCATAAAAAGATTGATTACCAAATTATTCAAATAAGTATTTCCGTCAAGCGGAGGCCTATCACCGTATTTATCAGCTAAAAATGCGGCAAATTTTTGGCGCAAAGCTTCTTCTTCACGGTGTTTTCCCAGCTCTATCTCATTATGTTTAACCACAGCTTTCTGCCACATTTCTATGCGGTTGTTCAAGGTCAGCCCAAGCGATTGATAAGATGCCATGCGCTGCTCCGGATTAAGACAGTCTTCGCATTTCTGCGGAAGCTTAGAAACTTGCTGCAGCGCGCGCTTAAACAGTTCGCAAAAAGTGTTGTTTGCTTTCAAAAACGGACAATATTCCGGACATTTTTTATGAACTTCAGCTTCGGACATAATTTTCTCCTCAATGCTTTCAGAGTAGCGCAAAAATGCTTAAAATTCAATAAAGAAAAGCGCCGCTAGGGCGCTTTATTTTTATTCTACAGCTTCCGGTTTGGCGCGTTTGCGAGCAATCGGATCCAAAATACGCTTACGCAGGCGCAAAGACTTAGGAGTAACCTCTAAAAGCTCATCAGATTGAATATAAGCCAAAGCCTGTTCCAAACTCATTTTACGCGGCGGAATAAGGTCAATCGCCTCATCTTTACCGGCAGCGCGAATATTGGTCAGCTGCTTAGATTTTGTCGGGTTTACTTCAATATCATTGTATTTTGTATGCTCGCCGATAATCATGCCGACATAAACCGGACTATTGTGTTCAACAAACATCGGGCCGCGGTCTTGCAGTTTCCATAAAGAATATGCAATAGCCTGTCCGTTTTCGCTGGAAATCATCACACCGTTGCGGCGGTCTTCAATCTCGCCTTTATATGGCTCAAAAGCGTAGAAAATACGATTCATAACACCGGTACCGCGGGTATCTGTCAAAAATTCAGAGTGATAACCGATTAAGCCACGTGAAGGTGCATGGAAAATCAAACGAACTTTATTGCCAACCTGCGATGGAATCATTTCCACCAATTCAGCACGGCGCTTGCTCAATTTTTCAACTACAGCGCCTGAAAATTCTTCATCTACATCCACAACAACTTCTTCAACCGGCTCTAAAAGCTGACCGTTTTCATCACGTTTCATAATAACGCGCGGACGAGAAATAGAAAGTTCAAAGCCTTCACGGCGCATAGTTTCAATCAAAACACCGAGCTGCAACTCGCCGCGTCCGGCAACTTCAAAAGTATCAGAGTTATCGGTGCGGGAAATTTTCAAAGCGATATTGCCTTCTGCTTCTTTTTCCAGACGCGCCCAAATCACACGGGAAGTAACTTTGTCACCTTCTTTGCCAGCCAGCGGAGAATCATTTACCGAAAAGGTCATAGCCAATGTCGGAGGATCAATCGGCTGAGCCTTAATATAATCTTTTACATCTACTTCCGGAGCGCAGATAGTATCGGCAACCGTACCTTTAACAATACCGGCTACAGCCACAATATCGCCGGCATGAGCCGAATCCAAAGCTACTCTATCCAAGCCTTTATAGGCCATAATTTTTGTAATTTTTGCGCGTTCAACTTCACCATGTTCGTTGATGACTTTTACAGCATCGTTTACTTTTACGCTGCCGCTCTGGATTTTACCGGTCAGAATACGTCCGACAAATTTATCTGATTCCAAAGTTGTCGCCAGCATTCTGAAAGGTTTATCAGGTTCGCAGACCGGTTCGCTGACATAAGACAAAATAGTTTCAAACAGCGGCGTTAAATCCTTGTGTTCATCTGCCAAATCGCGTACAGCCCAGCCATTGCGGCCAGAAGCGTACAAAATAGGAAAATCCAGCTGTTCGTCATTAGCATTCAAGCTAACAAACAAATCAAAGATTTCATTCAAAACTTCGTCCGGACGGGCATCAGGCTTATCAGCTTTATTAATAACCACAATCGGTTTTAAGCCAATTTTCAAAGCCTTGCCTAAAACGAACTTGGTTTGCGGCATTGGGCCTTCGGAAGCATCAACCAGCAAAACAACTCCATCAACCATTGATAAAATACGTTCTACTTCGCCGCCAAAATCTGCGTGTCCCGGAGTATCTACAATATTTATGTGAGTACCATGCCAATCAACAGAAGTACATTTAGAAAGAATGGTAATACCTCTTTCACGCTCCAAAGCGTTACTGTCCATAACGCAGTCAGCTACTTTTTGATTATCGCGGAATGTACCGCTTTGGCGCAACAGCCCGTCTACCAAAGTAGTTTTACCGTGGTCAACGTGGGCGATGATGGCAATGTTTCTCATACTCATTATTA
>ERZ1034768.682-NODE-682-length-11121-cov-7.012832_pt1 | contig 11121 bp, 9 predicted proteins | sample MGYA00520691_ERZ1034768 | MGnify/ENA primary metagenome ERZ1034768 (study PRJEB33766, sample SAMN09781704) | gut metagenome | biome: gut microbiome | host: Homo sapiens | place: Madagascar | study: EMG produced TPA metagenomics assembly of the PRJNA485056 data set...
TCAACGGTAAATTCTCTCTGGGAAATATACGACTTTGTACGCGCATCGGGATGGGGTGCTATTGTTTCTTAGAGGAACGTGTTTTGCGAGCAAAATATAACCGCCGAAAGTGTTGGCAAAAGCCGAATATGTTTTCCAAATGCTGCGGGGTAGCCCACCTTGAGCCTTTTTTTTGCTTCAATGCGGTTGTTTTCTTTGTATTTACTCAATTGGGATAAATCTAGCATAGTATCTATCTCCGAATGCGTTATTTACAATTAAGATAAATCAATTATAGTACATAGAGCGTATAAAGGTCAATAAAATCACATTATGCTAGTACAAAATTTTTGATGCCAATATTGTTGGATTTGCTGTTACCGATATAAGCTATCTCTATGCAGACATTAATTCAAGCCATAATAATCGTAGGCTTGGATATAGTTGATTATAGTTTGGAAGTCGATAAAAAGCGAGTTGGAAAACGTATAAAAAACGACATGAAATCGAGTGCTGTAAAGCTGAACAAGAACGAAAAAGCAACCGATAGTACGTTGATTTATTTGTAAATTTACAACTTATAGCGTAGTTACTTATAGGTATTCGGTCGGAGAACTACGACAAGACGGTATAGACCGACGTTGAAACGTGAATTTTGTTGGTTCTGCACAGCTGCCCCAGAAACAAGAAAAAGCCCATTGTTGGTTGTCACAACAGGCTTTTCCGGGATTTTGCAGTGCGACTGCGCAGTAGTGGTCAAATGGTGGTCAAAAAATGTTCACTCATTTTTAGTAAGACTGACTATTGGCTAATCGTCAAGAATTTTTACTTTTTCCCTTATCAGAACACCTTTCCATCCGTTGGATTCCACCCGGACCTACCATTCCTTAAAGCGGGCTGTCACGGTACTCCTGCGGGCTTTTGCCATAGTGGTCGTAGAAAGTCTTATACAGCGCTGTTTTGTTGGTGAAGCCCATTTTTTCTATTAGGGTGGAAATACTTTCATCCGATTGCGTCAATAAGCGGCAGAACTCCTTAAGACGGTAGGTTGTGCAATACTTTTTTATCGTCATCCCGGTAAAGTTCTTGAACACACGGTTCAGATAATCTGTATTGTAATGCGTCATATCGGAAAGCTGCTTGGCTGTGATCTGCCCATTACTCTTTGTGATCTGCCGCAAAATCGTTTCCGTCAAGGTAAATTCATTATCGGAACTCAGATTTATATAGGTCAGTGCGTAAACATCTTTGTTCTCCAGCAAGGAAAACAAGTTGGCAATCAATCCCATAACGATCAGCTGGCTGCCGCGGTGCCTTTGCAGAAATTCTTGCCGCATTCGTAGAAAGAGGTTTGCTATCTGCGCAAAGTCGGAAGGTGTGCCCACAAAACGACAATCGATGTAGTCTTTCTTTTGCGTCAGATCATCGTCCAAATTTTTTCGGACGAATCGTTCCAACAAGCCTTTATGCTTGAAAAGAGGTACAATTTCATTGGGCCATTCCTTTATGAATTCGGGCGATAAGGAAAGATACGCGCCCTCATAGGGAGACATTTCTGCGTGCCGGATTTTACGGTTAAAAACAAAAACATCACCTGCGCGGTGTTCGCATGTGCCGCGCTCGACCATCATTTGTAAATTTCCTGCTTTTACAAAGGAAAATTCAAAAAAATCATTTTGATGCAGAAGATTTTCCTGTATCCATTCGGTGCTTTTCGCCTCACCGTGAGGAATCGGCATTCCGTAGATGCGCGCGCCTTGAAAATCAAATTCTTCCATGCGCAGTACATCGCCTTCATAGAACATATACAGCAATGTGATCGGGGCACGGTTTTCCCTGTATTCCGTCAGGCGCGGATCAATCATTTTTTCAACATGGGGTGGATTTTCCTGATTCATCTGAACACCATCTTTAAAGCAAAATTGCTCGTTCCAAAATATCTTTTGCAGATTTGTGCTATTGTTTTAATTATACCATACGGTAAAGCTGCTGAGAAGCATTTTTTAGTCGGATTTTGATACTGCCTATAGGGTGGGTATCGAAATTTGACATTTTTATAGCGTTATTAAACGATTATTATAATCTTACAAAACAAAGTTTTGTACAAATACGCCAATACAAAGAAGGAGAGAATCAAAATGAAACTTGCAAATCTGAAAAAGAACGTATCCACTGCCCTTGCGGGTATCATGCTGGTTGCAGGGGTTGCCGCTCTATCCGGCTGCTCTGCCAAAAAGACTGACTACTCCACTTGGACCTACGACCAGTTTGCCAGCTCCGACATTGACTGGAATGAGGGTGTTGCCTACCAGTTTGTTATGCGTGAGGAGAACAACTCCAGCACCTATGCGGCTGTTTATCCCGGCATGATGAACCTGCGTGAGGATGGCTCGGCTGTGCTGTTCGAGTGCTCTTACCTTGCAGGTGAGCCTACCAACACGTTTGAAACGCTGGAAGGCTATGAGGATAACCACGTTATGGAAATCTTCTATGGCTACTGGAAAGAAGAAAATGACACCCTCACGGTCAACATCAAGTATCAGAATGATATGGACTATCAGGTTTACACCGTTTCCAAGGGCGATACGATGACAGTTCCTGTTATTATGGCCTATCCGGGCGGTGATGTTCCCGTTGGCTGTGAGTTTGACTGTGATGGCACAATCCGGTATCAGACATGGCAGGATTATTGCGCTTACGCATCTTCGGAAGAATTCTTCGGCCGTCTGTATACGCCGGAAGGCTGATTTGTGTGAGGCAAAGCCATGAAAAAAGTTCTATACCGCGGTATGGCAGCATCGCTTGCGTTGTTGACGGCAATTTCTGCGGGCGCGAGCGGTGCGGCTTTTCAAAACGCCGGATTTGTAAACACGTTTTTGGGTGTTGACACCGGCACCGTAATCGGGCAGGACGGTGACTATACCTACACAACTGCCTACACAGAGAACGGCAAGCCCAGTGATGAAGGTCTCACTAAGCTTCTTGCCGATGAGGATGCCTTCACAAAACAGATCATGGCGGAAGGCGCTGTGCTGCTGAAAAATGATGGCGCACTTCCCCTTACTGACACCGAGCGGAAGGTCACCTTGTTTGGCCGCTCTACCGTAGACCCGGCCTATCGCGGCAGTGCCGCCGGCGGTGCCGTAAATGGTACGTCCCGTCTGGTAAACTTTGAGGACGCTATGACAGAGGGTGGTTTTTCCCTCAACACAACTTTACTGGATGCGTATAAGAGCAGCGAAACCGTGCGTTCCATTGGTGCTGCCAGTGAGAAAAACGTAGTCGGCGAGGAGGCTGCTAGCTTTTACACGGACAGTCTGAAAGCCAGTTTTGCCTCCTACAACGATGCTGCCATCGTCATGTTTACCCGTGACGGCGGCGAAGGTGTTGATGCCGCTCGCGTGGACAGCGAGGGTATCAGTTATCTAGCGCTGCATCAGGCAGAGAAAGATCTGCTGAACATGATTTATGAGTCCAACCAGTTCTCTAAAATCATCTTGCTGATCAATAGCCCCTATCCGATGGAACTGGGCGATCTGGATGCCTGCCATGTGAATGCCTGCCTGTGGATCGGGCTTCCGGGTCTGAATGGTTTCCGCGGTGTGCCGGATCTTTTGACCGGCGCGGCAAACCCCAGCGGACGGCTGGTGGATACATATGCCGCCGATTCGCTTTCTTCCCCGGCAATGGCCAATTTCGGTGATTACACCTTTACCGGGTCGGATACCAACTATGTGGTAGAAACAGAAGGCATCTATGTCGGCTACAAATATTACGAGACCCGTTATGAAGATGCGGTGCTGAACCGCTTCAATGCCAAAAGCAGCGCAGGGGCCTACGCTTCGCAGAGCGAAGAATGGAACTACGCAGATGAAGTGGTCTACCCCTTTGGCTATGGCCTTAGCTATACGGATTTCAGTGCCGTGCTGGACTCGGACAGCTTAAGCTATAATGCGGACGACGATACCTATTCCGTCAATGCCACCGTGACGAACACCGGCGCTGTGGCGGGCAAGTATGTGGCCGAGTTGTATGCGCAGGCTCCTTACACGGACTATGACCAAGAGAACCTTGTGGAAAAATCCGCTGTCACGCTTGTGGCCACAGCAAAAACAGAAGAGCTCGCCCCCGGCGAGAGCGTTTCTGTTCCGCTGACGTTTGACCGTTACTTCCTTGCCAGCTTTGATACCAATGGAACCGGCCATTACATTCTGGACGGCGGCACCTATTACTTTGCCCTTGGCAGCGATGCCCATGATGCGCTGAACAACATCCTTGCCAAAAAAGCAGCAGACGGTGCAGTGGATGCGGGCATTGTGCTGACCGATGCAAACGGCAATGCGGTGACCGGCAACGCCGAGAACTGCCTGCCCGTGGAAATTGGTGAAGCCGGAACAGTGGATGATGAAACCTACCGTACCTCGGCCTATACCGGCAATGAGGTCACAACAGCTTTTACCGGCAGAGAAGCAATCGACATCAATGATTTCTACCCGGAAAATGTCGTCACCTATCTGTCCCGCCGGGACTGGGAGGGTACTTACCCGCAGACGGTCGCTCTTACCAGCAACAGCGATATTGAAAATGCCCTTGTAGCGCGCACCTACACCAAAGCGGCCAATGCAAAATCTGTGAGCGATTTTACGCAGGGTGTTGACTCCGGCATTACGTTCCTGGATATGAAGCAGGCTGCTTTCGATGACCCCCGCTGGGATGATTTTCTGAATCAACTTACCATTGAAGATATGGCCAGTGTGCTGACCGACCAGGGCGGCAACGCGGCGGTGGAGACTGTCTCCAAACCGGCAAACAAAAATGTGGACGGTCCCGATGGCGTCAACCTGAAATACGCCTACGGCAGCAAAGAGCCTGCCACCTGCTATCCGGCAGAGGTGCTGATTGCCTCTACCTGGAGCACGGACATTCTCTCGCAATTTGGCAATTTCTACGCCGAGGATATGATCTATACCGGCGGCAATGAAGCATGGGGTCCCGGTGCCAATATCCACCGCACACCGTTCGGCGGTCGAAACTTTGAGTATTACAGTGAAGATGCGACTTTGAGTTATATCCTCTCCACCGCGCAGGTTGCGGCCATGACTGAAAAGGGCATTGTTGTGGGGATCAAGCACTTCTCCGGCAACGAGCAGGAAACCAACCGCAGCGGTGTGGCAACCTTTATGACCGAGCAGCGCTTCCGCGAAATCAGTTTGCGGGCTTTTGAGGGTGTCTTTACCAAGGCGGACTGCCTTGGCGTAATGAGCGCTTATAACCGCGTTGGCTGTGTGAACTCTGCCTTGAACAAATCGCTGCTGACAACCATTCTGCGGGATGAATGGGGCTTTAAGGGGCACACCATTACCGACGCGGCCGGCGGTGAAAATGAGACCATGCCGACCGTGGACTGCGTGGTGGCCGGTATGGATATGTTCTGCATCGGCAGTCGCCATAAGGCGATGCTGTCTGCCATCAATGACAATGATGACGGCGACCTTGTCGAGGCATTGCGGCAAGCCAACCACAGATATTACTATGCCATGGCAAGAAGTACTCTGGTAAACGGCCTGAGTGATGCATCGTCGGTTGCCGGTGTTACCCCGTGGTGGCAGATTGCCTGCATTGCCATGATTGCTATTTTCGGTGCAGCAACAGTAGTATTTACAGTGCTTTACATCGTACCGACAAAGAAACCCAAGAAGGAGGGCAGCAAGAAATGAAACAGAAGCGAAACAATGTTTTTGCACTTGTTTGCGGCATTGCACCGATTGCGGCAGCTCTTGTATACGCGATATGCGACTATGGTGACAAAACTTTTTCGATGATTGCGGCTGTTCTTGCGGTGCTTGGCGGTGTACTTATCCTTGCGGCGCAGTTTAAAAAGCTGGAACTCGTCAAGCTGCTTGGTTCGCTATGCGTTTCCGGCGCTGTCGGTTTGGTGGCCTTTAAGGCAATCCCAACGATTACCGACATTTTTAACGGTGTTGTGTTTATCGGCGGAAATCAGACCGCAGCAGTTGTCTTTTTAATTGTATTCGCAGTGGTGGGAATTCTGGATGTTGTCTGCTGTTTTGTAAGCGGACAAAAAGTACAATAAACGGGTATACCGTAAATAGCAGAAAAGGCCGCGTCCGATGGTCTGCCTACAGCCCTTGGACGCGGCTCTTTTTATTAAAAAAGGAAGAAACTATGCACGATTATAATTTACAAAAACTGACACTGGAAGAAAAATGTTCCCTGCTCTCCGGTGCGGAAACTTTCAAAACGCGGGCATTGCCTCAACACGGCATTCCACAGATTTGGCTGTCGGACGGGCCGCACGGTTTGCGCAAGCAGGCAGGGGAGAGTGACCATCTGGGGCTGAATCCCAGTGTCCCGGCCACTTGTTTCCCCACCGCATCGGCGGTTGCCAACAGTTGGGACACCGCGCTGGGTGTGGAGATTGGCGCGGCTTTGGGCGAGGAAGCTGCCGCGCAGGAAGTGTCTGTGCTGCTGGGACCGGGGCTGAACATGAAGCGAAACCCGCTGTGCGGGCGCAGCTTTGAGTATTTCTCCGAGGACCCGTATCTCGCAGGAAAGCTGGCGGCGGGGTACATTCGCGGCATCCAATCAAAGGGCGTAGCCGCCTGCCCGAAGCACTTTGCCGCCAACAGCCAAGAAACCCGCCGCATGGCATCGGACTCCATCGTGGACGAGCGCACCCTGCGGGAAATCTACCTGACCGGGTTTGAGATTGCGGTCAAAGAGGGGCATCCCCGCAGCATCATGTCGGCATACAACCTTATCAACGGCGAATATGCCAACGAGAATAAGCACCTGTTGGTGGATATTCTGCGCAAGGAATGGGGCTTTGAGGGGGCTGTTATTACCGACTGGGGCGGCAGCAACGACCACGCTTTGGGCGTGAAGTACGGCTCTACGCTGGAAATGCCCGCGCCCGGCGGGGATGCCGTTCGAGAACTGATGACTGCTGTGGAAAGCGGCAAAATCTCCGAAGCGGACGTGGAGGCCCGTTTGTCCGAACTGCTGCCGCTGATTTTTGACACAAAAGCGGCCTTGGATAAAGCCCCGCGCGAGTTTGACACCGCCGCCCACCATGCACTGGCCCGCCGCGCCGCCGAGGAAAGCCTTGTGCTGCTGAAAAATGATAAACGCTTACTGCCGCTGGCGGCGGGTACGAAGGTTGCTGTTATCGGTGACTTTGCAAAGAATCCGCGCTATCAAGGTGCAGGCTCCAGCATGGTAAATTCCACACAGGTGGATGTACTACTGGATAAGCTGACCGATTCCGCACTGAACGTGATTGGCTACCAACAGGGCTTTGACCGCCACGGCAAGCCAGATGCCGCTTTGCAGAAATCTGCATGCAAACTGGCGGCGCAGGCCGATACGGTCATTCTCTGCATGGGGCTGGATGAAATTGCCGAGAGTGAGGGCCTTGACCGCAGCACCATGAAGCTGGCGCAGAACCAAGTGGAACTGCTGCAAGCGCTGGCAGAGGTCAATCCGAAACTTGTTGTTGTGCTGTACTGCGGCAGCGTGGTCGAAACGCCGTGGCTGGATAAGTGCCAAGCCCTGCTTTACGCCGCCCTTGGCGGTCAGGCTGGGGCAGGCGCGGTTGCCGATGCACTGGTTGGCAAAGTCAACCCCTGCGGTAAGCTGGCCGAGACATGGCCGCTGTCTTACGCCGATGTACCCAGTGCCGCCAACTTCGCCGGGAAAAAGAAAACCGTGGAATACCGCGAGGGCTTATATATTGGCTACCGTTACTTTGATACTGCACGAAAACCCGTGCGCTTCCCATTCGGTTATGGTATGAGCTACACGACATTTGAATACTGCGATATGGTCGCCAATGAGCGCGGCGTGAGCATTGCTGTGAAAAACACAGGAACTGCGACCGGCACGGAAATCGTGCAGTTGTATGTTTCCAAAAAGAATGGGCAAATTTTCCGCCCAACCAAGGAGCTGAAAGGCTTTGCCCGCGTGACGCTCGCTCCCGGTGAAAAACAACGCATCGCCATCATGCTGGACGATAAGGCGTTCCGTTTCTGGAATGTGAAGTCAAACCAGTGGGAAATCGAGGGCGGCGAATATGAACTGCTGGTCGGCGCAAGCGTGGAGGATATTCGGCTGCGGGAGACCATCACAGTGCGCGGCACGGCCACCGTGCATCCGTATGAGGATATGGACTTGGATTGCTACTATAAAGCGGATGTGCTGAATGTTTCGGATGCAGACTTTGAAAAGCTGCTGGGGCATCCCATCCCGGACGGCAAAACTAAAATTGACCGCAACCTGACCTTGGGCGAACTGAACCACGCCCGCAGCCCGCTGGGCTGGTTGATTTGGCTTGTGCTGACACTTTTACTGGATGCCAGCTATAAGCGCGGCAAGCCGGACTTGAATATTCTGTTCCAGTACAATATGCCCCTGCGCGCCTTGGCAAAGATGACGAACGGCGCGATCAGCATGGGCATGGTGGACGGTATCGTTATGGAATTGCGGGGCTTCTGGATTATCGGCCTTGTGCGAGTGATTTTTGAATTTATCAAAAATCTTGTTTTGAATGCGCAGATGGAAAAACGTCTGCGTGGCGCTTGATGGAGGTGCTTATGCAATTCTGGAATGACTTCACGGCCAAGCACCCCGCCGCTGCCAAGTGGGTGCACGAAGGCGGTCTGTTTGTCATCGTGTCGAATCTTATCACAGTGTTCAAGTATCTGCTGCTGCAATTCCTGCCCGCAGCATTCAGCAGCCTGCCAATCGTAGATTTCGGCTGGCCGGGCATTGATGTAACCCTGTTCGGTGAGACGTTCAAGTGGAACATTCTCGGCTATGATGCCGTCCACGGTGGATTGCCATATTTCTGCGCGTACATGATTGCGATGGTCATCGGCGAGTGCATCAACTTCCCGATTCAGCGCAATTTTGTGTTCCGCAGTAAGGGCAACTTAGGTAAACAAATTGGTTGGTATGTCCTCGCGTTCTGCGTGATTACCTGCATCGTCAACTCCATCAACTGCGTGTGGGTTGCCGTGGCCGGATTGCTCGTGCCGGACTTCATCTACAACATCGGCACAACCGTGCTGAACGGCGGCGTGTCTATGGTGATTTTCTTCTTCGTCAATAAAATTATCTTCCCCGAAAGCGGGAAGTGATGGGAAAAATCTCACTATACGAGCGCCGAAGGCGACTGATTACGGTGCTTTACGAACGGCAGAATGACACAGTTGGCAATCTTGCCTTTGAATTTTCTGTAAGCTCCCATACGATTCGCAACGATATCCGGGTACTGGAATTGGAATATCCGATTTACACTAAAGTCGGGATGGGCGGTGGCGTGTTTGTCCTTGATTCCTGCCGCTTACAGCAGAGATGGTTAACAGTACGTCAGCGAGAGTTGCTGCTGGATATGTGTCAAACATTGAACGATGAGCAAGCCTTGCTGATGAAATCTATCATAGGCGGATTGTCGCCTTGAATTGTGAATGCGGTGTAAACAATTAGTACTTACTGTTGACTGACTGCTAACGAAAAGCGTATACTAAATTTGCAGATATATTCTGTACCAGCACCTTTACAACTGAATAAACAGCATAACAGGTACTTTACTTTCCCGGTGGGGCGCACAGCAAGGTCAAGGCAGACCCTAACCCACGGCGGGGAGAGAACATAATGATACTCCAGATGCCCCACAGCTTCAGATGGGGTGACCGCGCAGGGGTTGGAATCAGTAAGATCCTTGCAAAGTCAGTGTACGGTCGTTGCCAGCGGCTTGCCTGTTATGTTCCCATGTCTGGGGGCGAGCGGCAAATTAGACATTTTTCTTCAGCATTTATTTTGATGTACACGGTTTCTTTTATTATTTACATAACCGTGCGATTAACGCTATTATGCGCATTATTTGTTTTTTATTGAATTTACATCAAGATTTGCGGGAAAAGTGTACCCTTACGCCCGGATAGAACAGAGATAATATATAAGAGCCCGGAGGGCCTTACCAAATCGGTAAGGTTCTCCGGGCTCTTTTTTCTCCCCCGGAAAGTGTATTCAAGAAGGTTACACAGAATAACGATACAGCACGGAAAGGTAGTGAACTTATGATTAGACCAATTCTGAGAGATTGTGTGAAATACGCACGCGGACCGCCGAAGTGAATCAGAACTGATTCACTATTTGAGTACAAAATCGAAAAAGTGAATCAAATCTGATTCACTCCCAAATCTCGCCCAAACAAGCCCCGTGTGGGGCAGATACTCCGCGTCGCACACGGACGCGACATCACCCGCAAAACCACCGTTTGGCGCGTTTGTGGAGCTGTGGGGCGGCGTAAGCCGTACAACTTAACACTAGAGAGTAAAACTTATTACACACAAAATTACGATACTATGAGATAATAGATATATACCAAACAAGAAGGGATGATGCAAATGACTTTTACCAAACTTCCAAAGGCAATCTCCGCAGAAGAACTGCTCTCCACGCCGCTGCCACCCGTAAAGTGGATTATCCCCGGCCTGCTCCCAGCCGGTCTTGCACTGTTTGCTGGCCCAAGCAAGGCAGGCAAAAGCTGGTTGACCTTGTGGCTGTGTTTGCAGATCGCGCAGGGTAATCCTGTCTGGAATCGAGAAATAGAACCACGCACCGTGATTTATTTTTCGTTGGAAGATACATTTAACCGTCTGCAAAGTCGCATCTTCCAGCTGATCGACGGCGGAGATGCCCCAGAGCGTCTGATTCTCCAAACGGAATGTCCGAGTATTGGGCAGGGCTTAGAGGAACAGGTAGAATCTTTGATTCATACATACTGCGATGTTGGCTTGATTGTCATCGATACCCTTCAAAAAGTGCGTGTGAGCGATGGAAACGGCGGGATGTATGCAAACGACTATAAAGAAGCGGGGGCATTGAAAAAGATTGCCGACAAGTATGGCATCTGCATATTGCTGATCGAAAGAACAAGGTACGACTCTTGAGCTTCTACGGTGACGATGGTGACGGTGGTGACGATGATATTGACATAACTCAATTATCGGGGTGGGGTATCCCAGAAAGACCGTCACCATCGTCACCATCGTCACTCGGAGCGCTTGAGGGAAGCAAGCATGGGCGAAGTGTTGCCACAGGGCAACCCGCCGAAAA
>ERZ1034768.683-NODE-683-length-11116-cov-5.627611_pt1 | contig 11116 bp, 7 predicted proteins | sample MGYA00520691_ERZ1034768 | MGnify/ENA primary metagenome ERZ1034768 (study PRJEB33766, sample SAMN09781704) | gut metagenome | biome: gut microbiome | host: Homo sapiens | place: Madagascar | study: EMG produced TPA metagenomics assembly of the PRJNA485056 data set...
TCGCAAATATCACAAACGAATTAAACAAGATCTTAACCGGCAGCCGGATCACTAAGATCGCACAACCGGAAAAGGATGAACTTCTGCTCACGATCAAACAAAGTAAAGAAGGGTCAGACGGTAAAACGATCCGAAGCAAACATATGCTCGTAATTTCCGTCAATCCCAGTTTACCGCTTATATATCTGACAGAGGACAATAAAACTTCTCCACTGCAGGCGCCCACCTTTTGTATGGTTTTGCGCAAGCATTTAAATAACTGCCGCATTGTCGGGATCGAACAGATTGGATTGGAACGTGTTCTTCGCTTCCGTTTAGAACACCTCAACGAAATGGGGGATCTGTGTACCAAGCAGCTCTACGTCGAACTGATGGGTAAACACAGTAATATTATTTTCTGTGAAGAAGATAATACGATCATTGACAGCATCAAACATATATCACTATTAGTAAGTTCTGTCCGAGAAGTACTTCCCGGCCGAACCTACTTTATCCCAAATACGCAGCATAAATTAGACCCGCTCTCACTAACGGAAGAACAATTTATGGAGCAGGTCATGACAAAGCCGGTTACTCCGGTGAAAGCATTGTATACATCACTTACCGGTCTCAGCCCGGTCGTTGCCGGGGAAATGTTATATCGTGCCAGCCTGTCAGACCGCACAAGCACAGATTCTCTCTCCGAAATGGAACAGCTGCATCTGTACCGTAACGTTATGCGGATCATTGACCAGGTAAAAGAAAATGCTTTCACCCCGACGATCATTACTAAAAACGATATGCCGGTAGAATTTTCCAGCATCCATTTGACCGGCTATGAACAGGATGCATCCTATCAGTGTACTGCCCTGTCGGATGTCAGCACGATGCTTCGTTCCTATTATGAAACGAAAGAAATACTGACCCGTATTCATCAAAAATCCTCGGATTTAAGGCGTATCACCACGACAGCATTGGAACGTGCCACCAAAAAATACGACTTACAAAGCCGTCAGTTAAAAGACACCCAAAAACGCGAAAAATACAAAATATACGGTGAGTTGTTGACAACCTACGGGTATGAGCTGCAAGGCGGCGAAAAATCTTTAACCTGCGACAATTATTATACGAATGAACCGGTCACGATCCCACTCGATGAGACAAAGTCTGCGCTAGAAAATGCCAAGCGCTATTTCGACCGCTATGCAAAACAAAAAAGGACTTACGAAGCTTTGACCGTACAGATTGCAGAAACCAAAGAAGATATTGAACATTTGGAATCGATCAGTAACGCCTTAGATATTGCCAGACAGGAAAGCGATCTGGCTGATATAAAGCGCGAACTAACGGAATACGGCTATATCCGCAAGCACAGCAATGGCAAGCGCAGTGCTAAACACAGCGAAAAGAGCAAACCGATGCACTTTATCTCTTCCGATGGATTTGATATGTATGTTGGCAAAAACAATTATCAAAATGATGAGCTGACTTTCCATTTGGCTACCGGAAATGACTGGTGGTTCCATGCCAAAGCAAGTGCCGGTTCTCATGTCATCGTCAAAACGGAAGGCAAAGAATTGCCTGATCAGACTTTCGAGGAGGCAGCACGCTTAGCTGCTCATTTTTCAAAGGCAAGCAGTCAGGATAAAGCCGAGGTTGATTATATCCAAAAGAAACACATCAAAAAACCCAACGGCAGTAAACCGGGATTTGTGGTATATTATACAAATTATTCCATGACAATATCAACGGATATTACCGGTATTCGCGAAGTATGAAAGGAGTATAAGAACTAATTATGATACGATCAGACAATCATGTTCACACCGTTTTTTCTTCCGATTCGGAGGAACCTCTGGAACAGATGCTCACACAAGCCGTGGAAATCGGTTTATCTTCCATCTGCATTACCGATCATATGGATTATGATTTTCCGGATCTCGGCAATGGAATGAACTTTGAATTTGATCCTAGGGCTTATATTGTGGCCTTACAGCAGATCCGGCCGAAATTTCCAAATTTGGAAATCAGACAGGGTGTTGAGCTGGGGCTGAAAGATTCCGCCCTCCCACAGGCAGCCGCTTTGATCAACAACTATGACTTTGATTTTGTGATCGGCTCTACCCATCTCGTCGACAACACGGATCCGTATTATGATTCGTTTTGGGAGGGCTACGAAGAGGCTGACGGAATCCGTCAATACTATGAAACAACATTAAACAATCTGCAACTCGGATTCGACTTTGACGTATATGGACATCTCGACTATATTTTGCGCTATACACCGACCATGCGACAGCTCGGTGATGATATTGCCGCCAAAGATTTTTATCTTGAAAAATGCACCGATCAATTTATGGATATTATAGATGAAATACTGCAGCTCCTGATCGATCAGGGGCGTGGCATAGAAATTAACACAGCAGGCTGGAAATATGGATTAGGACATCCGAATCCTCACGAAAAGATCCTAACCCGCTATTTGGAGTTAGGAGGCGAAATACTATCGATCGGTTCGGACGCCCACGAAGCAAAACATTTAGGATATTCTTTTGAACAAGTTCCGGAAGTTTTATCACAATGCGGTTTCCGTTATTATACGGAATTCAAAGACCGCAAACCACGAATGATCCCGCTGTCTTGATCAATTTTCAAAAAGAACGGAGGTCATTAACAAGCAATTTCAACTGCTTTACCAACTCCTCCATCTCTTCGGGCGTATTATCTGCCCCTAACGTAAACCGTAATGTCCCACGTGCCAGATCCTCACGAAGATGGATCGCCTGCAGCACGTGGGATATTCCTTTATCCCCCGAAGTACATGCTGATCCTGCCGAAGCACAGATCCCCTGCATATCTAAAAGAACGAGAAGAGACTGTGCTTCCACAAATTGAAAACTAATATTTATATTCCCCGGCAAACGATGATGAAAATCCCCATTTAGGCGCAAATACGGAATTTCCCGAAACAATTTTTTTATCGTATCATTACGCAGTTTTTTTACATAGGATGCCTCTTCTTTCCCATGTTTCATCCCCAATTCGACTGCTTTTCCCATCCCTGCAATACCGGGTACATTCTCTGTACCACTCCGCATATGCCGTTCCTGACTTCCGCCGTGCATAAACGCTCTAATAGGCTGATCTTTCCTGATATACAAAAAACCAACCCCTTTGGGACCGCCAAACTTATGTGCGCTTGCACTGAGCATAGAAATTGCCATGTCATGCACATTGATCCTTAAATGCATATATGCCTGTACTGCGTCCGTGTGAAAACATATATTATACTTGGTCGCGATCTTTCCAATATCATCAATCGGCTGTATTGTGCCAATCTCATTGTTTGCAAACATCACAGAGATCATACAAGTCTCCTCACAGATCGCATCCTCCAACTGATCCAACGAGATCATCCCTTTCTCATCTACCGGCAGATATGTCACCCGCATTCCCTTTTTCTCCAAATACTCACAAGTATGAAGTATGGCATGATGCTCGATCTGAGTAGTAATAATATGCCCTCCCGGATGAAGGTCTGCCATTCCGTGAAGCGCCCAGTTATCACTCTCCGTACCTCCCGCCGTAAAATATATTTCCTCCGGCTGTGCTCCAAGACTGTCCGCGATCGTTCTTCGTACCTGTTCAATTGCTTTCTTGCTTGTCTCCCCATATTCATAATGTCCTGATGGATTCCCATAATACTCCATAAAATACGGCGTCATCGCTTCTACGACTTCCGGTAGAACCGCCGTTGTTGCACCATGATCCAGATAAATCATTGTAATCTCCGTTTCTGTCCACGTAAATTATACTAATATTTTATGAAACATTTCATATATTGATAACGACCCAAAGAAATATTTTTGCTGCGAACGCAAACTTCCAACGGAGGAATACATGAATTTATTGAAAAGCCGTATCATCCAAGGGACACTATTGCTTACTGTTGCGGGATTTATAACCCGTATTTTGGGATTTTTTTATCGTATTTTTCTTGCTGACAAATTGGGAGCTGCTGTACTCGGAAGTTATCAACTGATCTTTCCGATATTTGCGATCTGCTCCTCAATCTATGGCGCCGGTGTTCAAACAGCTGTTTCCCAATTAATTGCTGCAGAACAAGGCAAACGTTCTAAACTTTGTTCTTCTGACTCTCCTACTGCGAAAGGTCTGACAACTTCCCAAAATACAATCGAACAAAACTGTCGAGCTATATTACTGCTTGGGTGTATCCTCTCCTTTCTGCTTGCCGGCAGCCTCACTTTTTGGGTATACACAAAAGCAGATTGGATCGCTGCACGTTTCATTATGGCACCGAAGTGTGCACCTTATTTGCAGATTATGTGCATGCTGTTTCCCTTTTGTGGCGTTGGTGCCTGCATTAATGGATATTACTACGGCATACAAAACGCCACCGTTCCATCTATAACGCAGATCGTCGAGCAGATCAGTCGTCTGTCATTCGTTTTTATGCTGCTCATCATCTGTCCGGGCAGTGCTGAACATAACTGCATCATTGCGGTATGGGGAATCGTCGTTGGTGAAATTGTCTCCGCTGTCTATAATGTATATAAATATATGCATCAGCCAAAAAAGGACAAAGCAAATGCTCTGTCCTCCTTTCGACACGGCTTACGCCATTATTCAGTTCCATTACTTTCATTAAGTACCAGTCTGACCGGCACCAAACTGGTCATCGCTTTGCTGCACAGTGCAGAATCTGTTTTTATCGCTGCCGCGCTGCGTCAATACGGCTGTTCCACAAAGGAAGCCTTGAGTATTTATGGAATCATATCCGGCATGGTCATGCCATTTATCCTGTTTCCATCCAGTATTACAAATGCCATCGCATTAATGCTGCTTCCTGCTGTTGCAACCTCTTCCTCCGACGGTAACCACGCAAAGGTACACCGCTATTTTTCCACTTCCAACAAATACAGTCTGTTACTGGGTGCTGCCTGCACCGCCTTTTTCATGATTTTTGGCAATTTTCTCGGCGATTTTTGTTTTCACGATCAGACTGCCGGAGAATTCTTACGCTTGTTCTCGCTATTATGCCCATTTCTCTATCTGTCAACAACGCTTACAAGCATTATCAATGGGCTGGGCAAAACCAAAGATACTTTTTTGATCACCTGCGTAAGCCAGAGCATGAAACTTTTTTGTCTCGTTGCACTTGTTCCGCATTTCGGCATTATGGCATACATCTATGGCACAATACTCAGTCAGGCATTTATGGCACTGCTCTGTTATCTTACCGCAAGGCACCTGCTCGCATAGTCTGACGATTCCACCACTTAACACCTAATTGCTGCATCGTGCGATTCCACCACTAAACGCCTAATTGTTTCGCCTCTTCTTTACAGTGTGATCTCGTCACCGAACACCTGATAGCACAACGCCGTCATTTCCAAATACGCCCACTGCGTCTCCGGCAGCGACTCAAGATCAGCCATACCGCGCCGCATTCCGTGATAATACCAATTCTGTTCATCCTTTGGTGCACGAAATCGCTTCCAAAGATCGTTCCCCTCCACTTTATAATCTGCCGCCATACTGCGCAGATTCGATAAACTGTCCGCAAGCACCAACATCCGATGTCTCGTAGAACCATGATACAACTTTCTAATATGTTCCTGTTTGCGTTCTTTCCATGATCTCTCCTTATTTTCGGTATGTTCAACCACAAGATTTGCTACATCATCCCCAAACTGCTCTCTAATCTGTATCGCGGATAGCTTTGTATCCTCTAATGTGTCATGCAGCACCCCCGCAATTCGCAGATTAATATCGGCATGCATGGAAGATAATATTTCTAACACCTCCATCGGATGCACCAGATAATCTAACGCTGTCCCCTTGCGCAATTGTCCCTTATGTGCCATTCCGGCAAGAAGGATTGCCTGATGCAATGCAGTTCCCTCTGCCATCTGTTTGTCCATCATCATTTTCTTATTGTCCAAGCCGCTGCTCCTTTCCAGACACAGTGCGATTGTAAATTCCTCTTTACATTTTACCTTACTTTGGCACTTAATACAACAACGCACCTTCCAAAAAGATCACTCGCGGTTTTTGAGGACTTCTGCCGGCTCGATCTTTTGCAGATGTCTTACCAAAAAATGATTGATGACAAAATACAATGCTATTACGCATACATATAATCCTACATAGATCTGCCATCCAAAATGTATATTACAGCCACTCGCTACATTGCTTACCATCAATGGATACATCGCATCCATCACAACCTTCGCCAATGGAATGCAAACTGCCGTTCCAACAGCGATCACATAAAAGTTTCCATTAAGATACAGTTTGCGAATTTCTTTCATGCGATAGCCAAATATTTTGACAAGTGAGATGCCGAACGCAGACCGGTCGATCATCACTTTCATCATCAAATACATTACCACACAAAAGATTACCGCCGAAACGATCAACAATGTATAGATCATGTTCATCATCATTTTTACAAAAATCTCTGATGATTTTTCAATCTCTTGGCGGGATAGGATCGAATACAACTTGCCGGAAGGAATGGATAATTCGCGATCTGAAAAGACCACATTAAAGTAGGTATCCTCCTGACCAAATAGTTCCCGCATACTGTCTATATTCATAAACACATATAAACCGGCAGAATAATTTGTAACTCCATCTACCGTAAAGGCATAATCTCTTTCTTCCTCTTCATCTGTCAGAATGATCTTGTCACCTTTTCCAAGCTGATATTTCTCAGCGGCAGCACTGGATAAAATCACCCTATTCGCCGATTTCGTGACCTTCGCATCAAAGTATGGGTTATCCTTCGTAATACCTAACAGTGTAACATCCAGATTATTACCATACATTTCACGCTTAAGACTCTTCGCAAATCCCGGTGTCCCGTGTGCCGGAACTTTTTCATCCGGATACTTATAGGTATACATATAGGAGAATTTCGTATCTCGTTTGCTCTCAACATTTACATTCTCACACATAACATAGCAATCGAGCGCCAGCATTGTGATCAACATACAGATAAACAAACCAAAAACAACCGTCAAACCGGTTCTCAGTTCACGCAGCATCTGACGCAAACGAAATGTTCCAACAAAACCTAACCGATGGATCTGCACCTTTCGCACCGGTGGTTCCTTGGCTTCTTTACGCATCAGGGATAATACCGGTCTGGAAAGCTTTCCACGGATCACAAACCAGTTGACGATCGCTGCCATCACTCCCGGCATCACCAGCGCATAGACCAAAATATATGGCGCATAAACAGGTGACATCTGCTTAATTGAAAAATACGCATAAGAATCTGCCATCTGGGACTGTACACCGATTGGAGAATAGCCAATTACTGTGCCAAGCACGCTAAATAACATTGTCACGCAGACCGGCAGTGTCAAATAATGACGCAGGAGATCATTTCTTTTGACACCAAGTGCATATAATGCTCCAATAACACTGCTTTCCCGCTCAATACCATGCACAACAAAGACGGAAATCACATAGGCAAATAATATAATAATTATGACTCCGGCAACCAGACCGGCATATTTGTTGATCACCTGATCTTCTGCTGCAGCACTAATACGCGGATTGTCCGACGCTTTCAAAAACTGCGTCAAATTACTCAGATCAAACGAAAAATATTCATCAATGATATCATCCGTCTTATTCTTTAATTTGTTCGTTCCCTTTTGTAACTTTCCAGCTCCCTTGGAGGCTTTTGACACCCCCTCTGTATATTCATCTACTCCATCCTTATACGCCTGAAGACCGATCAACTGTTCTTTCACTGAAGACAACTCTAAGCGAAACAGCGCATTGTCCGACTTTTGGTACATGTTTTCTAATTTTGTACGGTAATTATCCTCCGTAAGAGTTCCCTGCAGTCCATATTCCTGCAGAGCATCCGATGCCTGTTGTAAATACGCATCAAATACCTGTGATGCTCCCTTTTGCAGATCATCCTTATGATCCGAAAGCTTCGACAAACCATTCCGCAGTGTCACTGCGCCATCATTTAACTTCTTAATACCGTCTTGCAGATCATCTTTCTTCTTGCCGGTATGTTTCCAATACTCTTGGAAGTACGTATCATTAATATCAGAGGCATCTACCTTATATTCATTGAGTATCTCCTTGAGTTTTTTATCCGTCATCCCCCTCGACAAACGATACGCGTATACATACTCTTCCGTTTTCGCACTCTTGCCGCTGTCTAATAAACTCTGATAGCCTTCCGCTGTTAAAAACGCAACGCCAAACTGTTTGCTGTCTACCGTACTATCACTAATACTTTTTAACACAGAATTGTAATCCGGTGCACAGCCGATTCCTGTCACCGTGAAAGATTTATCGGCGATCTGAATCGTATCGCCCACATGAAGTTTTTTCGTCTCGCAATATCTTTTTTCCAACACCAATTCGTTGGATTTGTGTGCCTTATGTCCCTTTTCTACATATACTTTATCGATCGATGTTCTATCCTTAAAGATACGAAGTGTACTGTCATCTTTCACGGAAAAATCCATATAAAAGGTATTTTCTAACTGTACTCCTTTACGTTTTAATTCTCCAATCTGTGTCTTATTCAATGGAACAAACACCGTAAACTGTCCCGCCTCAACATTCTGTTGTTTTTCAAAGTACTCTCCGCCCTGAATGATCGTTTCTGCCGCACCTAACATACTTACAATAAGATACATACTGACAAGTATCAATATCCCCAACGCAAGATAACGAAACAAATTCTCTTTCAGATCACGCAATACTCTTTTTCGTAATATTGTCTGCATAACAATAACCTTGCCTTTCCTTTGCTATATTAAAGATCTTCCAATTCTGCTGCCGGTACTCGTGTTTCATTTTCATAACACTCTCGGATCATGCCATCTTTAATCCGAATAACCTGATGTACCATATTTTTGATTGAATTATTATGCGTGACAATAAGCATTGTTGTTCCATATTTTTGATTGATCTGCTCTAATAACACCAAAATATCTCTAGAGGTATTCGAGTCCAGTGCTCCCGTTGGTTCATCACATAACAGCAATGCCGGATTTTTGATTAGAGCACGTGCAATCGCACACCGTTGTTGCTGTCCACCCGAAAGCTGTGAAGGAAATTTATCCTGATGCTCCGATAATCCGAGAGTTTCAAGCAGATCATCCATATCTAATGGCTGTTTTGTCAAGTACTGACACACCTGAATATTCTCACGAACCGTCAGGTTTGGCACCAGATTATAGAACTGAAAGATAAATCCTAAATTAGCACGGCGATACTCTGCCAAAGCATCCTGTGTCATGCCTGCAATCTGCGTACCATTGACAACAACAGATCCTGAGTCGATCGTATCCAGTCCCCCAATACAGTTCAATAACGTGGATTTACCGGAACCACTCGTTCCTTGAATAACGCACATTTTCCCTTGCTCCACTTCCGTTGTAACACCACGCAGCACCTGCACTTTACTATCACCGGTGCCATAACTTTTTTTCAGATCCTTTACTTCAATATACATTGCATCCTCCAATCTACTCCGTGCAACTTGCACTTGTCTTAACATAACACCGTTATGTTGTCTGTTATTTTTAAGGAGCTATCTCTGAAACAGCTCCTATAGTAACCTTATTTCATCAACATTTTCCAACAGTATTCTCTGACCGTATATCAAGTACGGTCATTGCCCAAACTGCGGAACATTCCATACCAGCCATTCACCATATAATGTGTCGCCTGCTGGATATAACGAAGTGCTTCTTCCTCTTTCTCAATATGCGTGATCATATAAATAAATGTATCGATCTGCATATGGGATATCCAATGTACGAAAGATTCCTCCAACGGTTCCATGCCTAACTTCTCCGTCATCACATCCGCCAGCATACGATAATGAATCGTAACTACCCGAATCAATTCGTCAACCGCACCTTCCAACGACGACCCCTGAGATCTTGTCAATAACAGCAATGCACTGTCACGCTGCTCATAAAGTGCATGAATGATCATTTTTGAAACCGCCTCATCCTCTGAATAATCACCAGTTTCAAGATCAACAGCGGTGTCCCCGTCTGCCTCAACACGCTCTTTATCAAAATGTTCCTGCATCATACCCTGAATCTGCTGTAAAACATCACCCACTAAAGAAACAAACAGGTCATCCTTATCTTGAAAGAAAAAGTACAACGCCCCCGTTGTCACTCCCGCCTCACGGCAAATAGACCGCAAAGAAGCTTTCAAAAAACCTTTCTCCATAAATTCACATACTGCACACTGCTGTAAGCGAACCTTTGTCTCTAGTGATGCAGACTCTGTTCCCATCGCAAACTCCCTTTCCTCATATCACTCTATGCTCTGTCATGAAATCCCCATTCACATATCCTCAGTCAAAATGCTATTTCACCGACACAGCCGCAACATAACACTGTTATGTTACTAGAACTTTCCTCATTTGTCAACCCCAATGTCCTGATTCTCGCCACAGTCACCGATAATACCTTGTGTACTGTCAATCCGTTTCCAAGCGATCACCTTATTCTTGTCTGTCACAAAATGGTTGTTGCCAAACTGCACAGTAAATGCACGGTTACTCCATTCATACGCACCCACTTGCCACTTCCGTTCGCCGTCTCTGCCTTCCCATATATACACGCAGCGCTCTCCATCATGTGGATAGCCATCCCGGGACGGTATTTTGAAATTGTCGAGCCGAAGTCCCAAGTGTTCCTCCGTTTCCTTTGTGTTCCAAGCAGCGAACCACCCCCGTACTTTCTCTAACAGCCCTTTTACACGTTTATTTGCTGCAAAACCTGCTGCTCCTTTGTCAGATCCATTCGTAAGCTTACTATTCACTTTTGCTGCACTACGGTGTTTCGAATAAGAATATGTTTCTATCGCTTCCAACGCCTTATCAATGGTTGTCCTGCTTAAATATTCGCTTTGAATGTGAAATCCCTTGTCAAAAACCCGCTTACCTTCTTCATTGATATGATAATTATTATGATATAGACACACCTGCCCTCTTCCTCGGATCGGTTGTATCTTCCAAGCATCTTCGCGATCCCATACCATCATCATATTCGGAAAGGCCTCCGTCTGCATTCCACAATCAATATAAATATGACGTATTTGTTTT
>ERZ1034768.685-NODE-685-length-11094-cov-2.955703_pt1 | contig 11094 bp, 10 predicted proteins | sample MGYA00520691_ERZ1034768 | MGnify/ENA primary metagenome ERZ1034768 (study PRJEB33766, sample SAMN09781704) | gut metagenome | biome: gut microbiome | host: Homo sapiens | place: Madagascar | study: EMG produced TPA metagenomics assembly of the PRJNA485056 data set...
TAAGCGCGGTTGGTGTCCTCATCTGAATAGATGGTACGAGAATGAGGTTCAAGAAATCAACGGCGATTATGACTGCCGCAGTGCAGAGCACCAGCATGATGAGCTTGGTTTGCGTTGAACATGGAAGCAGGAAGGCGATGGCCGGTGGGAGCAGCATAAGACTTTCCACGAACAACAACGAAGGGGCGTTTCGTGATTTCAAACGGTTGGCGAAACAGCCAGCGATGAATGTTCCCGCTATGCCGGCAATGCCGATAATGCCATCGCATAGACCATATGTCGCCGCATCGTAGCCTAACGTAGTTCGAATAATGTAAGGAAAGCTTACTGAACTGAATCCAGTCAGTATCAGATTGATCCATGTGCAAACACCGGCTAATCGTGCTACGGTCGGTTCCTTGCGAAGCAGGAAAGCGGTCGCCGAATGCATATCGCCAATGATGACGTCGAGCAGGCAGATGCCGGCATCATCTTGATTCGATAGGGGCTTTGCGAGTCTGATGAAGCATTCAACCATGGCTGCCGACATAAGACATGCTGCGGTGATGAGCATCATCGGTCGAATGCCGACCAGCCCGTACATCACGCCACCTAGGAAACTCGGGAGTAATTGGCTGAGCTGCTGCACTTGGTTGATGATGGCCGCGCCTCGGCGAAGATCAGTGGAGGACTCTCTTCCGATGATTTGTGGCAGTGCGGATTGCACGACGGGAGTTTCCATGGCATCGAGTACTGCCAACACTACCTGCATGATGGCGATGGCGAGAATGTTGAATCCGGATAGTGCGAAAAACACAGTCGCGAGCAGTGTGACGATTCCTGAGATGATATCGAGCGCCACCATCATGGCACGTTTGCTTACTCGGTCGGCCATAACACCTCCGAATGGGCTAATAAGTATGGTCGGGATGACGGATATGGCCAGCACGGTGGCGAAGGTCGTGGATGATGCGGTTTCGTCCAGTACCCACATGGACATGGCAAATCGGAGCATGGTATTGCCGAACAAGGAAATGCCTTGACCGAGTACAAGCAGGATGAAGTTTGCGGAGCACAAGCTGGATTGGAGCGTCGGTTCTGACGAGTTTTTCATGACTATTCCTTTCGATACCGACTGACGGTATGTAAAAAAGGTACAAATAAAGATAGATTGACATTGCCGAGCTTTTATTGCGGATTACTGGCGAGTAGGAAGAAGCCTTCCGCAAGCCGATCTTCCATATCACTGTCGTGATCGATAAGTGGAACTCCGAGCGAGTCCATAATCAATCCAAGACAGTGGATGCGATGCTTGAATTCACTTAGGGTAGTGATGGGGTAGAAGTTTGGGGCTAGCCAGTAATTGAACAGCAGTGAAAAAAGTTCCGCGGCTTCTTGAGGGTATTCGGTTGTGATTGAACCGTCCCTTAACCCCTCCTGGATGAAGTCGTACGCGATTTTGGTGCTGTCGGTTCGCCAGATGCGAAGATTTTCGGCGAGGATTTTCGGGTCGTTCAGCAGGGGAAACGCATCGCGCATGAGGGTCATATGTTCGGTGTCGGTAATCTGCATCATGAGCGAATTGCGTAGTTTCTGCAATCCGTTTCGCGAGCCATCCTCTTGATTTGCTTGGGGAAGAAGTCGTTCGTTGTCGGAATCTACCAGCGCATGCAGCATCGCTTCTTTGTTTTTGAAATGATGGTAGATAGCGCCTTTGCTGAGGTCTTCGAGCTCGTCGAGAATATCTTGAATCGTGGTACGCTCATACCCCTTTTGCGCGAACAGCTTTTTCGCGGCGTCAAGGATTCGCTGTCGCGTCACCTCAGGGTGCGCATTGCGCGCCATATGCCTCTCCTTCAATGATGGAGTCGAATACACCAACATTATACATACCGTTGGTCGGTGTGGTATGTCGGACACTTCCCAGCTCGGTCGAAGAGGTACCGAAAGAATCTCTGCAGATTTCTGCGAAGAAACCTGAATCTGCGTTGCCGGGGTGCGGGATGTCTGTCTTTTCTGCGGTTGGTGCATGATTGGGGGTCCAAGGTCAACTTGAGTGAGTGACGGCTGGGTTCCCGAAGGGAATAAGACCCTGGTTCCTATATGCCTTTTTATGGCATGGGGCTTTCGGTGAAGAACGATTGCATCCGATGTGAAAAATCCCACAAATCCGGCCTACGTCCTGCTCTAGAACTTCAAAACTGTTGCCAATACTGGAAACACGCCGTATATAGTGTTTGAAAATGTGACGAGACACTGTATGTTGTGGTCTTGATTTTTATTTTCGTTCGGATAATGTGTGCCACATACCAACGACGTACGGTCGTGAAAGGACGTGGAACATGAACATTACGTTATACACCAAAGCAAACTGCCCGCAATGCACGGCGACGAAACGCCAATTGGACAAACGAGGCCTTCCCTATACGACTGTCGACATTACGGCCAACGCACGTATTTCCGACAGATTGCGGAACGAAGGATGGCGGCAGATGCCAGTCATCATCGCAGACGACGAATCCTGGTCCGGGTATCGTCCCGACAAAATCCACGAGCTGGAGGCTCGCTGCCGGTGAGCGCGTTGGTGTACTTCTCGTCGGCATCGGGCAATACGACACGCTTCGTCGAAGGATGCCGATTGGATGAATTCGGCATCCATACAATGCGCATCCCGCTGCGGCCGGACGAGCCGGAGCTGCATGTGGATGAGCCCTACGTCTTGCTGACACCCACATACGGCGGAGGAACAATCGGCAAAGCAGTGCCCGTGCAAGTCAAACGATTCCTCAATGATGCACGCAACCGCAGTGGCATCATCGGCGTCATCGCATCGGGTAACACCAACTTCGGCGAAGCCTACGGCATCGCAGGCGACATCATCGCGGCTAAATGCCGCGTGCCGCTACTCTACCGGTTCGAACTGATGGGCACTTCAGAAGACACCGCGACCGTGCGCGAAGGACTGCGCAGATTTTTCGACGAATACACACAACAGGAACAACGATAACCATGCCAGAAGATTCAACGACACCACACGCAGCAACCGACGTCATAGCCTCCTACGATCGCGCCCATGACTGGCACTCGCTCAACGCGATGCTGAATCTCTACGACAAGCAGGGGCGCATCCAATTTGATAAAGACATCCAAGCCGTACGCGAGTACGTCGAAAAGCACGTGCTGCCGAACACCGTCCACTTCAACTCCACACAAGACAGACTCAGCCGGCTCATCGCAGACGGCTATTACGACGAATCCGTATTTGCCCAATATGATGCCGAATTCCTTGACAGGTTCTACCGCAACGTGGATGACTGCGGATTCGAATTCGATACATTCCTCGGAGCTTTCAAGTTCCACCGCTCATACGCATTGAAAACCTTTGACGGCAAACAGTACCTGGAGAACTTCCCGCAACGCGCGGCCGCCGTTGCGCTCGCGCTTGCCGCCGGCGACCATGCGGCCGCCGAATCGTATTTCGAAGAACTTATATCAGGACGTTTCCAACCGGCGACGCCCACTTTCCTCAACCTCGGCAAAGCGCAGCGCGGAGAGGCGGTCAGCTGTTTTCTCGTACGTATCGAAGACAACATGGAGTCCATATCGCGTGGCATCAACGCCGCATTGCAGCTGAGCAAACGAGGTGGAGGCGTCGCGCTGTTGCTTAGCAATCTGCGCGAGGCCGGCGCGCCCATCAAGCGCATCAAACACCAGTCCAGCGGCGTTGTGCCTGTGATGAAACTGCTTGAGGACTCTTTCAGCTACGCCAACCAGTTGGGCGCTAGACAGGGTGCCGGTGCGGTGTACCTCAACGCTCATCATCCGGACATCATGCATTTCCTCGACACCAAACGCGAGAACGCGGATGAGAAGATCCGTATCAAATCTTTGGCTCTTGGAGTAGTGATCCCCGACATCACATTCGAGCTGGCGAAGAGACACGAACCTATGGCCCTGTTCAGCCCATATGACGTCGAACGCGTCATGGGTAGACCCTTCGCCGATGTCTCCATCAGCGAAAACTACCGGAATATGGTGGACGATGAACGCATCGGGAAAACCTACATCGACGCACGAGAGTTCTTCATGACTTTGGCCGAATTGCAATTCGAATCCGGATACCCGTACATGGTGTTCGAAGATACTGTGAACCGAGCCAACCCGATCGACGGACGAATCGCCATGAGCAACCTGTGCTCGGAGATCCTCCAAGTGCAGGAGCCAAGCACCTATCATGAGGATCTGTCCTACAATCACGTGGGACGTGACGTGTCCTGCAATCTTGGATCGCTCAACATCGCCAAAGCGATGGACGGTGATTTGGGACGAACCGTGGAACGTGCGATTCGCGCATTGACCTCGGTGTCGGAACATACGGACATCGCGTGTGTGCCATCCATCCGACGCGCCAACGACGAAGGTCATGCCATCGGCCTGGGACAGATGAACCTCCATGGATTCCTTGCCAGAGAATCGATCATGTACGGTTCACCGGAAGCCCTCGACTTCACCGACATGTACTTCATGACCGTTGCATACCATGCCTACCGTGCCTCGCATGAGCTCGCAGTCGAACGCGGAACACGGTTTGCAGGCTTCGAACGGTCCGCCTATGCGAAGCCTGCAGGCGCAGGCAACTATTTCGACAAATATACGAACGGCGAGCGATCGCTGGCGCCGAAGACCGAAAAAAGCGCGTCGCTGTTCGCACGGCAGGGCATCCATATCCCCAACGAGGATGATTGGCGTCGTCTGCGTGACGACATCATACGTGACGGTATCTTCAACCAATATCTACAGGCCGTGCCGCCCACGGGGTCAATTTCGTACATCAATCATTCCACGAGCTCCATCCATCCTATCGCCTCGAAGATTGAGATTCGCAAGGAAGGCAAGATTGGACGGATCTACTATCCAGCTCCGTATATGACCAACGACAATCTCCAGTATTTCGCGGATGCGTACGAAATCGGATGGAAGGCCATTGTTGATACGAATGCCGAGGCAACGCGGCATGTCGATCAAGGCCTGTCGTTGACCTTGTTCTTCCCCGATACGGCGACTACCCGAGATTTGAACAAGGCGCAGATTTATGCATGGCGCAAAGGCATCAAAACGCTGTATTACATCCGCATTCGTCAGCAGGCGTTGTCTGGCACCGAAGTACAAGGCTGCGTCAGTTGCATGTTGTGAAACCTGTGACTTGAAAGGAAAAGAAAAGACATGTCTCGTTTGGTTTACCGCGCGATGCTTCGTCTGACGGCTCCGGACGAATACAGGCGGTTATACGGCCGCGACGATAAGACGACGATTAGAAAGGACGACCATCATGGCGCCGATATCCGTACCTCGACAGAGGATTAAGCTCATTGACCGTGTGAGTGCCATCAACTGGAACAAACTTGAGGATGACAAGGACCTTGAGGTATGGGACAGGTTGACCGGCAATTTTTGGCTGCCGGAGAAAGTGCCCGTCTCCAATGATTTGCCCGTTTGGCGCACAATGAGCGAGGCCGAGCATACGTTGACCATGCGCGTGTTCACCGGTCTCACCTTGCTTGACACCATCCAGGGAACCGTTGGCGCGGTCAGCCTCATACCTGATGCGCTTACCCCGCATGAGGAAGCCGTCTATACGAACATCGCGTTCATGGAATCAGTGCACGCCAAAAGCTATTCCTCGATTTTCTCCACCTTGTGTTCCACCCGACAGATCGACGAGGCGTTCTCTTGGAGTGAGGAGAACGAGTATCTGCAAAGGAAAGCGCGCATCGTGCTCGACTATTACGAGGGGGATAGTCCACTCAAGCGCAAAGTGGCCTCCACGCTGCTGGAATCGTTCCTGTTCTACTCAGGCTTCTATCTACCGATGTATTTCTCCGCGCATGCCAAACTCACCAACACCGCCGACGTGATCCGTCTTATTATCCGCGACGAAGCCGTGCATGGTTATTACATCGGATACAAATATCAAAAAGGGCTCGAGCGGGTCGGCGAGGACAAACGCAGTGAACTGCGCGACTACACCTACGACCTGCTCAACGAGTTGTATGATAACGAGGTGGAGTATACGCGCAGCCTCTACGAGCCTGTCGGATTGACGCAAGATGTCGAAAAGTTCCTGCGATACAACGGCAACAAGGCGTTGATGAATCTCGGATATCCAGCGCTTTTCCCACAAGAGATCTGCGACGTGAACCCGTCGATCCTTGCCGCGTTAAGTCCGAACGCCGATGAGAACCATGACTTCTTCTCCGGTTCGGGAAGCTCGTACGTAATGGGCAAATCAGTCGAGACCGACGACGATGACTGGGATTTCTGACTGTATCCCAGACAACCCCGAGGAAAGCAGCTATGGGAAACCGTCACGGGCGAGTTCGCGTCGGATCATCCACGCAGATATCTGCCCGTGACGCTGTCAGGACAGGCACGGACCGTTTCCGGTGTTCCCTCGCATACGATGCGACCGCCGGCCATGCCTCCGCCCGGACCCATGTCGATGAGATAATCCGCGTTCGCGATTACATCAAGATCATGTTCGATTACTACAACTGTCGCCCCAGAAGCCACCAACGAGTCGAACACGCGTAGTAATACCAGCACATCCAACGGGTGTAGCCCGATCGTCGGCTCGTCGAACACGAATACCGAACCGGACTGTCCGCGTCCCATTTCGCTGGCCAGCTTCAGCCGTTGCGCTTCGCCGCCTGATAACGCAGGAGTCGGCTCGCCAAGTGTCAGATACCCCAGGCCAAGCTCATGCAGTGTGGCCAGTTTCGATCGAACGGGGCGTAGGAAATCCAATAGAGGCATCATCTCGTCGACGCTTAGCAACATCAATTCCGGCAGTGAACGGGCGACGCTGTCCGCGCAAACCAATCGAATGTCATCGGCGGTCTGTGCATACCGTGTCCCATGGCAATCGGGACACGTGACGTCAACATCGGGCAGGAACTGCACGTCCAACGAAATGGTACCGGTTCCATCGCAAGTGGAGCAGCGCAATTTGCCCGTGTTGTATGAGAATGCGCCAGGTTTGAGATTCTTCTTATGGGCATCGGAAGTCTTCGCAAACGCACGACGCAGATCATCGTGAACACCGCAATATGTCGCCACGGTCGAACGGATGTTTGCTCCAATGGGCGTGGCATCGATCAGTTCCACTTTCGAAATGCCATCCGCGTCAATCAGACGAATCGAGCTCGGGGAAACGGTACCATCAGCGGCCGAGCGCAACGCAGGGACCAGTGTCTCCAATACCATCGTCGTCTTACCGGAACCCGACACGCCAGACACCACAGTGAGACGTCCTCGCGGAATGTCCACCAATAACGGATGCACCGTATGCACGGTATTCGTCTCCAAATGAATCCGACCCTTGGCGAACATCGCATCTAAGTCAATCTGCGGCCGCGCCCGCTCATGTATTTTGCCACCATCACGCAGAAAAGGCGCTATCTGAGAACCAGGTGCCGTCATAACATCCGCCACCGCACCCTGAGCGATCACATGACCGCCTTCGGCACCGGCCGTTGGACCCATCTCCACCAAATGATCCATCGCGGCAAGCACACGGGTATCATGATCGACCACAACCACCGAATTGCCGTCAGCCACCAAATCGCGCATCACGCCCAACAGTCCATCCACATTCGCCGGATGCAATCCGATAGACGGTTCATCCAGCACATACAGCACGCCTGTAGTGCGGTTACGCACCGAACGGGCCAACTGCACACGTTGGCGCTCGCCGGTGGACAGTGTCGCACCTGCGCGGTCAAGCGACAAATAGCATAATCCGAGTTCCACGAGCCGCTCGGCCGTATCCTCGAACGATTCGCAGATGGCTGTGGCCATCGCACGCATCTCCTGCGGCAATGACTTGGGTACTGAACGCACCCAACGTATCGTTTCGTCAAGTGTCATCGCCGTGGCTTGTGCCAGATTAATACCGAGAATCTGCGGTTGACGAGCCTGCTGTGAAAGCCTCGTACCGGAACAATCCGGACATGGTTGCTCGCTGAGGAATCTCGACACGCGTTTGATACCCTTCTCATCCTTGGCTTTGGCGAGCGCGTTCTCCACGGTATACACGGCGTTGAAGTACGTGAAGTCAAGTTCGGCGAAATCATTGCCTTTCTTCGGTTTGTATAGAATATGCTTCTTGACGGCCGGGCCGTTGAACACGATATCCCGTTCGGCGTCGGTCAGCTGGTCGAATGGAACGTCCGTGCGCACGCCCATCGCGCCGCACACCTGCTTCATCAGATCCCACATCAACGATCCCCATGGTAATACTGCGCCGGCGTCGATGCTTTTGGTCTCGTCTGGTACCAGGGAAGCACGGTCGACGGTTCGCACGATGCCTGTTCCGGAGCAGGTCGGGCATGCGCCGGCGGAATTGAACGACAGCTGTTCGGCGGATGGTGGGTGCATGAGTTGATTGCAGGATGTGCATCGTATAGGCAACTCGGCCGCCACGTTCATTGTGGGACGGTTGCGTTCGCCACAATGCTCGCAGACATGTTAGGCGCAACGGGAGAACAACAGACGCAGACTGTTGAGCAGCTCCGTCATCGTGCCGAACGTGGATCGCACGCCGGGCACTGAAGGTCTTTGATGGAGGGCGAGAGCCGCGGGCACATGACGTATGTCGACTACCTGCGCTCGACTCGCTTGGGTGAGACGTCGCCTGGTATACGTCGACAAAGCCTCCAGATAACGTCGGGATCCTTCAGCGTATAGCACACCTAAAGCGAGAGAGCTCTTTCCGGACCCGGAGATACCGGCGATGCCGACTAATTTGTTCAACGGAATGTCGACGTCGACGTTCTTGAGATTATGTACGCAGGCACCGCGCACTTCGATGCGGGACGGCGGGAAAGCTCCAGATGATTGTTCCATACCCACTACAGTACCTGTGTGGCGGAAAACACGCGGGCAGGGGAACCTTGTTCGTCATGGTATTGCTGCAATTGTGGTATCTGATCCATATATTCGACCGCAACGGAGGGGATGCCATTGTTTTTCACGGCTACCGTCAGCGTACGTGAATCGGAAGGCGATGCGGTGGAATACAAGGAAATGGATTGGGAAAGGAAGGAATCATATACATCGTATATATCAATGGGAAGAAGTTCGCCGGGGAGCGGAACCAGAGTCTGTTCCCCGGCGCAGGGCGGCTAACAAGCGAATGCCCAGAACATCCGCATAAGGCGTTGATGGGCTCATCCGCCGTGTCAGCGTGTTGAACGATGTATCATGCCGCTCAACGTGATGATAAGGCGTTGGCGCCCTTGCCTTTCGTGGCGAGCGTCACGGCGATGATGGACGCGAGAGCGACGGCGTACAGTACGGTGATGATCGGAATCAGCGCGCTGTATCGGTGGGCCGCATCCGTCGCATGAGAGACGACGAAGGATGCCAACTGGTTGCCGGACAATCCGGCGAACGCCCACGCGCTCAAAGCCAGTCCGTGCACGGTGGACACTGACTTCATGCCAAAGTGCTGCTCAAGCAGCACCGGCAGCGTTGAACACGGCATCGACGGTCAGGATGACGCTGATGCTTCCCGCGATGGCCTTGGCCAGACCGAATCCCGCGACGGCGATGCCGGTGGCGAGACCTTTGGCGAACCACAGCATTAGGTTCTTCACCGGCGTCAGATAGCCGACGCCCAATCCAATGCCCATGATTACGCCATAGAAGATGAGCACGCCGGGGGCATCCTGCCGCGATACTGGCTCCGGTACCGGCGAACCTGCAGGCGAAGCAGACCGTTGAGATCAAAGCCGATTTCTTGATGTCCTTTTCGACGAAGGGTCCAAGGAAGGCGGCCGACATGCCAAGGATGTTGATTGGCCATGTAATATTCGTTCCTCTCTGTTGTTTGTTCGCCCTGCGACGAACAAACAACAAGATAATGGTGAAGTATTCCGTGGCCTTGAGCGTGCCGGGAGGCGGCAGAAGTGGGTAAGCCGTTGATTTCATTGGATTTTCCAACAAATGAACATTGTGTATGTTTACCTTGGGGATAAGCATGAGGAAAATCTCATGTGAACCTTGACACAGTTTTCATGGCTCACAATTCGAATGCGCGTTTGATGAAGGCATTGACGGTGTTCCAATACAGTTCGGGATCCACGACGGATGCTTCCATATGGCGTGCGTCGGGAACCATGAGCTTTTCTCGATCGATGCTCGAGCACGCTTCGTAATTGATCTTGAGAAAACGTGAGCTCACGATGTCGTCCTGTTCGCCATGAATGAACAGCATCGGAATGACAGTATGTCTGAGCGACTGCAGACAGGTGGCTTCCGAAAAATCGTACCCTGCATAATGTTTGCAGAACAATCCCGCGGCATCCACACATACCGCGGCAAGCGGTTTCGGCAGACGCGACGAATGCCGAAGGCTGTCGATGAACACCATGCGCGCAGACGTGTAGCCGCTATCGACAATCGCGGACACCACATTGCGCGGCAGACGCGGGTCTCCCGTCGTCATCATCACCGTTGCCGCGCCCATCGAACCGCCATACAGCAGGATACGGGCGTCGGCGTCACTCGACGCGATAAGGTCGATCCAATTCAGTAGATCATTGCGTTCAAGCCAGCCCATGCCGACGTACCGTCCCTCGCTCAAGTCTTGGGCACGCTGTGACGGAACCAATACGGTGAAGCCCATGCGGGCGTAACGATGTGCCCATTTCGCGGTTTCCTCCGGTACACCGGTATAACCATGCATGCAGATTGCGTACAGGTGTGGTTTTGGCGCAGTGCAATCCGGATCGAACAGCCATCCATGCAGTCGAAGTCCATCATCGCTGGTAATCGTCACAGGCTGTTTGGCTTGCGCGAACCATTCTCCTGCTTCCTGTGCCTCACCCTGCTGAAGTTTTTCGATACGCTCCGGCGCAATCAGCGATTGATGGAAAACGGAACGTTTCCATTGCGTATCGATGCAGAAATGGAACAGGTATTTCGCAGTCGTAGCCAACGATGCGATACAGGCAGCCGTCACGGCTCCCGTGGCGATGCAAATGTCGCGAACGATTGTGTCATTGTCATGCTTCATTGCTGTCTCGTTTCCTTGCGATTGACGGATTGTTCACA
>ERZ1034768.686-NODE-686-length-11087-cov-13.010424_pt1 | contig 11087 bp, 10 predicted proteins | sample MGYA00520691_ERZ1034768 | MGnify/ENA primary metagenome ERZ1034768 (study PRJEB33766, sample SAMN09781704) | gut metagenome | biome: gut microbiome | host: Homo sapiens | place: Madagascar | study: EMG produced TPA metagenomics assembly of the PRJNA485056 data...
AAATGAAGAGGTTATGCCAAAATTATGTGAATGTTCTGATATAAAAGAAGAGAAATCAGAAGCGGAAATAGATTTTAATTTTGATAATGAAAATACTATATTAATAGATAATATAGAAATTACTGCAAATGAAAACTCAAAATCAACAGTAATAATAAAATATACTTCAAACCAGGAAAATGAAAGTTATCATAATGGAATAATAAAAGCAAAAGCTGAAAAAAATGCAGAATTAAACATTGTATTGGTTAATTTAATGAATATAAAATCAAATAACTTTTTAGCAATTGAAAATGATTTTGGGGAAAATGCAAAAATTAATTATACAATTGTTGATTTTGGTGGAAAGCACAGCATTACAAATTATTATTCTAATTTACAAGGAGATAATTGTGATAATCAACTAAACACAATTTATTTAGGAAAAGAAAATCAAGTTTTTGACTTAAATTATATAGGTGAATTAAGAGGTAAAAAATCTAATATTGATATAGAAGTTCAAGGAGCTTTAAAAGATATATCTAAAAAACATTTTAAAGGAACAATTGATTTTAAAAAAGGATGTAAAAAGGCTACTGGAAATGAAAATGAGGCTTGTATGTTATTATCAGATACAGCAAAATCAATTGCTTTACCAATGTTACTTTGCTCTGAAGAAGAGGTTGAAGGTAACCATTCTAGTTCAGCAGGAAAAATTGGGGAAAAAGAATTATTCTATATTATGAGTAGAGGTTTTGAACTTAAAGAGGCTATGAAATTGATGGTTAGAGCTAGATTTAATCAAATTTTAGAAAAAATTGAAAATGAAGAATTGAGAGAAGAAATTTTACAAGAAATTGATAAGAGGTTAGATTAATAATATAATTGTAATTTTAAGGAGAAAGATTTAATGAAGAATTCAAGAGAGTTTATGGATGAATTTATGGGAACATGGAAAAATATGATAAAATACCAAAACATTAAAATAAATCCTATTGAACCAAATTATGATGAAATAGAAAAAGCTTTTTCAGAAGAAAAGAAAATTGTATATACACAAGAATGTAACGAAAATCAACAAATATCCGAAATAGAAGATGATGGGAGATAATTTATGAATACAGAACAAATAAAAAAAGATTTTCCACTACTAGAAAATAAAAACATAACATATCTAGACAGTGGAGCAACAACACAAAAACCAATTCAAGTAATAAAAGCAGTAGAAGAATTCTACCAAAAATATAACGCAAACCCACACAGGGGAGCATATTCATTAAGTGTAGAAGCAACTGAACAATACGAAAACACAAGAACAAAAATAGCAAAATTCATAAATGCAAAACACAGAGAAGAAATAATATTCTCAAAAAATGCAACAGAAAGCTTAAACCTAATTGCATATTCATATGGTTTGGACAACCTAAAAAAAGATGATGAAGTAGTAATTTCAATAATGGAACATCATTCAAATTTGGTTCCTTGGCAAAAAATGACAAAACAAACAGGTAGCAAGTTGAATTATATGTACATCAATGAAAACTATGAAATTACAGACGAAGAGATAGAAAACAAAATTACAGACAAAACAAAAATCGTTGGAATTACACATGTTTCAAATGTTTTAGGAACAATAAACAATGTGAAAAAAATAATAAAATATGCGCATAAAAAAGGTGCAGTAGTAATAGTTGACGCATCACAAAGCATACCACATATGAAAATCGATGTTCAAGATTTAGATGCAGATTTTCTAGTATTTTCAGGACATAAAATGCTTGCACCACTTGGGATAGGCGTATTATATGCAAAAAGAGAAATATTAAACAAAATGACTCCATTTTTAATGGGTGGAGATATGATAGAATATGTGTATGAACAAGAAACAACATTTGCACCACTTCCAAATAAATTTGAAGCAGGAACACAAAATGTTGAAGGTGTAATTGGTTTAGGTGAAGCAATTGATTACATTGAAAACTTAGGATATGATAAAATACAAGAAATCGAAAATGAAGTAACATCATATGCAAGGCAAGAATTATCAAAACTAGAGTATCTAACATTATACACGACACCAAATGAAGAAAATCACTCAAGTGTAATTTCTTTCAACATTAAAGGAGTACATCCACATGATGTTGCAAGTATTTTAGATTCAGAAGGTGTATGCGTGCGCTCTGGAAATCATTGTGCACAACCACTCATGAGATTCTTGGGTGTTGATTCTACATGTAGAGCAAGTTTTTACATCTACAATACAAAAGATGATGTAGATAAATTGGTTAAGGCACTTGATAAGGCTTATAATATGTTTAAAAATTATATAAAATAGGGAGAAAAAATGGACGAGTTAACAGATGTTTACAATGAATTAATAATGGAACACAGTATGAATTCATACAACAAAAAGAAACTAGAAAATGCAGATTACTGTGAAGTAGGGCATAACCCGAATTGTGGAGATGAAATAACACTACAATTAAAATTAAATGGAAATAAAATAGAAGATATGGCATTTTCAGGACATGGATGTGCAATATCACAAGCATCAACATCAATAATGATAGATACATTAAAAGGTAAAACAATTGAAGAAGCAAAAGAAATTATAAAAACATTTATAGAAATGATAAAAAGAGAGACAACTGATGAGGAAGAACTTAAAAAATTGGAAGATGCAATAGCTTTTAGAAATGTTTCTAATATGCCAGCAAGAGTTAAATGTGCTCTTTTGGCTTGGCATACTATTGAAGATATGCTAAATAAAAATGATAGTACAGGAACTGGAAATATAAATTGTTGTCATTAAAAAATTTAAAAAAGAATTTAATAGTAAATATTGACTTTTGAAAATATGCATGATAAAATTGCAATAGTTTGGAAGTTACCCTTTTCAAGCATAAGTGCATAGACTAGTAAGCCTATGTTATATGCTTGCTAATCTATGCATTTATGCTTATATAGCTAAATGTAAATTACGTAAGAAAGGGGTTGACGGCTATGAAATTAATAGAATTTTTATTAATCATAATGGCTTTCTTTGTGGGAACTGCATTATTAATACATATATGTTCAAAGCACAAATATGTATTTAGGTATTATTCAACTAAAAGAAAAATAGAGATTTGCCCTATGGACAAATCTCACCAAACCAACAGATAAGGGCTACGCTCTTATCTTTTATATTATTATATTAACACTTATTAATAAAAATGTCAATAAATTTAATAAATATTTACGAATAAATGTTACAAAAAGAAGACTAAAAAATTTTTATTCTAATCTGATTTGTACCTTAAGGAAGGAAAAATAAAATGGAAAATAAAAAAGTATTATTAGGAATGAGTGGAGGAGTTGACAGTTCAGTATCAGCCCTACTACTAAAAAAAGAAGGATATGAGCCATTAGGAATAACACTAGAACTATTTGCAGGAAGCAGTTGTTGCAACATAAACACATATATAGACGCAAAAAATGTTTGCAAAACAATAGGAATTCCACATTTTACATATAATTGCAAAGAACAATTCAAAGACTATGTAATAAATGATTTTATAGATTGTTACGCAAATTGCAGAACACCAAACCCATGTATAGAATGTAACAAATATATGAAATTTGGAATTATGTGGGAAAAAGCAAAAGAACTAGGATGTAATTACATAGCTACAGGACATTATGCAAAAACAGAATATAGTGAAAAATATGGAAGATGGGTACTAAAAAAATCACAAGCAGGTAAAAAAGACCAAAGTTATGTATTATGGAATATTCCAAAAGAATTAATAGAACATGTAGTATTCCCATTAGCAGATTTCACAGATAAAGAACAAATACGTGAAATAGCAAGAGAAAACGACTTAAAAGTTGCAAATAAACCAGATAGTGAAGATATCTGTTTTGTGCCAGATGGAAATTATAAAAAATTCCTTGAAACTAATTCAGATATAAAACCTAAAAAAGGAAATATTGTAAATTCAAAAGGTGAAATATTTGGAAAACATACAGGTCTATACAATTACACAATAGGTCAAAGAAAAGGACTTGGAATATCATATAAAGTACCATTATTTGTTTTAGGATTTAACAAAGCAAAAAATGAAGTAATAGTAGGAGAAGAAAAAGAACTATACAAAAAAGAGATTACAGTTTCAGATATCAACTTATTATTAGTTGATAAAATAGAAGAAACAATGGAAGTTGATGTAAAAACTAGATATTCATCAAAAGTTGCAAAGGCAAAAATTGAGCAAGACGGAGAAAATATCAAAGTGACATTTGACGAGCCACAAAGAGCAATAACACCAGGTCAATCTGCTGTATTTTATGTTGGAGACATAGTTCTTGGAGGAGGAAAAATAAAATGTTAAATCAATTTTCAAGAACAGAATTATTGATAGGAAAAGAAGGAATAGAAAAATTACAAAATGCAAAAGTTGCAGTATTTGGAATTGGTGGAGTTGGTTCATTTGTAGTAGAAGGACTTGTAAGAGCAGGAGTTAGCAATTTTATATTAGTAGATGATGACAAGATTTGCTTAACAAATTTGAATAGACAAATAATTGCAACTAGAAAAACAATTGGAAAGCCAAAAGTTGAAGTTGCAAAGGAAAGAATTTTAGAAATAAACCCAAATGCAAATGTGGAAGTATATCAAGAATTTTTTATGCCAGATAGCAAAGAAATTTTGGACAATACAGTTGATTACATAGTAGATAGTGTGGACACAGTAACTGCTAAAATTGAGTTGGTTGTAAGGGCTAATAAATTAAATATTCCTATTATTTCAAGTATGGGAACAGGTAATAAATTAGACCCAACAAAATTTGAAGTAACAGATATTTATAAAACTTCAGTGTGTCCATTGGCAAAGGTTATGAGAAAAGAATTGAGAAATAGAGGAATAAAGAAACTTAAAGTTGTTTATTCAAAAGAAGAACCAATACACCCATATGAAAATATTGAAAATAGTTGTAAGACAAATTGTATTTGCCCTCCGGGTACTAAAAGAAAGTGTAGTATTCGTAATCAAGTTCCTGGAAGTATATCATTTGTGCCTTCTGTTGCGGGTTTGATTATTGCAGGGGAGATTATAAAGGATATAATTGGAAGAAATTAATAAAAAAATTTTAAAAAATACTTACATAAAAAACAAAAATATGTTATAATAGATAAGTCGCGCAGGTAAAACGTAAGTCCAGACATGGACTTACTATTTTTACGCCCAAAGACAAAAAATATCAAAAGAAAGAAGGAGAGAAAATTGGAAAAAGAAGAAAACATACTGGGAACAGAAAAAATAGGAAAATTAATAAGAAAATTTTCAATCCCATGCATAATATCCCTATTAGTAAACTCACTATATAACATAGTAGACCAAATCTTTATAGGGTGGGGAGTAGGATATCTAGGAAATGGAGCAACAAACGTAGTATTCCCATTAGTAATGATAGGATTAGCATTTTCACTAATGTTTGGAGATGGAGCATCAGCATATCTAAGTCTAAAACTAGGAGAAAAGAAAAAAGACGAAGCAGCAAAAGGTGTAGGAAATGCACTATCAATCGCAACAATAGTATCAGTACTATTCTGTGCAATCACATTAATATTTTTACCACAATTATTAAATATGTTTGGATGCACAGAGGCATTAAAAGAATACGCACTAAAATATGGTTATGTAATAGCAATAGGATTACCATTCTCAATGATAGGAACAACATTAAACTCAATAATAAGATCAGATGGAAGTCCAAAATATTCAATGACAACAATGCTTGTAGGTGCAGTATTAAACACAATATTAGACCCAATATTTATATTTGTATTTAAAATGGGAGTTGAAGGAGCAGCAATTGCAACTGTAATAAGCCAAATCTTAGTATTTATACTAAACGCATTATATGTTAAAAAATTCAAATCAATCAAATTAAGTAAAGAATCATTTAAAGTAAAATCAAGTGTAGCAAAAAAAGTTTCAATGTTAGGAATAAGCAGTTTTATAAACCAAATGAGTATAGTATTTGTAATGGCTACTGAAAATAATACACTTGGAAAATATGGAGCAGAATCAAAATTTGGAGCAGAAATACCAATTACAGTTCTAGGAATTGTAATGAAAATAAGCCAAATATTAAACAGTATCATAATAGGAATTGCAGCAGGAGCACAACCAATATTTGGATACAACTATGGTGCTAGAAAATTTGACAGAGTAAAAACAACATTAAAAATTGTATTAGGTTCAAGTCTTGTAATAAGTACAATAGCATTTATATTATTCCAAACGATACCAGACAAATTAATATCAATATTTGGTAGTGGAGACGCAAATTACATGGAATTTGCGTGTTTAGCATTTAGAACATACTTAATGCTTTGCATCTGTAATGGAATTCAAATTCCATCAGGAATATTCTTCCAAGCAATTGGAAAGAGCATAATAAGTGCAATACTTTCAATATCAAGACAAATTGCTTTCTTAATACCTGCAATGATAATTTTTGGAAAGATGTTTGGAATACATGGAGTTTTATTCGCAGGACCATTTGCTGACGGATTAGCATTCATATTAGCAACAATATTCTTGATAAGAGAAATAAGAAAATTAAAACATGGAAATGTAAAAGTAGTAAACAAAGAAACTATAGCAAACACAGAAAGCAAACTTTCAAAACATGTTGTTATAACAATAGCAAGGGAATATGCATCAGGTGGAAGATATATTGGAAAATTAGTTGCTGATAAATTAGGGATAAAATTATATGATAATGAATTTATTTCAAAAGTAGCAGAAGAAACAGGGTTATCTGAAGAATATATTGAAAACAACGAACAAAAAAGAGATGCTTTAGCAAGTTTAAACAATGGATATTATTCAGGATTAAATAATAGTGATGAGTTGTTCATTAAAGAATCTGAATTAATAAAAGAAGTTGCTGACAAGGAATCTTGTGTTATTGTTGGTAGATGTGCTGATTTCATTTTGTCTGGTAGAGAAAATGTTATAAATGTTTTTGTTTATAGTGATATGGAAGATAAAATTAACAGAGCAACTACATATTATGGTATGGATAAGTCTAAAGCAGAGAAAGAGATTAAGCGTATTGATAAATTAAGAGCAAATCATTATAAATATTATACTGAAAAGGAATGGGATAATCATTCTAATTATGATATTTGTATTAATAGTGATGCTTTTGGCGTAGAAAAATCTGCAGATTTAATTTGTGAATTGGTTGAAAGTAAACTTGAAATGGTAAAAGCATAGAAGGTAAAAGAGGAGCGCATGGTGCTCCTCTTTATTTCATGGAGCGAGTGTCGTAGTTATTTACAACTTTTCTCTCATAACGATTGATATTATAATCAATCAGGTTACATATAGATTAACGGATTTTTGAAAAAAATTCAAGGTAATTTTTTAAAAAATATTGTAAAAAAATTGTAAAAAATTTGATATAATAAAAATGTATTATTAAAAATTATAATAAGGAGATGTATTAATTATGGAAAATTTGAATTTTAAGGTTATGATGGGAGTTATTCCAGGATATGGTCATGAAAATAAAGAATTAACAGCAAGTAATGCATATGAGGTAGGAATGGAAACATGGAAAGAAGCAGTTGAAGAAGTTTTAAATATGCAGAGTAATCCTGAAAATACTGAAAGCCCCAAATTTTGTGATGTAGGAGGAAAAATTGTGCCTGCATTAGCAGTTTATTCTAAAAATTTTGGTTGTCCTGTTGGTGGAGAAGTAGGAATACAAGTAGAATCTTCAATTGGAGAAAATCAAGATGTAGAATTATATAGAAAATCTGTAATAGAAACTATTAAGGTAGCAATGTCAAAATTAAGTCAAAGTACAACAACAATTGAATGGGCTGATGGAGACAAAAGCAAAAGAACAACATATATATCTGAAGGTGGTAAAAAAATCAATGAAAATGATTCTTTAGAAGGAATCGAACATTGTTCTGTTTCTTTAGGAAACGGAACAAATTCAAATGAAGAATATGTTAGAATTGGTAGTGCTATACAAGATGCAATGGATATGGTTTCATCTACTGGAACAGGTAAACCTGATGAAAAGTATTATATGATTTCTGGAATAATGACACCTGCACAAAGTGAAACTGGAGGAATTCAATTTAGTGCTTCACAAAACCCAATATATGGACAAACAAGTAATGAACTATATAGACAATCAGTTATAAAAACTATAGAACAAGTAATAAAAACATTAGGACAAAAATCTGCTACTATTAATTTTGGAGAAGAAACAATTTCTTTAGACTTAGAAGAAATTTTAAAACAACAAAATGAAATTGGAGAAATTGGTGAATAGTAATATTATTATAAATATTCCACATAGTTCGACTTATATTCCAGAAACTTTTTTAGAAAGAGTTACTATAAATAATGAAGAACTTGAACAAGAAGTAGAATTATTAACTGATTTATATACAGATGATTTATTTGCAAATAAAGATTGTAATATTATTAGAGCAGACATTTCGAGAATTGTATGTGATATGGAGCGATTTGGAGATGATAGTAAAGAACAAATGAGTAATGTTGGTATGGGAGTTATATATACTAGAACATCGAAAGGTGAAAAGTTAATTGAATTTGATTCGGAATACAGAAACACAATATTAGCAAATTATTATGATTCATATTACAATAGATTTGAAAAATTAACAAGATCAATTTTAAATAGATATGGAAGATGTAATATAATAGATGGACATAGTTTTTCCATTGAATTGCTAAAAAGATTAGGAATACCGTATAAAAACAGTCCAGATATTTGTATTGGTTTTGAAGATGAATTTTGTGATAGTGATATTTTAAATCTATTGAAAGAACATTTTGAAAAACATGGTCTTTCCGTGGCTTTTAATTACCCATATGCTGGTTCAATTGTTCCTAATAAGTATTATGTAAAAAAAGATTCTAGAGTAAAATCATTAATGATTGAAATTAATAAATCTATTTATTTAGATAATAATCAAAAAAATGAGAATTATTCGAGAATTAAAATAATAATTCAGAAGGCAATAAAAAAGTATTAATACATGAAAAAAATATTATATTAAATGAAATCGAAAGATAAATTTGATTCAGGGTATAAAAAATAATTAGAATAGATTGGAGAGTAAATAAATGTCAAGAAAAATATTTATTGTTCCTAATAATGATGCCGAAGCAATAAGAATACAAAAGTTAATTAAAGGGAACAACACTGGCGAATATGAAATAATAATAACAGGACAAGATTGGCGGTGCTTCTTATGATAGTCTAGAGCCAGATATACAGAAAAGAATATTAGAAGCACAGCAAAATGGCATAGATATTTATACTATAGAGCTAAAAGGTGTACCAAGTAACAGTGGTATTATAAGTATAGATCATCATAAGTATTATGATACTGAAGAAAAAACGTCTATTGGAGAAAAGACATCAATTGAACAGGTTGCTGATATTTTAGGGATAAAACTATCTAATTTTGATATGATGATAGCTGCAAATGATGTGGGATATATACCAAAAATGATAAAAATGGCTAATGAATTAGGTTTATCAGAAGAAGAAAAAGCAACAATAATTGAGCAAATAGATAAATTGGAAAGTATGGATAAAGTTCCTATGCAAATAGGACAGCCACGAACTTCTGTTGATGAAATTCTTAATATTGAGCAAATTGCTGAAGAGAAAAAACAAAATAATGTAAGAATTGCACAAAAAGCAGTTGATCAAGCATATATTTATGATGACAGATTTATATGGATAGATTTAGAGGATTTTAATTGCCAAAGAGAAGTAACAAATATACTATATAAAATGGGCAAATATGTAGATATGGGATACAACAATGTTGTAGTTTCTTCAATATATAAAGTTAATAATAGAAGATTGGTATATTTTGGAAATAGAGAAATCATCAATGAATTAAATGAAAATATGGAAGACATTAAAATCCGCTGGACAGGAGGAGAACCAGAATCAGGTTTCTTTGGAATTCAGTTAAGTGAAGGCGAAGACTTTGAGCAAACTTCTGAACGAATGAGATGGCTTCTAGAAGAAAGAACTTTAGGTTATCATAGAATAGTTAAAAATGAAGATATTATAACATCACAGGAAACACCAAAATATGGTAAAAATATAAGAGTACACGAGATTGCTAATCCTCAAACATTCCATACAGCTATTAGTACATCACAAGATAATAATGCACATTCTGCATTTGTACATGTATATGATCCAGAGGAATATGCAGAAAAAAGATTATTTTTAGTAAATGCAGGTTGCGCAGGTTGTGCAGTTACTAAAGATGGCGACATTGTATCAGTATTTAAAAACGATGATATGGCAAAGAAAGATGATGTAGAAAAAATATCAATAGCTTTATTATTAACGGCAATAGAAAATGGTGGAAAAAAATTAGATTGTTTTGATGGATTTTTACCTAAGAATTATATGAAACACGGATTTATTCCTGTATGTAAAGTCCGTTTTAATGATGAATTTGCTCCAGAAGGATGGAATTTTGAAAGAGATGGTAGACCATATATAGTATTTTTTAGACACAATGGGAAGAGTGTTGATGAACTATTAAAAGAAAAGAATGACGGAACTTATATAACTTATGATTTAGACTCTTTACCAATAATTGAAGATTATGATGAAGCTACTCAATATAGAGATGATGCTATAGAGCACGAAGAAGCTATTAGAGTTACAGAAGATGTTAAGGAAGGACATAGCCATGATGAATAATTATATAGAATTATTATTAGATACGAATTTTTTGAATGAGTATAAATATGTAACTAAAGAACAATTTTTATTTTTTGTTAAGATGCATATAGATAAAGTATTAAGACAAATAGAAATATCAAATTTTAATTATATAGAACATAAGTATGCAAATAATCTAGAACAAAAGATTTATGATATATTAGATTCAAGCATTAAACTATACTCTTGTGTCTTAACAAACGAGCTAAATGAAGAAGATTTAGATAAGGTGATTTATGAATTAGTTAAAAGAAAGGTTTTTAATGATGTAATAGATAATATAACTGTATTGGAAGAGATTGA
>ERZ1034768.689-NODE-689-length-11080-cov-4.858503_pt1 | contig 11080 bp, 10 predicted proteins | sample MGYA00520691_ERZ1034768 | MGnify/ENA primary metagenome ERZ1034768 (study PRJEB33766, sample SAMN09781704) | gut metagenome | biome: gut microbiome | host: Homo sapiens | place: Madagascar | study: EMG produced TPA metagenomics assembly of the PRJNA485056 data set...
ACGAGGTCGAAAAGCCCAAATCCAACAAGAACAAGATCATCGCCGCCGTGGTGGCGGCCGTTGCCGTCATCGGCATCGTGGTGGCCTTTGCCACAGGACTCTTTGGCGGCGAGCAGGTCACCGTTCCCGATGTACTGGGCAAGGACCAGCAGACTGCCGTCGAGCTGATCAAGGAAGCCGGCCTCGAGGTCGGCACCATCGACCAAAGCTACAACGACGATGTCGACGAGGGCAAGGTCGCCGAGCAGACGCCCAACGGCAACACCAAGAAGGCCAAGGGCACCAAGGTGAACCTGGTAATCTCCAAGGGCCCCAAGCCCTCCGAGAAGGTTGAGGTTCCCCGGCTTGTCGGCCTGACCAAGGACCAGGCAGAAGCCGCGCTGGCAAGCGTTGGCCTGAAGGGCAACGCCTCCGAGGAGGCCAACGAGGCCGATGAGGGCCAGGTCTTTGAGCAGGGCACCGAAGCCGGTAAGGAAGTCGCGAAGGGCACGACCATCTCGTACAAGGTCTCGAGCGGCCCGGATACCACGTCCGTCCCCGATCTGACCGACATGACCGAGGCCCAAGCGCGCAATGCCCTCGATATGGCAGGCTTCGGCGTCGACGTGAGCTACCAGGAGAACGACTCGGTTACCGAGGGCACCGTGATCAGCTGGAACCCCAGCGGTAAGCAGAAGCCCGGCGCCACGATTACCGTCGTCATTGCCAAGAAGTCCGGCAAGGCCACCGTCCCGGGCAACCTGTACGGCAAGAGCATTTCCGCCGCCGTTACCGCGCTCAACAACGCCGGTTTCTATAACATCGCATTCTGCGATCAGAACGGCAACCCCGTGAGCGGCAACGAAAACGCCACCGTTACGGGCGTCTCCCCCACCGGTAAGCAGTCCACCGACAACACGATCACGTTGACGGTTTCGATTTCTGGCTCTGGTACTGATTCAGGCGACGATTCCGGTACGACCAACTAGTCATTAAGACGTTGCCCACAGCGGCTGCTGACGCAAATACATTCGCTCAATTGCGCCCGTTTGCTCCCCCTGCAAACGGGCGCTTTCTTCATCTGAAGTAGCGAAAACCACGGCATACCTTTAAACCAGAAGAGCCCGGCACCGTGGTGGTACCGGGCTCGGCAAATCTCTGGTGCCCCCGGGCGGATTCGAAAACTCCCCCCGCGGGGAAATTGGTGACGCGGGTGTCGACGGTCCGAATCCGGCCTTTAGACCAGAAGAGCCCGGCACCGTGGTGGTACCGGGCTCGGCAAATCTCTGGTGCCCCCGGGCGGATTCGAACCGTCGACACCCGCTTTAGGAGGTCATGGTCATTTACCTTACCTGGGCAAATGCAATTTTGCCCTATTTTATATATTCGCAGGTAGATTAGCTGTTTTTGAGTTTCTGCTGGTTCTTATTAGAATTCTATTTCACCTCTTTTTCACCCCTAGCAGTTGCGTTTACGGCTTGCAGGGGTGAAAAGTTTACGTTAGGCTCGGGGCCGAGGCCCTCAAAGCCCCGGCCCCGAGCCTAACGTAATCCCCTTGGAGGACACTTTTGGAAACCAGAATCAAACCAACCGCAAAGGGAACATCTGAACCCATCAAGGGAAAGCCCGGCTCATTCAAGATTTACTTCTCTCTTGGGAGAGACCCGAACTCCGGAAAGAACGGCAGCAAAGTTAAGTATCTCAAAACACCCAAGAGGACCATCCATTGCAAGAGCAAGAACCCGAAGAACTGGCCTAGCGAAGTCGCAAACGCTCTCAACGAGTACCGCGAGGAACTTGAGAGCTATGAACCATCTAGGGATGCCCCGAGCACCGTAGCGGCATATGCCGAATCCTTCCACGTGCTCCGAGAGAGCTCATTCGACTCCCCTCTCTCATATGAGCGAGAGGGATACGACGTGCGACACATACGCGAACTGTTCGAAGACGTGCCCCTAGCCGACCTGAGGCCCGACGATGTTAAACGCGCCTACGCTGTGGCCCGTTCAAATGGAAGGTTCACCGACGCCGAAATTCGTCGCATTCACGTCAAGCTTAAGCAGGTCATGCAAGATGCCCTTGAGAACGAACTGATTGGCCGCAATCCTTGCATCGGCATAAAGCTGCCGAAACCGGACCTGCGAGCACGAAACTTTCTCCCTCCCGATGAGCTCCCAAGATTCACTGAGTGCTTGCTTTCCGAGCCGATGGGGCCCATGACCGTCTGCACCATGCTTATATTTCACCTTGGGCTGAGGAAAGGCGAGGCTTTAGGGCTCAGCTGGCTCGATTACGACCCCGAAGCCATGGAGCTCCGAATCGTCCGGCAGTACACCAGCGACAAGACCTTGCGGCCCCCGAAATCGGAGATGAGCAGGCGCATTCTCTCCATAGACAAAGCTCTGGCCGAGTATTTGGACAAGTGGAAGACTATGCAGCGCGACATATTCAGACGTCGCGGGTTGGAACAAAAGGATACCGACCCCATCGTCCACGCATTCAGCGTTGGAAAGGATGCCGACGGTTTCCGCAGCATAAGCGTCACCAGACCAAGCGGGCACAACTACTCTCGATGGTTTAGGGACTTCTGCGTCGATAACGGCTATGGGACTTATAGCGATGTGTCGAAGCAGTTCATGCGAGACGGCAAGCTTCATACGCGCGGCACTGGTTACTCAGGACTTGTTCCCCATGGCCTCCGTCACACCGCCGCGACCGCTCTCGTGGCGAGCAACGTCGATTTAAAGACCGTTCAGGCGCGAATGGGCCATGCCTCCGCAAGCACAACGGCTAATTTCTACACCCATGCAATCAGGGCCAATGACCGAAACGCAGCAGAAGTCTTTGAATTGCTGTCATCTAAGTAATAGCTAGTTTACCTCGATGTTCACTATCTCTTCATACGGTGGGCTACTACTAGGGCTACATGCGCCGTCTGATGGTATGATGATTGCAAACAAACGATTGGAGGTGAATAAAATGGTCTATAAGAAGAAGGCCGAGAAGCGTATCCGCATACCCGAAAACCTCAAGACCCCCTTCTCACAGATGGTCTCCGACGAGGCTTACCTTCGAGCGACCGATGAGTCAAAAGCCATTATCGGCCTTGTCTTTGACGAGGTGCTTCCCTCCCCGGCATTTCCGAGGGACAGGATGCTCGACGTCTACAACGGTAGTGGTCTGTTTGCGAGCGTCTCGGACGTTCTGCATTCGAACGTCACTGGCGCGACGGGAACCGTCGCCCACGGCGGCTATAAGCCCATTGTCGAGTTCGGTTTCGAGCTAATCCACGAGAGGCGTTGTGGGACCGCGCTCTTTACCGGCGCGATGGACATGCCGCACCTTCGCCGCTGCTTTGATTCCGTCATTGACTTTATGGAGCACAAGGTTCCGCGCGATCCCTCAGACCCCTTTGTCGATTACGAGACCGACAGGGCGGTGAAGTACGGCCGCGCCCTGATGGACGAGGCGTCCACCAACTATAACCGCGCCCCCGTTGTGGCGCTCGTGCGCTTCGCCATCGAGTATTTTGACGAAATCGGCCAGCTGAACGCGACATGCGCCTATCTCGCCGACGCCTTCTCCGCGCTCGAAGAGAGCGTCACGACCTCTGCCGCAGACTGCGGCAACCAGCACGTACTCCCGGATACCCCGGAGTTGCGTCGCAAATGGAGCAGTCTTCTTGAAGAGGTTTGTTCCGACTGGTAATAAAAAACGGCACCCGACTCCCCTCTCTTAGTCGCCAAACCTCGAAGAGGAGCCGAGCACCCCAAACAAGGAGTTTATCATGCATCTTGCAGATGACCCCAAGGTTGACGCCATTTCCGCAGGCATCAACCTTCGCCGCACTGGCACCAAGCGTATCTTGAGCCGTCTTGATGTTCAGATTCTCATCGGCATTGGCCAGTCAAGTGCCATCCGGCTCATGAAGTCGACTCATCATTGCTTCCGCATCGCCAACCAGTATTTTGTCATGGAGGAAGACCTCTACGACTACTTCAAAAAGCTCGCTGAAGAGGCGAGCGAGTGATGCAGTGCCCGACCTCCAACCTCCTCGTTTTCGAATCCGATAAGCTTGACGAGCATCTAAGCGCCCTTGAGGGCGACCAGCCCGTCGCCCACTTTGGCCTCAAGGCCCTCAACGACGTTCTCGGTGGCGTTTACCCCGGACTGAATTACGCCATCGGCACCGCACCCGGCAAGGGCAAGACGACCCTGGCCTTGCAGGAGGCCGACAAGCTCGCGGACGACGGGCACCCGGTCGTCTACGTCTCCGCCGAGCTACCCGCGCACAAGCTCTTGGAAAAGAGCCTTACGCGGCTCAGCGGCGCCGAGCTTGCCCTCTCTGAGGTCGCAGATGCGGCGGCGGAGAGCCACCCCAAGCATGTGGCCTTCGAAAACGCACTCGGCATGTACCGCGACCGCATCGCCCCCAATCTCTGCATCACCGGTCCGCTGAACACCGTCGAGCTCTCGAACCTCGTCGGCCTGGTGGCACGCGAGCGCAACGAGGCCCCTATCGTCTTCGTGGATTATCTACAGCTCCTGGCCTGCGGCACCACGGCAGACCAGCAGTTCATCGACGAGCGCCTGGCAATCACCGCATGCGTAAAGGGTTTGCGCGAAATTTCGAACCTCTATGGCTCGCCCGTCATCGCCCTGAGCTCGACCACGCGCAAGTCCTACGAGTCTGGGAAGTCGACCAAGCCAAGCCTCGGCATGTTCGGCGGTTCCTCCGCCGTCGAATACGGCTTCGACTCTGTGCTCTACCTCGCCGATGACAACGGTAAGCCCAGCTTTCCCTATGAGCCTCCCGCAAGCGGAATTCCGCTCAAGCTCATTGCCCTCAAGAACCGTTACGGAATGTTGGCCGAGGCGCGGCTCGATTTCGACGGGGCCCATGCCACCTTCCTCGATAGGGATTAGGCGATGCGCGGCAATAGCAGGACCGCACATATAAACGTCAGGATGACCGATGAGGAGCGGGTCGCAATCGTGGCCCGCTCCTCCTCTTTCGGCATGCCCCCATCGACGTTCATGCGCGAGGCCGCGCTCAATCTCGGAGAGAAACCGGTCAAGATCGCCGACGAGTCGACCCTCCGGCAGATGCTCACCGAGATGAAGCGGCAGGGAAACAACCTTAACCAGGCCCAACGGGCCATTAACAAATACGGGGTCGACGGACAGACGGCACATCGGCTCTCGGAGGCCTTAAACCTCATAGCCCGCACGACCTCTCAACTCTCGGACCTTCTGTCAAAAACAAAGGAACAACCATGAAGACAAAGATACTCACGGCGCTCGTCACCTCAATTGTCCTCGCCGCGCTCGCCTGCCCGGTGCTCGCCTCCCCCATAGACCGCCTCGTCGCGGGGCTCCCGCTCGACGCGTCGTTCCTCCCCTCGGCGCTCGACGCAGCCACGGTTCTCGGCTGGTGGCTCTCGGGCTCATTCACCGCCTGCCCGGCGGGCACCGCCCTCACCCTCCTCCTCTCGCTCTGTGCATGCTCGCTCATCGCCTACTCAAGCGCCCTCAACGCGAGAGGCGAGGACGGCGGTGTGCTCGGGGACGCGCACGTGAAGACGGGCCGGGAGGTCGTGAGGGGCTCCGTCACATGGGATGGCTCGGCCAACCCCTCGTCGCGCGGGTTCGTCTACGGGTTCACCAAGCGGCGCGGCAAGCCCTGTTATCTCTTCGAGCCCAAGAAGATGATTTTCGTTTCCGGGGCCACTGGGTCAGGCAAGAGCCGCTTCCTCTACCTCCCCTCTATCGATTTGCTCTCGTACGGCGACGGCTCAAACGGCTCCGAGCCCGCGACCCTCGTCGTCTCCGACGTGAAGAACGAGCTCGTAGAGCTCACGGGCGACGAGCTGGCCCGTCGCGGCTACCGCGTCCTCCTGCTCGACACGCAGCATCCCTATCGCGGCCAGAGGTTCAACCCGCTCAGGCAGGTGCTCGACCTCCACGCCGAGGGCCGGGACCAGGAGGCCGAGCAGGCGGCAGACGCCATCGCTGAGCTCGTGGTACAGGACGACGAGAAGGGCAAGGGCTCGCACTGGACCGCGTCCGCGCGGGGGCTCCTGTCTGCCCTCGTCCTGCTGGTCTCCATGTCCGACGAGTGCCCCGAGGAGTCCAAGCACCTGGCGACCGTCTGCGAGGTGCTGGACCGTGGCACCGAGGCCGAGGGCGACGACCCGGCCGAACCATTGAAGTCCGTCTTTCGCGCCCTGCCGAGCGGGCACCCCGCGAAAAACAGGGCCTCGCAGTTCGTCTCCTCGGGCGGCAATGAGCTCAGGAGCATCCTCTCCACGCTCAAGGTGGCGCTCCGCCCGTTCTCGTCCGCCCCGGTGGCGTGGATGACCTCGGGCTCCGACGTCGACCCGAGGCGGGTCCTCGCCGAGAAGACGGCGCTCTTCCTCCACGTGCTCGACGAGGGCTCACCCTACAACTGCATCGCTGCGATGTTCCTCTCCCAGCTCTGGGCCTCGGTCCAGGCGGTCGCGGACAAAAGCGGCGGCAGGCTCCCCCGCCCCGTCCAGATACTCGGCGACGAGTGGGGCAACCTCCCCCGCGTCGAGTGCCTGCCCGCCCTGCTCAGCCTCGGGCGCAGCTACGGCGTCTTCTGGGTCGGCGCGACCCAGGACATAAGCCAAACCAATAAATACGGTGAGCGAGACGGACGCAGGAAGATTCTCGCGAACTGCGGCGTCAAGGTCGCGATGAAGCTCGCCGAGGAGGAGGGCCGCAGGTACTTCACCGAGCTCATCGGCAAGACCACGCGACACACGCAGGGCACGAGCAGCAGCAAGGCAGCGTCCGGGTCCTCGGCCTCGACCTCGTACAGCGAGAGCGCCGACGACGTGATACACGCCTGGGAGTGGCGCGACATGGCCCCGGACAGGGACGGGATAGTCGTCGTCAAGCATGCCGACAACGGCATGCCCGCGTGCCGCGCCGGGGTCTTCCGCTCCCCCGTCACCGACTGCACGAACACGCCCACCAAGGCGCACTTCGACCTCGGGACCCCCGAGTACGAGGCGGAGAGAAGACGCGCCTACCAGACGAGGCTCGACGAATCCGCGACAGTGAAGATGGCCGAGGAGGTCCCCGTCTGGTGCCCCGAGTGGCCCGAGCCGAAAAAGAAGAAAAAGGACGAGCCGAGCGGCTTCAGCGGCCTCTCGCTCGACTAGGGGGACCGACCATGACGGCAATCAAGCAGGTGAGCGCATGCAGCGAGAGGCATCTCGCACGGCTCAGGGACTACCTCTCGTGGGACAGGGAGAAGGCACTGGCCCACGACACCCAGAACGTCATCGACGAGGATCGCTGGTTCGAGGAGATGACGGACACCCGCAGGGCCATGGGCCACAACAGGCCGGGCAAGGCCGGGGCCAGGTGCACCTACATGCAGCACCAGATACTCGGCTTCCTCCCCGACGAGTGCGACCTCAACGGAGGGAAGATGACGCCTGAGCTGTGCATGAGGTACGCAAGGGAGTACGTGGCCGAACGCTACCCCAACCAGGAGGTCGTGATGGTGCTGCACCGCGAGCGCTGCCGCGCCGACGCCACGGACCGCTACGCCGTCCACCTTGGCATCAACCGCAGCGACCTCGAGACGGGCCGCAGGCTCGACGAGGGACCCGCCAGGAAGGCGGCGGCGTCGCGAGTCAAGACCGTCCGCGCCCTGGACGAGAGGTACGGCCTGCGGCAGCTCGAGCGCGGGAAGGCCAACTCGCGCGTGCATGCGAGGCAGCCCGGGAAGGAGGAGCGCGACATGGCCAGGAAGGGCCAGGTCGAGCGCTCCGAGAACGCCCGCGTCCGCGTGGCGGTCGCCCGTCGCGTCGAGGAGGTCGGGCGCATGAGGGAGTGCCCCGACCGCATGGTCGAGCTCGACCGGCGGCTCAGGCGCGACGGCATCGAGCTCGCGAGGTCCAAGGGCGGGAGCCTCCAGTACCGCTTCTTCTCGAAGTCCCTCGGGGCGGTGCGCAAGGTCAACGGCGGCAGGCTCGGCTTCGCCGTAGACCGCTCGACCGGCCTCATCGTCCGCTTCACAGTGCGCGGGATAGCGGCGGCGATGCGGGCGTTCTGGGAGCTGGAGCGCGAGTCGCAGGAGAATCAGAGGGGGCGAGGGGACTGAGCGCTTGGGCCGGAACGCAACAGGCGTCCCGGCCCTCTTTTCTTGCCCTTAGGCGAGAGCGACCTCGGAGCGGTTCGCCCCCCGCCGCAGGTGGCAAGATGATTCCGTGCAACGGAATCCATATCTTGCCTGCACGGAGCGAGCCGGTTGCCGAGGCAACGCGAGCCCGGGCAGGTGAGCGCCGGTTGAGCCGACGCCGAGGAGACGCGACCCATGGGGAGCGTCGCACGACGGTGCTCGGCGACCCGGCGCGAGAGGCCCCGTCCGGCGAACGGCGGAGCGATGGCGACCTCTGGAAGCCATCGAGCGCAGCCGTTCGGCGGGCGGGGCCGGCGTGAGCGGAGGCGGACGAAACGCGATCCTTGGGAGCGTTGCAGGAAGCCGTAGCGAGAGCGACGCCACGCGTCGCGGGGGTCCCGCTTATGGGCTGGACCCATCGGCCGCAAGGCCGATCGATGAACATTAAGAAAGCCCCGGCCATTTGGTCGGGGCTTTCCTTACCTGAAACAGACGATTGCCTTGCTCTTTCAAGTTACTTCGTGGCACCGCAGGAGGAACACTTGTACCCGGTGGTCACGGTTTCATCCCATGCCCCGCTCACCTGCACCTGCTCGTCGTAGGCGGCTTGGTCGGTTACAGTTTCCCAGTAACCCTGTGTTACAGTAACATAGGAATCATGATACCCTCCACAGTTGCCACCGTTCAAAGCAGAGTTTTTTAAATGTCCCCAAGGGTCGGAGGTAATATCTTGTCCGCACTGATTGCAAATGTAATGAAGCTCCGTCACCGCGTCGTGCCACACCTGATGCGTCACCGCATCATGGTGGACGGTCTTGTACTGAGCATCATGGTGAACGGTCTTTGTCTGAGCGACCCAGTTGTGCTGATGCGCCGGGGTGTCATCCTTCTTCGATGAGCTTCCCGAATTGGAGTTCGAACCGGAGTTGCTGCCGTTGCCGCCACTCGGCTTGCTGTCGGATTTGCCATCGTCCTTCTTGGACGAGGAATCGCCCTTGCTGCCGGAACCGGTATTCCCATCATCCTTCTTGCTATCGGAGGTCTCCGGGGTCTTCGCATCGGACTTATCTTCCTTGGCGGTCTCCTGCGCCTGCTCGGTTTCCTTCTCGACGGCATCGGTGTCGGCGTTCGGGTTCTTTTTGATGTTGTCCCCGAACTTCTTCACGACCTCGGCACCCTTGTCTCCGGTCAGGGTGGAATCGCCCTTCTTCACGGCTTCCGCAACGTCCTTGGCAATGGCTGTCAGGTCATCTTTCGTTACCTTGTCCGCATCCACCTTATCGAAAGTCACGCCTGTGGCAACTGTCTTGTCGGCTTTTCCGGCGGTAACCTTCTTCGATGGCACCTTATAGATTGAGCCGTCGGCGTTCACCGGTGAGATGAATGTGACGGTATAGGTACCGGACTCACCGACCTTCACGGTCACCTGCTTGTTCGCGGCGATAGCAGTGTAGAAGTCTACATTACCGTCTGCACCCTCGATATGGGCGATGACGGGCGTGGAGGTGTCCGCATCCCAGCCGTCAGCCTTCACCTCAAGGATAAGTATCATGTCCTGCTCCTCATCGTCCTTCGACTGCGACACCGCAGGGGCATTGGAATCTCCCGTCCAACCGGTATGTGAGATGACGTAAGCCCCGCCGCCGATGAGAAGCGCCGCACAGAGGATTCCCGCACCAGCCACGCAGACCTGCTTACGGGAGAACTCGCGCCCGAAGAACACGAGCGGCTTCTTAGCATTCTCCTCCTTCGTCGAATCCGATCGTTTAATTTCCCGAGAGCCGTACTCATCCATCGGCAAACTCCAGTTCAATTATCAGAGGTTTAACTTAGCGGCATTGTATTCCAAATTGTCACTTATATAGGTGTGACTCATATAGAACCGAAACGAATCATTGGCACAACCTATTAGGAGGTGCCAATGACTCAGTTAGATATAAAGATGAGGGTCGGGCTGAGAATAAAAGAGTTGAGAAACGCACTCGGCTATAGCCAGGAAACTATTGCGTACTCTATCGAAATGTCCCGAACATACTTCGCTGAGGTCGAAACCGGCAAGCGGAACATATCAATTGAAAATATCGACCGGATTGCACAAGGGCTCGGCGTTTCCCTGAAAGAGTTCTTCAACTCTGACCTCTTTGTCAAATAAGACAGAGCGCAAATCGAATTAGAACGAAAGGACAGACTTCCAACGTCATCTAATGTCCAACGGGGCTTCAATAGCAATCAAAAGATATCAAAGGCTGCCGGAAACTGGCTCGCCCTACGGCAACGACAGCCTAGGTTTTCAACGCTTTCCATAGCCGGAGGGTCCCACATCCAGCCCGTAGGCTGTGGGAAGGGTTGAAAACCGGCCCTGAGGGTGAAACTCTGGGGTGAAATATGAAGTCGCGATGTTTTCCCCATAGAACGAACTTTCACCCCTTTTTCACCCCTCAGGCGGGTTTTACCCCTATCCATACAGAAACAGGTCAGACGATTAATACCGTCTGACCTGCTATTTCTCTGGTGCCCCCGGGCGGATTCGAACCGTCGACACCCGCTTTAGGAGAGCGGTGCTCTATCCCCTGAGCTACGGAGGCATGTCGTATTAGTGTAGCAGATTTACGCCGCTGTAATGCAGCGTATACCCACTCTTCGAAGTTGCGGTGGAACAGCCCTCCGGAAAGTGCGTCCCACTATCCAGGCAAATTCTGGGTCAGACTTTCCCCATGAGACCTCGCTGGGAAACTGTGACCCAGAATTTCGGCTCGAAACGGGACACGGTTTCCCAAACGACCCCGTTCCGGAAACTACATCCCGGAATCGACGCTCGAACTGGGATGCACTTTCCCGATCGAGCCACATGGGAGACTGCGCCCCACTTTGAGGGGGCGCTCTTTAATGACTAGTTGCCTTTGTGGAAGAGGTTTTTGATAACGGAGGGGATGCTCTTGGCGC
>ERZ1034768.690-NODE-690-length-11073-cov-4.603376_pt1 | contig 11073 bp, 10 predicted proteins | sample MGYA00520691_ERZ1034768 | MGnify/ENA primary metagenome ERZ1034768 (study PRJEB33766, sample SAMN09781704) | gut metagenome | biome: gut microbiome | host: Homo sapiens | place: Madagascar | study: EMG produced TPA metagenomics assembly of the PRJNA485056 data set...
GATTTTCACCGTCAAAATAGTTTATTTTCATCGCCTTGCGGACGTCAGACAATGTTGCGGCCGCTTTAGATTCGGCAATTGCGCTGCCTTGTTTCAAAATTTCTAAAACTTCCGGTATTTTTTGCTCCCAAATCTTACGACGAGTGCGAATCGGTTCAAGCTCAGCTTGCATCACATTATTCAAAAATTTTTTAACCTTAACATCGCCCAAGCCACCGCGTTTATAATGAGCTTTCAGTTCCTCAAGATTTTGATATTCCGGTAAAAATTCGGCAAAATGCTCCGGCTTGCTGAAAGCATCCAAATATATAAATACCGGATTTCCTTCCACCTGTCCCGGATCTTCTACCCGCAAATGATTAGGATCTGTAAACATTGACATAACTTTTTTGCGGATATCTTCGGCTTCATCTGACAAATAAATGCAGTTGCCCAAAGATTTGCTCATTTTAGCTTTGCCGTCTATCCCCGGCAAACGCAGGCACGCCTTGTTTGACGGCAGCACAATTTTTGGTTCCACTAAAGTTTCGCCGTAAACGCTGTTAAACTTATTCACAATCTCGCGGCATTGTTCCAACATAGGTTCCTGATCTTCGCCGGCCGGAACGTCAGTGGCTCTAAACGCAGTGATATCGGCGGCCTGACTAATCGGGTAGCAGAAAAAGCCGACAGGTATGCTGGTTGCAAAATTTCTCATTTGAATTTCGGTTTTAACTGTCGGGTTGCGCTGCAAACGAGATACCGTTACCAAATTTTGATAATAGAAAGACAATTCTGTCAGCTGCGGCACCATTGACTGAATAAATATGGTCGACTTTTCTGGATCAATGCCGCAAGCCAAATAATCCAAAGCCACCTGTAAAATATTCTGGCGGACTTTTTCCGGGTGTTCGGCATTGTCGGTCAAGGCCTGCGCATCAGCAATCATAATATTGATTTCATCATATTCTCCTGAATTTTGCAGTTTTACGCGCTCATTCAAAGAACCGACGTAGTGTCCGACATGCAACCGACCGGTCGGACGGTCGCCGGTTAAAATAATTCGTTTCATTTTTTTCTCCATTTTTTACATTTGCTCCTTTTTAACACTCATCTTCTTAAAAGGCAAGAGGGCAAAACATTTTTCGCAAAGCATTTGCTTTGACAAAATATTTTTGCTACAATTACCAAGAGAACTTTACGAAAGAATATTGTTTTGAAAGTACGCGATATTTACATAACTTGTGAAAATGGTCTTGAAGCTGTTACACCTTTGGCAGTTCAAGGGGTTTCAGAAATGATGGCTTGTTTTCCTAAATATGAAAAAATGTATCCGGTAAGTAATTTGAAAAATTGGCAAAGCGATAATGCGCTGGCCATTCGTAACGGACAAACTTTTTTAGAACCCTATGAAAGCGTCAGATGGTATATTGAACGAGCTAAACTGCAAGCTAAATTAGATAACCGATATGAACACGGACAAATTTGCCTGAACACACTAATGAACGATTTAGCAAATGACCCGTATCGCCAAAAAATTCCTCAGCTTTCAATTTTGTTGGTAAAACACGATTTATACGCCCGACAAAGCGACAACACCTTGCTCAACTATGCTTTGGGTATAGGTAGCGAAAACGGTTTTTGCGTTGTGTCAACAGCGCGTTTTTTAGATGAAAACGGATATCTGAAACAAGAAGAATTCAAAACTGTTTTGATGCACGAATTTGGTCACGTTATCGGGCTTACGCCTTCTAATCGCAGAAATTCGGAAGAAAATCTTGGCACTCATTGTCTTGATGAATCCTGCATTATGCAGCAACGTGCCAATGGCGACTTTAGAGATGTGACGCGAATGCGTTTGGCTATGAAACAAAATGATTCAGCGCCTATTTGCGATGATTGTATAGAAGCCGGAAACAAGTATTTTGAGCATGATTTAGCTCGGACCATCACCTTGCAAAACCTAAACCGCCTCAATTATGGCAGATAGATAATAAATATGGCTCCGACCGTTAAATAATCGGAGCCATATCTCAGTTGATAAAAGATGACAGTTTTTCTGCTTTCAGATTGTAGATCAAAGTTCGTTTGCCCATAAACCCGTCAACGCCTTTTTTGTGCAAGTTGATCACAACTAAGTTGTCATCATCGTAGCGCGGACGCAATTCATCTAAGACATAGCCGTTTTTAGCCAAATATTCAGCACTCAAAACCTGAACCGGCTCGCCAAATCGACAATCAAACAATTCCATTTGCCCTCGCCGTTTGCCCACAAAAACCAGACCGCGGCAATTGCAAAACGGATTGTCCAAATTATCTTGCACCCAATCAACCAGCACCACATCGTCACCAGCCATTAAACGATATAGTTTGACAGGCTTACCGTTTTGATTTTCTTGTTTAGAAACCCAAAACAACGAAGTGTTTTCAATGCGATTACGCTGAATAGTGCTTTGGCTAGGATAAACATAAGCCAGAGCAGCAAAAACCAGACCTAACGTCAGAACAACAATAAATTTAAGCTTCTTCATCTTTAAAGAATTTAATAATTACTAAATAATAAATTTTACAAACCTTATTATAGTCAAATGCAAAACATTTAGCAATAGCTAAAAAACAAACAATTATTTAAAAGTAAAAATCATATTTTTTGTCAAATTTTCTTGAAATCGAACCAAATTATTGCTAAAATATTTTTAGTTTTATTATAAAATATTCAAAGGAGCATAGATTATGGGGTTGTTTGTTGATGCCAGCGGCAATGAAATCAGAGAAGTTACAGCCGAAAATATTGAAGACTATAAAAAATGGATTCAGACGGATAAAAATCCGGATGTTTCTCATCTGGTTAATTCTAAGGACGTTTCTTTGGCCGACCTTGCCGTATCTCCTTATTTGGACGCAAAACAAGCAGTGGCTGCAGCGATGATGGTTTATAGAGATGTCGCCCGCAATCCGGAAGACGACAGATTGAATGAATATATTGATTTAGCCAAGAAAAACCGTCAGGTTGTCGCCAAAAGCTGGAGAGCCATGGGAAATTCTGTGGGCGGAAGAGCGTTTGATAATGTTTTGGATATGATAAACAAGCGTCCGGCTGCCGAAAACTTAGCTTTTGTCTTAGCTTCTATTGAAGCAGGTATCAGCAATATCACCTATTACTCCGGAAAAACTGATGATTTCAGCAAAATTTCCGGCGAAAACAAAAAGTATGCTGAAGAATTATTGAATCTGGCCGCTCCGGCTTATAGCAAAGGACGTTATGACGGAAGTGATCCTAAAACAAGCATTTCTTCTATGTGCGTCAAAGGCCTGATTCAAAATGGTTCAATGATAAATTTAAAGACATCTAATGAAAACCGTGAAGTAATTTCAAAAGCAATTATAAACAATGAATATCGTTATGTTCTAAAAAATTTAGAAGCATTGAAACCTGAATATCTGAATGAAGAAATGCTGAAAAGGCTTGCAACAAAGTATGCTCCGGCTCAACAATATAAAGATACTAAAGGTGCCAAAACCCAAGCCGAGAAAAATGTCAACATTTTGCCGAAGGGGTATCACAAGTTCAAAAAAGCAGTTTTAAATCTGATTAACAAACAAGACAAATACGACCGCACTCGCTATGGTGAGGAAAGAGGTTTGAATGAACGCTATTTAGAAGTTTGTAAAAAAATCAATGTTGCAGAAAATATTGCACGCAACCCTAAATGCATGGCCGGCTTATATTTGGAAACCGCCCGCAAAGATATTGAAGAAGGCCGTGCCGAACGTTTGGACAAAGCAGCCTTGGCTGATGTTTTAAAACACGATGACGGCAAATATCTGGCCATGCTGCCGCAGGAATTTGCGCAAAAAAATAAGAGCCTGATTGAACAGTCTTTACCGGAAAAAGTAAAAATCAGATTAGCCGAACAAAATGTTGCCGGTGCATATAATTTTAGCATTGCTTCCCTGGGCGAACGTAACCGTACGACTAAAGAAAACAAAAAAATTTTGAAGAATTTAGAGACTGAACAAAAAAAGATTGAACCTAAAATCGATTATCTGCAAAAAGATAAAGAAGAAATTGAACAGCTAAAACAAACTGCTACCGCTAAGTACAATATTTTTGCGGCAGAAGAAAATAACGCCAAGGCAATATTTTCGCTGCAAGATTGTTATGACAGCATTAAACGCTATATGAAAGAAGGCAAAGACGCTGAACAGATTTTATCAAAAGAAGCGGTAGAAAAAGTTATAGCCGAAAGATTAGAAGGTAAAAATTCAATATTGCAAATGCCGCAAGAAGGCTCTTTGCCAATAATGTTTGGTCGTAAAGAAGAAAAAGAACGCCGTGAAAAACTAGCTAATAAAATAACAGAATTTAATCAGAGAATGGATTCTGTAGTACCTTATCTAAAAAAAGAATATGCTGGAGAAATTTTATCGCCAGATGCGTATAATCAAGCACTGAAAAAAACAGAAACAACTAAGCAAGAATATAACAATGCCGCTTATAATCATTCATCGCGCTTAATTTCTCAAGGGCGACAAAACACAAATGAACTGGAAGATTTAACCCAACGCAATAATTTTATTGAACAGGCGCGCGAGCGTATTCAAGAAAAAGAAACCCAGAAAAAAGAAGCAGTTAAAAAGTTAGTCGGCGTACCTAATAAGACCGCTGTGCAGGCTGTTCCGCAAAGTGCCGAGAAAGCCGAAAAAGCACAAATCCGCAAGCAAAATAAACAGGTTGAAGATAAGTTGGCAACCAAAGAAAAAACTTTTGCCGGAAAATCCGACGCAGAAAAAGTCGGACTGCAGAAGCAGCGCCAAAACCAAGCAATGCGCTGATAAAACGAATCAAACTGAAGAGAGCTTTTCATTTCCGGAAAGCTCTCTTCAGTTTAGATGTACACCTGCTTAAAAAATTTGCAGCTTGCAGCAATAAAGCAAATCTTCAATTCATATAAAGATAAAACCGAAGCCGGTCACATTATTGTTAATTTCTAAAACTCCATATTTATGTAGCAGCCTGACGAGCCTTTGCAGCCATCGCAGGCAGCGTTAATATCGGACAAAGTTAATGAACTCAGGCATTTTCTGCCGCTTTTATGGCAAAATTTTTCACCGTAATATTTAATAGCCGTACCCTTGGAAGCACGCACCCAAGCATTAAACATTGTATCTTGCAGCGGTTTAAACACATCTCTAAACATTGCCGTGCAGAACTGGCCGGAAAAAGAACGTGTCGCGTAGCCGTCTTTTTGATATACTTCTAAGTATAATTCCATTAAATATCTGTTATTACTTAATAGTGTACGCACCTTAAAACCGTTGCTATCTATCAGATAATAATCGCCGCTTTTCTTTTTCCAAGTTTCCGGTACCAAATTAGCTGCCAATACAAAATCGGCAAGCCCCGGACCGGCTCCATCAATTTCCGCGCCGGGAAGTTTCTTTAAAGAATCTTCATATTCTATCAGACCTCTGAAAAGATGCATATATTCATCAATGGTTCGGTTTACTTTATATTTTGTCATTGCCTGAGAATAACCGGCAATTCCGCCGACACTTAAAACTCCAATGATTGCCAAAACACCTAACATTTCTATCATGCTGCGGCCAACATCACTACCTGTCACACATAGCTTAGAGCGAAACAAATTAGCCGAATGTCCAAGATTGTGTATCCGTTTTAATAATAAGGATATTATATTTTTGAATTCTCCGGACAGCCCACTTTGTACACACCAAAGAATAACATTGCGCACAAAGGATAAAAAAAACCCCTGACCATTTTTCAAATTCTTATACATATTTCCAACTCCGTAAATTGTTACATAAAACAAAACCAGCTATAAAAAAAGCGGCAAACATTCAAAACCGTATATCAATCAAACGGCACGTTTTTCAGCTTATAGCCTTATTCAGCCAACATAAGTCCAACAAACCGAAATCTGTATATAAAATTTAAGTCGCTTATGTATAACGGCTGATGATAAAAGGCGGTTTGATACCCTGCACTTATCTCTAAGTGCAAAATAATTATAAAATTATTTGATATGTAAAAGCAAGCAAATTATCCGGCTGAGGGCAAATAAAAAATCTCCTGTTTTGAAACAAGAGATTTTTTGTTTGTCACTCATCTCGCTTTATTTGCATAAAAACTTCCCGTAAATCGCAGAAATAATACAAATACAGCCAGATTGTACCAATATAAACAAACGGAACATACGCAGCCATTATAAAAGTCAGACTGATAAAAAATCCGTCTGTCATGTCAGGATATGCATCAAACAGCATTTTCCACAAATACACCGCATTTGACGCAACCATAACTGAGACAATCAAAACCGCTCCGCCCAACGCTGCCATCAAGAGATTTTTGCGGTTGCAATGTAAGCGATAGCTCCACACCAAACCGATTATCCACAGCAAAACACCGCCGATAAACTCTCCCCACGGCCACTCAAACGGACAGCCGCAAATGTATTCCAAACTAGCTAAAAGCACGGTTCCGATTATCACAAAAACTAAAATAATAAAATTTTTCATACGCGCAGAATAATGAATATTAAATTATACAATTTACATTTTTATTTTAGTCTTTTTTACCTAAAAATCAAGCGTATTTTTTAGACGTTTTCTGCTTATAACTTGCATTTTCTGCTTGGTAATTTTAGCGGTTTGCGCTATATTTCTGCTATGTGAAAAATTAGATTTGAAGAGGATTTTCAATGACTGAATTAACAGAAGAAGAATACCTGAAAAGTGAACAAGAATATAATGCCGACTCCATCAAGGTTTTGCGCGGTTTGGATGCCGTTCGCAAACGTCCAGGGATGTACATCGGCGATACTGACGACGGCTCCGGCCTGCACCACATGATTTATGAAGTGCTGGATAACGCTATTGATGAAGCTTTAGCCGGTTACTGCGATAAAACTTTAGTTATTCTTAACCCTGACGGTTCAGCCACTATCCGCGATAACGGCCGCGGCATGCCTGTTGATACGCACAAAGAAGAAGGAATTTCCGCTGCCGAAGTTATTATGACCGAACTGCACTCAGGCGGTAAGTTTGACAATAACTCCTACAAGGTTTCCGGCGGTTTGCACGGCGTGGGTGTTTCGGTAGTAAACGCCCTGTCTACTTGGTTGAAACTGCGAATTTGGCGTAACGATAAAGAATATGAAGCCAGCTTTGCCGACGGCAATGTGGTAGAGCATGTTCACGTTGTGGCTGACGCTCCGAATCGCCACGGCACGGAAGTAACATTTTTGCCATCACCAAAAACATTTACACAAGTTGAATTTAATTTTGAAACCTTGGAACGTTCTATTCGTGAAAAAGCTTTCTTAAACTCCGGCGTATATCTGCGTTTGATAGACAACCGCGGCGCCGAACCGAAAGAATTGGATTTTCACTATGAGGGTGGTTTGTCGGCGTTTGTCAGCCACTTAAATAAATCAAAAGCGCCGCTGCACGAAAACATTATCGCAGTAAGCGGCGAAAACAACGGTATTGTGGTTGACGCAGCTTTGCAATGGACTAACGCTTATAACGAAACAATGCTTTGCTTTACCAACAATATTCCGCAAAAGGACGGCGGCACGCACTTGGCCGGTTTCCGCGGCGCGCTTACCCGCACCATCAACAACTACATTATGGAAAACGGCTTGCTGAAAAAAGATAAGAACATTATCACCGGTGAAGATATGCGCGAAGGTTTGACCTGCGTTTTGTCAGTTAAAGCTCCGGACCCTAAGTTTTCTTCACAAACCAAAGATAAACTGGTTTCTTCTGAGGTTCGTCCGGTGGTGGAAAACACCGTTGGTGACAAACTCAAGGAATGGTTAGACGAACATCCGGCCGAGGCTAAAATTATTGTCGGTAAAATTGTGGAGGCTGCGTCCGCTCGTGAGGCCGCTCGCAAGGCTCGCGAATTAACCCGCCGTAAGGGTGTTTTAGACATCGCCTCACTCCCTGGTAAACTGGCAGATTGCTCAGAAAAAGATCCGGCTCTTTCCGAAGTGTTCATTGTGGAGGGAGATTCGGCCGGCGGTTCTGCAAAACAGGGACGTGACCGTAAAAATCAAGCCATTATGCCGCTACGCGGTAAAATTTTGAATGTGGAACGCGCTCGTTTTGACCGCATGCTTAGTTCAGCGGAAATAGGTATGATGATTACCGCGTTTGGTACTGGTATCGGCCGCGATGACTTTGATGCCGATAAATGCCGCTATCACAAAATCATTATCATGACCGATGCCGATGTCGACGGCGCGCACATCAGAACTTTGTTGCTGACCTTCTTCTATCGTCAAATGCCGGAGCTTATCCGCCGAGGCTACATTTATATTGCTCAACCGCCTCTTTATAAAGCTAAACGCGGTAACTCTATAATCTATATCAAAGACGACCGCGAAATGGAAGATTACCTTATTCACGGCGGCTGTGATGAAGGTTCGCTGGAAACAGCCAACGGCGAACGCCTGATTGGTCAAGATTTGATTGCTTTTGTAGAAAGCACAAAACGCGCCAACAGTATGATTAAAGCCTTAACTCTGAAAGCTCCGGAAAAAATTGTAGAACAAATGGCTATCCGCGGTTTGTTTAATCCGGAAATTTTGAAAGACAAAGCCGCATTGCAAGCCGAATTGGATAAAATGGCGCAGCGTTTGGATACTCTGGAAGCCGAATATGACCGCGGTTGGAAAGCCGAACTTAACGAAGAAGGCAGCGTGGTGTTCTATCGCGTTCTACGCGGTGTGAAAGAAGAACACGTTATCGGCGCGAATATTTTAGAAAGTCCGGAAGGTAAAGTCTTGAACGATATGCACGAGTTTTTAACCGAAAACTTTGCCCAATCTTCTAAGCTGACTACAAAGGCTTTGGGCGAAAAGCGCGTCGACGGTCCGGTTAGTTTGATGAACGCCGTTACAGCCGCCGGTAAAAAAGGTATTTCTATCCAACGCTATAAAGGTTTGGGAGAGATGAATCCGGAACAGCTGTGGGAAACGACTCTGGATCCGGAAGCTCGTTCTTTGCTGCAAGTTAAAATTGACAGTATTGAAGAAGCCGATGAAGCATTTTCTACTTTGATGGGCGATGTGGTTGAGCCACGTAAAGAGTTTATTCAAGAAAACGCTCTAAAAGTACAAAACTTGGATATTTAAGTTTTTTTAACTCCGGCAGACACCTCGTTTTAGAAACGAGGTGTTTTGCTTTATTAAAAATACATAGAAACTTCACAGCCTCTCCCATCCTTACACGGAGCACAAGAAGCCTGCATATCAGTTAAGGTCATATCTCTTAAACAAGGTTTATGTTTTGCATCGCAATAAGCATCTCCATAATAAGGTTTAGCACTGCCGCCCAAGGACCAAGTTTCCAGCCCCATTTTTAACACACCATGTAAAGGTTGAATAACCGTTTGCAAAATTTGCATACACATTCTTTTAGGCTTGTCTCTTTTTTTCCGTAAGCTATTCCGGAGCCGCCTATCGTTGATACTACAACATAAGAACATGGCTTATTGTTGTCACAATTCCATTCAATTCCCAAATAATTACCGGCACTATCTCGCAAATATGCAGGCTGATAGTCAGGATGCCACTTTGCAGGTAATAAACCAGCTGCTAATATAATATTTTTTAAATCAACTGTATCGGAATAACTTTTCTCAAAATTTGGGCGATATTCCAGCAAATAGCGGATAAGTTCGCTATATTCATTCATAAGTTTGGTTGTTTTATATTTTCCATGGCTTTGGAGAATCCGGCAATTCCGCCAACGGATAGAACAGCAATAATTGCCAACACACCCAGCATTTCAATCATAGAGCGACCTAATTGGCTATGTTTCATTGTGACTTCCTTTCTTCTCTTGTTAAACAGCAATAAAAAAAGCCGCTGAAAAAGCGACCGGAAGTTGACAACTATTTAAGACAAGCATAGTGTAGCATATTAGCATATAGCGTATTTTGCTACCTTCCGATCTACAGACCAGAAGGTATTTAACGTCTTTTTTCGACGTGTCTTAAAGAGGTTGTCACACCCCGGACAGACTATTGCCTGTCTGCTGACAGTTTTAACAAAATTGTCCTAAAATGTAAAGTTATTTATAATTCAGCTCATATAAAAAAGAGGCTGCAGCGCCTCCTCTATTTTCTGACATCAAAAGTCTTAAACTTGGTACTGAGATAATTCAGCAATTCTACATCATTAAAAAATTTATCACAATCAGCTTCCTTGGTGACTTTATCTTCCGGTATCGGACGATACTTTTGCAAATAGTACTCCTGCACGCCTAAAAATGAAAGTTCATCTGCAATTTCATAGATATCTGCAATATTCAAAATACGCGGATCACAGGTGGTGCGACATTCAAAGTGTACGCCGCTGTCCAGCAAAATCTGCAGGCTTTCTTTGATATTGGCGATAGGTGTCGGACAACCTGTAACTTTGGTGTATCTTTGCGTGTCAAGCGGAACTTTTATATCCATACCTACCCACGCCACTTTGTTTATCACTTTTTTCAACGCTTCGGGATTATAGCCGCCCGTGTGCAAACCTATTATAAATCCCATAGCTTTAACTTCATCCATAGCTTGCGGCAGGTTGCTCTGCATTAACGGTTCACCGCCGCTAAAAACAACAGCGTCCAAAATGCCTTTGCGATGTTCTAACAAATTTATAAGTTTATCCCAGCCTGTATTATCGCTGCTGTTCGGATTTTGCAAAGAAGAATTATAGCAAAACGGGCAACGCCACGGACAACCCTGCATAAAAACAACAGCGGCTATCTTAGTCGGAAAATCGACGATACTGAATTTTTCAATATCGCCGATTCTTAATAAATCAGAAGACATTAGCGTCTGCTTTTTATTCTGCCGCCAAAGCACAGCCGCAGTCGTTATCCAAATACATTACCGCTTTTTCTTCGCAGAAGCATTTACGAGAATAGTATTCGGATTTTTTACCTTTATTGAACTCTGAAACCGGACGATGATAGCCCATAACTCTGGTCCAGATTTCACAAGGCTGTCTTTCTTCATCGCTTAATTTGATATCTTCAATTTTAATAGTATTTTCCATAGTTTTATCT
>ERZ1034768.695-NODE-695-length-11022-cov-9.139418_pt1 | contig 11022 bp, 9 predicted proteins | sample MGYA00520691_ERZ1034768 | MGnify/ENA primary metagenome ERZ1034768 (study PRJEB33766, sample SAMN09781704) | gut metagenome | biome: gut microbiome | host: Homo sapiens | place: Madagascar | study: EMG produced TPA metagenomics assembly of the PRJNA485056 data set...
GGCGGGCCAGGAACTGCTCGTGCATGTTCTCGATCTTGAAGTTGGTCAGGTAGCCGTACTTGATGGCCTCGCTCAGGATCTTGCCGGGGTCGGCGGTGTGGACATGCAGGTTGATCACATCATCATCCTCAATGCATACCACACTGTCACCATTTGCCTCGGCAAAGGCACGGATCTTGGCGGCGCTCACGCCCTCGTCCTTATTGATGAGGAACTGGGTGCAGTAGCCGTTCTTGATGTCCTCCACCTTCATCAGGTCGTCGGTGAAGACGCCCTTGCCGGCGTTCTCGGTGGAGAGCTTTGCCTTGTTGGGGGCGGGCTCGCCGCCTGCCACGATGGGCTCACCGTGGAACACCTTGCCCATGCCCTCGAAGATGATCAGGATACCCTGACCGCCTGCGTCCACGACGCCGGCCTTCTTCAGAACAGGCAGCAGGTTCGGGGTGTCGTCCAGGGCCTTCTGGCCCGCGGTCATCACCACGTCCCACAGGGCGGGCACATCGGCGGCACCGCAGGCAGCAGCTTCCTCGCTGGCCACGCGGGCCACGGTGAGGATGGTGCCCTCGGTGGGCTTCATGACGGCCTTGTAAGCGCCCTCGACGCCCTTCTTCAGGGCCTCGACGATGTCGGCGGCGTCGGCTTCCTTCTTGCCTTCCAGTGCCTTGGAGAAGCCGCGGAACAGCAGGCTGGTGATGACGCCGGAGTTGCCGCGGGCACCGCGCAGCATGGCGGAAGCAGCGGTCTTGGCGGCTTCGGCCACGGTGCAGCTGTCATCCAGGGCTTCCAGCTCGCGCACGGAAGCACCCACGGTCATGCCCATGTTGGTGCCGGTGTCGCCGTCCGGGACGGGGAAGACATTCAGCTCGTCCACGCGGGAGCGCTGATTGTTGATGTTGTTGGCGCCGGAAATAATGGCGTCGCGCAGGATCTTACCAGAAATCATTCTTTATTACTCCTTGTATCTCGCCGGGGAAAAGCGCCCCGGCACTGGGATGAAACGTCAGGCTCAGCCGATCACATCGTCCACCGAGACCACCACGCGGGCGACCTTCAGGCCGGTGGCCTGCTCCACCTCGTCCTTGACGCGGTGGGAGATGCTGCGGGCAGCAGTGGAGATGTTCAGGCCGTAGCTCACGGCGATGTGCAGCTCGATCACCAGACGCCCATCTTCCTGCGTGACACGGACACCTTTTTCCGGGTAATCGGAACCGTGCACCATGCTTCTGACGGCATCGGTCATATCGCGGGGTGCCATTGCGGCAACACCGTAACACTGCTTGGCTGCTTCACCCACCAGGGTCGCAAAGTACCCGGAGGTAAAGCTGACATCCCCCAGAGGGAAACGGGAAGTGATCATAGTCGCTCTGCTCCTTTATGTTAGTTTCGTAAAACACATGCAAGGTCTGGGGTGCCCGGCCGGGCGCGAAAGCACGGCGCTCACCGAGAAATACCCATTCCATTATACAACTTCAAAGCCCGGTTGTACAGTTCTAATTGCTGGCATCGCAGTTTTTTGCGGCATTTTTTGTGCGCGGCGCGGCTTTCGGGCCGTTTCGCGCCGCAAAAGCGGTAAGATACCGGACGCGAGTCGATTTTATCACACCCGAAAGTATGACGAAAGAAAGCAAACAATCTGTTAAAAAATTATAAAAGGTGGGTGAGAACGCTTTATCTGTCTATGGAAAAGTGCTAAAATGGAACCAAGGATAGGGACTGCGGCGCAGGGTCCCGCTGTGCGGAAAGACTGCGCTGTTTTTTGCGCTGCAAGATCATCACATTTTTAGGAGCTGTTGTCATGAACATTCTGTTTTTCCTTTCTCCCAAGCAGGATCTGATGTACGTTTACGATGATTTCACCCTTCGTCAGACGCTGGAAAAGTGGGAGAACAACCGTTATGCATCCATCCCGGTGCTGAACCGGCAGGGCAAGTATGTGGGCACCCTGACCGAGGGCGATATCCTCTGGGGGCTGAAAAAGTTCCACGGGCTGGACCTGGAAGCCGCCGAGGACGTGCCCATCTCGGCCTTCCCCCATAAGCGCGATTACAAGGCCGTCACGGTCACCACCAGCATGGACCAGCTGATCGAAGCCGCCATGAACCAGAACTTTGTGCCGGTGGTGGACGACCGGGGCAGCTTCATCGGCATCGTGCGGCGGCAGGCCATCATCCGCTACTGCTACGAGAAGGCCCGCACCGAGCAAAAGCCGCAGAGCCAGCGCCTGCCGGAGTATGCGGCGGTGCACTGAAACGGTATATATTATCATAAATAGGTAACGGGAGCTGCCCTGCACGAAAAACGGTGCGGGGCAGCTTTTTTGCGCAAAACAGCCTGAAAGTCCGTTTTATGGGATGGATTCTGTGCGATAATACGGCCATGGAACGAAAACGCTCCAAAAATCAACACAAAACAGCACAGGAGGGAACAGGAATGAAAGAGTATGAACTGCGTTATGTGGGGAGCCATGTGGAGGTATACACCGGCAATGGGGTGTTCCTGTTCTCGGCGGATACGGTGCGCGAGGCCATGGAAGAACTGGCGGGGTAAGCGCCGCTTAACTGCGGTCGCGTTTGGCACGTTTGTAAAATCAATGTAAAATAATTGAAAAGAAGCCGTCTGCGAAAAGCTCAGAAGCGGAAAAATGTGTAGAAAAAGTGGTTTTCATGTAAAATAAACCTTGTTGTTGCAGGGGAAAAGATGATATAATAACAGCAAGCGCGGCCGCGGCACAAAAACTGTGCACTCCGCCCGGAAGGATGGGCGGGCGGCCCGAACGGCTGCCGGGACAAACCGCTGCAAGGCGTGCCCCGGCGGCTGTGTGCTGTCAAAAAAGCGTCAAACGGAAGATCATCTGCTAGGAGTATCGTTATGGATATCACTCACATCACCTCTTTGCTGGGCGGCATCGCGCTGTTCCTGTACGGCATGTCCATCATGGGTGCCGGTCTGGAAAAGCTGGCGGGCGGCAAAATGCAGGGCGTGCTGCAAAAGCTGACCTCCTCCACCATCAAAGGCGTTATCTTCGGCACCCTTATCACGGGTGTCATTCAGTCCTCGGCCGGCACCGTCGTCATCTGTGTCGGCCTGGTCAACTCCGGGATCATGACCCTGACGCAGTCGGTAGGCGTCATCATGGGTGCAAACATTGGTACCACTGTCACCGGCCAGCTCATCCGCATGGCGGATATCTCCGGCGACAGCCTCTGGCTGACCCTCATTCAGCCCAAGACCTTTGCGCCTGTGGTGGCGTTCATCGGCTGCATTTTTTATGTGTTCCTGCGCAACGCCAAGAAAAAGAACATCGGTCAGATCATGCTGGGCTTCGGCATCCTGTTCACCGGCATGAGCCTGATGGACACCGGCGTGGCCCCCCTGCGGGAAAGTGCGGTGTTCCAGAACCTGTTCGTCACCATGACCAACCCCATCCTGGGCGTTCTGGTGGGCGTGGTGGTCACCGTCATCATCCAGTCTTCTTCGGCTTCGGTGGGCATCCTGCAGGCGCTGTCCAGCACCGGCCTTGTCACCTTCAGCTCGGCCATCCCCATCATTCTGGGTGCCCACATCGGCACGGCTTTTACTCCGCTGCTGACCATCGGCGGTTCTTCCAAGGACGGCAAGCGTGCCGCCCTCATCCACCTGTATTTCAACGTCATCGGCAGCGTGATCTTGCTGGCGCTGGTGTATGCGGTGCAGTTCACCATTGGCATCCCCATGTGGCATGACGTGATGAACAAGAGCTCCATCGCAAACATCCACACCCTGTCCAGCGTCTGCGCCATGCTGCTGTTCCTGCCCTGCAGCGGCGTGCTGTCCAAGCTGGCCATGCTCACCGTGCCGGACAACGCCGAGGAAGCCCAGGAGCTGAGCATGCCCGTGCTGGACGAACGCCTGTTCAAGAGCCCGGCCGTGGCCCTGCAGCAGGCCAAGAACGCGGTGGTGAAGATGTCCCGCCGCGCCGCCCGCAACGTGAACCTTGCCGCGCCCATGCTGCTGAAGCTGGACGAAGACACCGTCAGCGCCATCAAGGTGCGCGAGAACCTGATCGACCGCATGGAGGTGGCCATCTCCAACTACCTTATTAAGATGACCGATCAGGAGCTGGGCGACGACGAGAGCCACGAGGTGACCGAACTGCTGAACTTCGTCACCGAGTTCGAGCGCATCGGCGACTATGCCGTGAACATCATGGAAAAGGCCGAGGAGCTGAACGAGAAGGAAGCTTCCTTCAGCGAGAGTGCCCAGAAGGAGCTCAAGCTGCTGGAGCAGGCGCTGGAGCGCATCCTGAACCTGACCAACGACGCCTTTGAAAACGACGACATGCACAAGGCGACTCAGGTGGAACCGCTGGAGGAGATCATCGACGTGATGGTGGAGCGCCTGCGTGACCAGCACATCCGCCGCCTGAAGGATGGTGTGTGCTCCATCGACACCGGCGTGGTGTTCCTGGACGTGCTGAACAACGCCGAGCGCATCTCGGACCACTGCTCCAACATCGCGGCCCGGCTCATCGGCATGGATGCGGGCGAAGACTACGACTCCCACACCCTCAAGAGCATCATGCACCACAACCCCACCAAAGACTACATGCTGGAGTATGAGGAGTGCCGCAAGGCCTACCTCATCCCGCTGGAATCCATGGAAGCATAAAAAGGTAAATCGACAAAAAAGCAAAACCCTCCGGCGTGCGTCGGAGGGTTTTGCTTTTTGAAAAAGTATGAGGCAGACAAAATGAGAATACTCAGCGCTGAGCGGCACGCTGCGGGATGATGACCCACTTGTGGTGGGTGTGGAAACCATCCACTTTGGGCGATTTGTTGCACACGCCGGGGTTGGGCGGGCCGCTTTGCAGATCCTTGCTGGTCTGCATCCCGCAGAAATGGCACTGGTAATGGAGCCGGATCGGTTCGGACATGGGGATCACACTTCCTTCTTCTCACACTGGCTAAGAAACTTTACTCTATTTGATTATTATACAATTGCATCGTTACGATGTCAATAAAAAATGACAGATTTGACATATAAAGCTAAGGCGCGGCTTACTCCCCCAGGTCTTCCAGCAGCTGGTCCAGCTCCAGCTCGCTGTGCACCCGGATGCCCTGCTTGATGCGCAGCGCGTCGTTTTCCGGCAGCAGGTTCGTATAGATGCCAGTCACGGTCAGAAGGGCCCCGGCGGTGCCGTCTGCATCACAGCGATACACGGCCACCCGGCCGCCCTTGTCCTGCAGCAGATACCCCTGGGCCGAAAGCTCCGGCACGGCCTGCGCAGCAAGGCTTTCTTCTGCCGAGGAGGGCGGCGTTTCGCTCCCGGCAGGGGAGGGCAGAGTGAGGCGCGGCAGGGCCATCCAGAACAGGCTGAATGCAATGGTGAACACGCACAGTCCGTAGAACAGGCAGGTGTACAGCTTGCGCATGGGGAAAACACGCTCCTTTCAGGAAAAAGTATGGCCGGAAAAGGGGAATGGTAAACATTTTTCACATCCGAATGCTGTACTTTGACCGGCAGAATGTGATATACTAACCATAACTGGGACCGTTCCGGACGAAGATTGGTCCTTGCCCGTGTCCGGCGGGCGTGCTATAATATGGTATTGCGTGCAGCAGTGTGCACGCCGCAAACAAACATTCCCAGCGCGTGGCGCTGGATCATCAGCCTGTAATGATAGGAGGCGATTTCTATCTCCGACAATGAGATGAGAAAGATCCGCCGCAGCGGCGAAGAACATTCGGCCGCACCGGCGGGCCGTAGGGTGAACGTGAACAACAGCCGCCGGGAACAGCCCGCGCGGGAACCGGGCGGTGCCAAGCCGCCGAAGGAACCGAAGGAGAAAAAGAACCATCCCATCCTGCGGTTCATCGGCCGCACCATCGCCACCCTGATCTGCCTGGGCGTCATGCTCGGCAGCCTGGTGGCCGTGGGCATGGTGTACTATGTGGTGCAGGCCACCGCCAACGACGGCGACCTGCTGGACCTGGACAACATCCAGCTGAGCCAGTCCAGTGTGGTCATGGCCACCGACCCGGACACCGGTGCCCAGGTGGAGTATGCCACCCTGCGCTCCTCCAACAGCCACCGCGTGTGGGCAGACCTGGAGCAGATCCCCACGAACCTGCAGTATGCGTTCATCTGCACCGAGGACAAGGACTTCTACAATGAGCCCGGCGTCAACTTCAAGCGCACCATCGGTGCCATGGTCAACGAATATCTGCTGCCCATCTACAGCTCGAAGCAGGGCGCTTCCACGCTGGAGCAGCAGCTGATCAAGAACCTGACCGAGGATGACAGCGCCAGCGGCATCGAGGGTGCCCTGCGCAAGCTGCGCGAGATCTACCGCGCCCTGTGCCTGAGCAAGAGCTACTCCAAGGAGACCATCCTGGAAGCTTACCTGAACACCATCAGCTTCACCGGCACCATCCAGGGTGTGCAGACGGCGGCGAACGAGTACTTCAACAAGGATGTCAGTCAGCTGACCCTGTGGGAGTGCGCCACCATCGCCTCCATCACCAAGAACCCCACCAACTATAACCCTTATACGAACCCGGAAAACCTGATCAACCGCCGCAACTTCCTCATGTACAACATGTGGCAGCAGGGCGTCATCAGTGAGGACGAGTACCGCAATGCGGCCGCACAGCCGCTGGTGCTGGCCGAGGAGGAGGACACCAAGAAGACTTCCTCCGTCACTTCTTACTTCACCGATGCATTGTTCACCGAAGTGGTGCAGGACATCATGGCGAAGGAGAACATCACCGAGTCGGAAGCGCAGAAGCTGCTGTACACCGGCGGTTTCACCATCGAGGCTACCGTCAACACCAAGGTGCAGTCCGCCATGGAGAACCTGATGCTGAACACCGGCGATGCCTACTTCCCGGCCGGCTGGCATGAGGAAGAAGTCACCTCCATCTCGGACGACGACATCCAGGTGATGAACGACGACGGCACCCCCAAGACCCGCACCGGCGACGACGGCACGGTCTACTATTACCGCAACGTCCGCACCCAGGCAGCCATGGTCACGCTGGACTATGACGGCAACGTCATCGCCATCGTGGGCGGTCTGGGCGAAAAGACCAAGAGCCTTTCGCTGAACCGCGCCTACAGCGTCACCCGGCAGACCGGCTCCACCATCAAGCCCATCGGTGCCTACGCACTGGGCATCGAATATGGTCTGGTGAACTGGTCCACCATGCTCAACAACTCGCCCCTGTACCAGAAGCAGGACATGGTCATCCGCGATGAGGACTACTGCCGCAAGAACGGCCTGATGGGCCTGACCGACAAGCAGCTGCGTGCTTACCCCAACGCATGGCGCAGCTGGCCCCGCAACTACGGCGGCAGCTATGGCGACAACAGCGATGTGCCGCTGTGGAACGGTCTGGCCCGCTCGCTGAACACCATTGCCGTCCGCGTGGGCGACCTGGTGGGCGCAAGCAACATCTTCAATTTTGTTTACAACACCCTGCAGCTGGATACGCTGGACCCCACCAACGATGTGGGTCTGGCCCAGATGGTCATGGGCAGCCAGACCCACGGTGTCACCCCGACGGCGCTGGCGGCCGCCTTCCAGATCTTCTATGACGGCGAATACACCACCCCGCACCTGTACACCCGTGTGCTGGACCGCGATGGCAACATCTATCTGGAGAACAACGCCACCAGCTATCAGGCACTGACGCCGGATACCGCCTACGTCATGAACCGCCTGCTGAAGAACGTGCTGTACTCCAGCGTGGGTACTGCCAGCGGCCGCTACCCCAACTCCAACGGCATGGAAGCCTTTGGTAAGACCGGTACCGCCAGCGACGAAAAGGACCTGTGGTTCGTGGGCGGCACGCCGTACTACGTCACCGCTGTGTGGTGGGGCTACGACGCGCCCTATGATATGACCAAGACCCTGGGCAAGCAGCAGGCCAAGACCCGCACCTGCGTCAACGCCTGGAAGGCGCTGATGGAGCAGGTGCAGGCAGACCTGCCCTATAAGGCATTCCCCACGTCCGATGGCGTAGTGGAGCGCCGCTACTGCACCCAGAGCGGTCTGCTGGCCGGTGCCTCCTGCCCGAGCACGGCAGTGGGCTACTACCGCGCCGACGATCTGCCCGATACCTGCAACTACTCTCACGCCAGTGCGGCAGCCGAGCCCCCGGCCGACACCGCCGCCCCGGCAGGTGATGCGGCCCCGGAGCAGACTGTCATCCCGTCGGATACAAGTGCCCTGGATACCGAGTGATTCTGTAGCCTGCGCGCGGACAAAACGGGCAAAAGTCGTACAACTTCGGCTTCTGCCCATAATTCCGGCAAGGAAACACCGCACTTCACAAGCCAAAACTGGATAATCTGCCAAAAACGCATCCGGCCTCTTGCAAAGCAGGGGACCGGATGTTATTATATTCACTGCAAGAACACTTGTGTTTGTGAGGTGAACAAGTTGGAACGCCGCTTTTATCTGGTCGATGCGCAGGTCCTGCCCGAAGTTTTCCTGAAGGTGGTCCGTGCCAAAGAACTGCTGGCCAGCGGGGAAGCACGCAGCATTTCCGCTGCCACCCGCGCCGTGGACCTTTCGCGCAGCGCCTTCTATAAGTATAAGGACTGCATCTTTGATTCCGAGAACGGCCGCGAGGTCATCACCGTCATGGCCACCCTGCGGGATGAGACGGGCGCTTTGCAGAGCCTGCTGGCCGGCATCAGCGCCGCCGGTGCAAGCATCGTCACCATCAATCAGTCCACGCCGGAGAACGGTGCCGCACTGGTGGCTGTCACCATCCGCACCGATACCATGCAGATGACCCCGGAGGAACTCACGGAAAAGCTTTCGCGCCAGCACATGGTGGTGGGTGTGCACTGCGGATACAATCTCTGATCGCAGAAATAGGGAAACGAGGGAGAACAACAATGGCTAAAATTGCAATTCTGGGCTTTGGCACGGTGGGCAGCGGTGTCTACGAAGTGCTGTGCCGCAACGCCGCGGGCGTCTCCCGCCGCGCAGGCGAACCGGTGGAGGTCAAGTATATCCTGGACCCGAAGGATTTTTCGAACCACCCGGCAGCCCATCTGTTCGTCAAGAACTTTGACACCATTCTGGAAGACCCGGAGATCAAGGTCGTGGTCGAGACCATCGGCGGCACCCGCTTCGCCTACCCGTATGTGAAGGCCTGCCTGGAGAGCGGCCGCAGTGTGTGCACCTCCAACAAGGAGATGGTGGCCACCTACGGTGCCGAGCTGCTGGCCCTGGCCAAGGAGCATGGCTGCGCTTTCCTGTTCGAGGCTTCGGTGGGCGGCGGCACGCCCATCATCACGCCGATGCACCAGTGCCTGGCGGCTAACGTCATCACCGAGGTGGAGGGCATCGTGAACGGCACCACCAACTTCATGCTCACCAAGATGGTGCGGGAGGGCCTTGACTTTGAGGATGCGCTGCACATTGCGCAGGAGCTGGGTTATGCCGAGACCAAGGACCCCAGCGACGATGTGGACGGCCGCGACGCCTGCCGCAAGATCGCCATCCTGTCCTCGCTGGTCTGCGGCCACCAGATCTACCCTCAGAACATCCCCACCCGCGGCATCCGCGATATCACCACGGCGGACGTGGAAGCGGCCGAGAAGCTGGGCTGCGTCATCAAGCTCATCGCCTGGATGAAGCGCGGCGAGGACGGCAGCGTGGCCGCCGGTGTGGAACCCTGCCTGGTGCCCAAGGCAAACCAGCTGGCCAGCGTGGACGACGTGTTCAACGCGGTGCTGGTCAAGGGCGATATGCTGGGCGACGTGGTGTTCTACGGCAAGGGCGCAGGCAAGCTGCCCACCGCCAGCGCTGTGGTGGCCGACGTGGTGGATGCCCTCAAGCACGGCTCCAAGGTGCACGACAGCCTGTACTGGCAGCCCGCAGAGCCGGTGGAAGGCATGCTCACCGACCCGGCACCCGCCGCATATTATGTGCGTGTAGCGGGCATTGCTCCGGCGGTGGTGGAAGCCATCTACGGTTACGGCAAGGTGGTGGATGAGCGCTACGACGGCTGCGCCTACTTCGTGGAGCGTGCCGACGAGAAGGCGCTGACCGAAGCAGCCCGCAAGGTGGAGGCCGTGGGCGGCAGCGTGAAGCTGGTGCTCAAGCGTCTGCCGGAAGAAAACTGATAACGGAACAAAGAAAGGTGCGGCGGCTATGAAGATCAAGGTTTCTGTCCCGGCCACCAGTGCGAACATCGGCTCCGGCTTCGATGCACTGGGTCTGGCGGTGACGCTGTATAATACGGTCACCTTTGAGGAAAGCGAAGTGCTGGACATCTCGTCCGCAGACGGCACCCGCATCCCGCGCGGCGAGTCGAACCTCGTGTACCGCTCGGCAAAGGGCCTGTTCGAGAAGGTGGGCAAGCAGATCCCGCCCCTGAAGATCACCCAGACCAATCCCATCCCCATGGCGCGCGGCCTGGGTTCTTCCTCGGCCTGCATCATCGCGGGATTGCTGGGCGCGAACCGGATGCTGGGCGATGTGCTCAACACCCAGGAGCTGCTCACGCTGGCTACTTCCATCGAGGGCCACCCGGATAACGTGGCCCCGGCCCTGCTGGGCGGCCTGACCAGCAGCGTCTTTGAGGATGGCAAGGTCTACTCGGTCAAGCGCAATGTGGACGAAACGCTGTGTTTTGCCGCCATCGTGCCGGACTACAAGCTGCTGACCGAAGCGGCTCGTGCAGCCCTGCCGAAGGAAGTCTCGCACAAGGACGCGGTGTATAACCTGTCCCGCGCAGCGCTGGTGCCCGCCGCGTTCTGCGAGGGCCGCCACGATCTGCTGGCCATTGCCACCGAGGATAAGCTGCACCAGCCCTACCGTATGCCGCTGATGCCGGGCTCCAAAGAAGTATTTGACATGGCGCGGCTGTGCGGCGCAAAGGCTGTCTATGTTTCCGGCGCAGGCAGCACCGTGATGGCGGTGGCCGAGAAGGCCGACGCCGAAAAGTTCTATTCCAAGCTGGAAAAAGGTCTGGAGCTGCTGGAAGGTCTGGACGGATGTGAAGCATTTACACTGCTGCGAC
>ERZ1034768.701-NODE-701-length-10943-cov-3.934974_pt1 | contig 10943 bp, 20 predicted proteins | sample MGYA00520691_ERZ1034768 | MGnify/ENA primary metagenome ERZ1034768 (study PRJEB33766, sample SAMN09781704) | gut metagenome | biome: gut microbiome | host: Homo sapiens | place: Madagascar | study: EMG produced TPA metagenomics assembly of the PRJNA485056 data set...
GCGCTTGAATGGGGTTCAAGAGGCCGTGAGTTCGATTCTCGCCACTCGGACCAAACGCTTCTCGGTCGAACTTTCTTTGGAAGGGTTCGACCGGGGAGCTTTTTTGTTTTTATCAATGGTTTCGTCGGAGATGTTGAAATAGAGGATCAGCTCGGTGTTGGTGAGCTCGATGTGATCCACAAAGGTATCAACCAGGCGGCGGCAGTAGGCCTTGGTGCGCTCCGAGGGGGAGACGCGGAACTGCTGCAGCAGGAACAAAATCTGGTCACGGGTGAAGGCGAGAGGCTTTTTGGCGGTGAGGGAAGAGAGCTGATAGGAAAGCGTGCTCTCCTGCTGCTCCAGGTCGGCAAGGCGGGCAGAGAGGGCGGCGCTGGAGGTGCCGTTCTCAATGGCAGAGAGGATGTTCTGAATCTTGCTGCGGACATCGGACAGGGATTTTTCCAGCGCCTGCTTCTCCGGATCCGGGCGCGCGGCCTCGGCCTGCTGCAGCTCCACGATGGCGTCTGCGATCTGCTCCAGCAGCTCGGGCTCCAGCAGCAGGTCCGCAACGGAATTGACCACCATAGCTTCCAGCTCGTCCTGCGGGATATTTTTGCGGGTGCAGGCGCGGCCAATGGAGCGGCCGGGGCAAGCGTAATAGTGGTACATCTGGCCGTTGCCGCTGCTGCGTCCACAGACGCCTTTCATCAAGCAGCCGCACTCTCCACAGTACAGTTTGCCGGAGAGAATATAATCGGCGCGGGAAGCGTGCGGGGTGCGGCTCTGGCGGTTGCGTTCAAACATGTTTTGTGCCCTTTTCCATAAATCGTTGTCGATGATGGCCGGGATCGCGCCCTCGATGCGGACATCAAATTTTTTACTGACGTAAACGCCGCGGTACATTTCGTTCTGAATGATGCGGTTGATGCTGCTTTTGTTGAACGGGCCGCCGTGGCTGGTGCGCAGGCCCATGGCGTTCAGGCGCTCCACGATGGAGGAAGAGGACAGCCCGGCGGCGTACTGCTCAAAGATATACCGGACTGCCTCGGCACCTGTGGGCTCGATGATGTAGTGTTTGTCGGCGTCCACGGTGAGGCCCAGCGGGCGGGAGCTGCCCAGGGCTTTGCCTTTAAGGGCAGATTCCCGCATACCGCGGCGGGCTTTTTCGGCCAGCTCGGCGCTGTAATACTCAGCCAGAGCTTCCATCAGGCCCTCAATGATGATGCCCTCGGCACCGGAGATGTTGCTCTCGGCGGCATAGAGGATCTCCACACCGTTGTCCCGGAGCTTTTTCTTATAGACGGCGCTGTCGTAGCGGTTGCGGGCCAGGCGGTCGGTTTTCCAGCAGATCACGGCGTCAAAGATGTGCGCGGCGCTGTCGGCCACCAACTGCTGGAAGGCGGGGCGGTCATCGGTTTTGCCGCTGATGTGGCGGTCTACATACTCGCGCAGGATGGTCATGCCGTGGGCGCGGGCGTAGGCCTCGCAGTCCCGGCGCTGGCCCTCGATGCTCTGCTCGGTCTGGCGGCTGCCGCCAGAGTAGCGGTAGTAAGCCACCAGGCGCGGTGCATCGGCTGCAGTGGTTTTTTTGCGGGGCATGATAACACTTCCTTCCGGGCGGTTGCCCATATGCAGGGAGTGTGGTATACTGACCCCTGCAAGCATAAAATTCTCTTTGTCCGGTTTTGTGCTGCACTCCATGTTTCCCCGGCGCTGCATCGTACCAGTGTCGGGGTTTTTGCTTGCCCATATCCAAAAAGCGTGCTATGCTGTAAGGGCAGGCGACGCATGGAAAGAAACCTTCTTGTTTTTTTATCCTTACCTTTTGGCGACGGGGCAGACCCCTCCGGCTGGAAACAGCTGGAGGGGTTTGTGCGTTTATAAAACAAGGAGCACCCGGCGGGGAGCTCCTTGAAAAGGCTAATAGAGACTATTCCAAACGTTAGAAGACGACTCAATGGTTTCAAGATTACCTGCAGGAGAAGCTATGCCTAAAAGATTTAGTGTATAGCCATTGTAATATTCACCGTCGAAACTGAAATTGTATAGTTCGGAAGATTTATAGTAGGCTGTGTGAGTGCCCCATAAATTGAATTCACCAAACCAAGAAGAGGTGCTGGGAGCACATGCGTAATACAGAGAATATTCACCCAATGGAACATGAACGGTAAGTGTTTCGCCAGCACGAATATAATAGCTCTGAACAATTTGTCTTCCGTCACAAAGACGAAGAAAATAATTGTTTTCACTATTGGCAGTTATAGTGAAAGGGGCAAGTTCTTCATCATATGACGAACTGTAAAGTAAACCTGTTTGGGGTGGAATTTCAGGAGTGAGCGTAGGGAGAGAACTGGCAGATTTGACAGATGCAGCGGGAGACGTCGCGCTGACAGTCGCCGACGTAGAGCGTGAGGAACTACCGAACACAACAATCAACATCAAGGCAAACGCTAAAATAAATACGAGAACAAAAGGCGTGAGAGAAGGGCCGGAAGAAGTGTTCTTAGAAGCGGGAACGGTCGGATAAGATGCGGTAAGACCGGTTTTGTCTACCAGCTGTTTCCGCAGGGTTTGCCAAGAACTATCTGTGATATATTTCTTTCGTACTCCATAATCGCCAAGCTGGAAAGCGAGATCACGAAATTGCTCACCCATTTCGGTAAGATGTCCGGAGCTATCTGTAAAAGGCTCCTTGCCAAAAGCTCCAATCCAACTGACTAATGTGTATTCTATAGCGTACTGATGGGGAGTAGGGCGCTTTTTCTCGTCGGAAAAGTATTCGTCATAATGCTCACGGAAAGTATCAGCAGCGATTTGTCGCATGGCCTTCCATAAAGCAGAGACAGGGAAAGCATCTTCGAGTTCATCAAACGCCTTATTTAGTTTGTCCAGATATGAATCATCAGGAAATGCTGATTTTGCGGGATTAGAAGCCACAAAATCGCTGCAATATTGAACGGCACAGTTGCTCAAGAAGAGTGCATCTATAGAATAGCCATCACTTTGCAAATCCTCAGCGACCATGCACAACAAAGAGGGAAAGTTGTTGATGGTTGCTTTTGCGTATGGATCATCTGCAAAGCGAATTCGTCGCGCATTCCAGGATGCAACATAACGGTTGCAGGTGTCGGCAATCATCGAAGAGTACTTGTCGTAATTATCAAATGTGCCTGCAAGTTGCGCAAGACATTGATATCGAACATTGTCAGAACGGTGAAAAGCGGTGTCATCAACCGTAAGGAAGCAAGCATATAGCTTGACAAGGGCGGAAGACTCAGAATGCTTTTCGGAAAGACTTGCGCCATTGAGAATGGAGTGAGCATATTGCTTAATTGCTTGGGCACAAATGACAGCCTGCTTTTGATCAGGCGTTAAAGATGCAAAATCCACAATGACATCCTCACATACACCACAGCCGCCCACCAGGCGGCTTTATTTTTTATGCGTTCTTTGCACCCAAGTCAGGCGCAGAACATTTTTTATAACGGCCGGTGAGCACAAGGTCCTCCACATACTCCACGGCCTTGGTCTGTCCCTCCTCGTTGAGCTGGTCAAAGGACACCAGCAGAGCAGACTGCTGAGGGGTGAGTACAGTTTTACCGTTTGAGGTATCGCCGGATAGATCGTCAAGGGTATACCCCATGCAGTGGACAACCGCAGAAACGGTGGACAACTGAGGGTCTTTTGTCTGTCCGGCAAAGAGCTTATTCAATGTTCCTTTAGGGACACCGGAAGCCGTTGCAATCTGCTCAATTGTCATGCCGCTGTTTTTTTTCAGTTGGACAAGCCTTTCAAGCCACACGGTAAAAACCTCCCCGTTAATTGATAAGCCCATTATAAAAGAGAAAAAAGCACAAGTCAATAATAAATTACCGAATTGTATAGAAAAATTGCAAAATGGGGTTGACTTTTACCGAATAAGGATATAAAATCAAAATGGAATTACCACTTACGGTAAAATCAAAATAGAAAGGAGAAAAGGCAATGGATAACTTAAAGGCTGAAATGCAACGGAATGGATTGACCGTCAGGGACATCATGCGAACGATCGGCTGTTCCGAAAAAACCGCAAGGAACAAGATCAACGGTGAAACGGATTTTACTTATCCAGAAGCGGAAGAAGTGCGTAACAGACTTTTTCCGGGGATGCGGATGGAGTATCTGTTTCACCAGCCGGGCAAGAGCGCATGAAAGGAGAGGAAAGCGTGGACGAAGAAACAAAAAAGCCCTGCACGCCTGTGGAAGAGGCGGGCGGGGACTACAACGAACTGGGGCTGTACTTACACAGCAGAGACCGCAACCAGACGCTGGAAGCGGCACAGACCCTTTGGGAATTCCTGCCGGGGTGGATGGCGGCCAGAAAGATGGCTGTGTATGACCCTGATTATAACAGGTCGCTTTCCGGGGTGATTGCCGAGAATGCAGAAATCATTCTGAAAGCAGCTCAAGACATGGCCGGATGGGGTCCGGCAGAGTGCGAACCGGCCAGGAAGGAAGAAACTCCACAGGGATAAGCCCCTGCCGGAACATCTGATAGATTGCGCCGGTACATTGCTGGCATTGCTCAAAGTTTGTGCCATTGCAGCGGTCACAGACGTTAGGAACCGAGAAAACCGGAGACTTTAGGGACATTGAATTTCAAACATGATTTTGTAAAGCACGGGTGGCTTTCATCTCCTTTCGGTGCAAGTATAGCACAAATTGAAGAATAAGGGCCAGCCGGGCAAGAGCGCATGAAAAAAGCCCCGGGAAGGGGCGGGAGGTGAAAACGATGCCTTTTTGGCTTGGTGTGATCATACTTGGTGCTTCTGCGCTTGGGGTTGTTATAGCTATGGTGGGACTGTTCCGGCTGCAGCTGGAAATCTGCCTGATCGGGCAATTGATCAGCACAAGTGCAGCGGTGGCATCACTTACATGGATGCTGATAGAGCAGCTGCGTTAGCTCACTGCGCATCGCTTCCACAGCTGCTGTCTGTGCACGCTCATAATCTTTTTGAATCGAGGAAGAGCAGCCAGAACAATGATAGCGTGCAGTCCAGCCGCTGAAAGCGTTGAGTGCCTGGCTGGTTTCCGGGGATGAAAAAATCATGGCATGGGTACAGGCAGCCTGCAGGGTATTATAGGTTTCCAGAGATTCAGCGCTGATATAATTTTGCAGTGCTGAAAGAAACTGCTGGTAAGCCTCGGAACGGGAGTGATAAAAGAGCTTGGAAAGCTCAAGCCGATGGGCGGCGCGCTGATTGCTTTTGGCAACGACGAGCTGCACAACCGCTGTGGCAATTGCAGCCAGTGCGGTAAGAAGCGCGGCGATGCTGGAGAAAAGCGTGACAGATTGAGAATTCACAAAAACACATCCTTTCTGCCGCAAGTGTAGCACAGAACGGCAGAGAGGGGCAAGAACGCATGAAACCAAGGAGGACAAAGTTATGGAACGTTTTGTGATCGTGATGCCGGTGGACACCAGCGCTTACCTTTTGCCCTGTGACGACGGGGACACCTGCAAGCTGGAGACACTGCAGAAGCTGGTGGGCGGGCCCATTGAGATGGCTGATACCTGCCTGGCTGCCAGCTGGGCACGGGAGGATGTGGACAGCATCCAGATGGCCGTGAACGAAGAGGGCCTGCTGCAGGAGCTGCCTTACAATGAGCACGCCACGGATCTGTACGCGTTCAACTACATGAGCAGCATTGTAGGTCCGGCAGTGCTGATGGCAGCGCGGGGCGATGAGCTGATCGGCTTTGCCAAGCCGGTGGCCGAAAGCATTTGCAGCGAGTGGAAGATCCCGCTGGAAGCGACCGGCGAAGGCGAACGCTTCCAGACCTTTAACCCGGACTGACAGGAGGCGTGAATGGACGGTGAAAGCGGGCCGCTGAAGATGTGGCAGATCTGGGCGCTGTATGACATTGCCGCGGATTTTTACGCAGACCCGGAGAACCAGGCTGCGTTTGAAGCATGGCAGAAGCAGCGGGAGAAGTGCAAGAAAACAAAAAGGCCCTGCCGGCGTGACAGCACCGGCAAGGCCAAGGGGTGATGAAAGCAGCATGCACTCATCACCAGAAGTTTAACACAAACGGGAGGTTTTGACAATGCGAAAATGGATCTATTACTGCGGCAGCTGGGCCAGCCTGATCGGCTGCCTGCTGGTGGCAAGCGGCCTGGAAAGCTACACGGGCTGGGCCATGGCGGGGTGCTTTGTGGGTGCGCTGGTGCTGCTGGCACTGAGCGTAGTGCTGGCAGGCCTGGGCAGCTGCGCCGAGCAGGAAGAGGACGAAAAGCCCTGCAAGGAGCGGCAGCCGCAGGAAAAACGAGCGGCTGACCGCAGAAAGGCGGGCTGAAGGATGGGCAGATACCGCGTGAATGCGGAGTGCAGCCAGAAGCTGCCACAGACCAAAAGCGAATACTTTACACACTGCAGCTACGAGGTGCAGGCCATCAGCAAGGGCGTGGCAAAGGCCATGGTCGAGGACAAAGCCCGGGCAGAGCACGGGGGCTGTACCTGCAAGGCCTACAGCGTGGAGGTGCTGAAGTGAGCCGGCCGGAGAACCTGACGCCGGACGAGGCGGAGATCTGGCAGCGGATGGAGCAGCACGGCGAGGAGCTGGTGCGGGACATGGGGGCTGCCCTGATGCAGGCCGAGCGGCTGCCGGAGTGGATGCAGGAAGCAGCGGTGAACATGCTGTGCGACAAACTGGCAGACGCCCGGGCGCTGGCGGCCAGCTGGATGAACGACCACGGGGAACCGTAAAGGAGGCGCACCCTTGACCTACGAAGAGTACCGGCGGGAGCTGAACGAGGCGCTGGAAAAGGCGGACTGGATGAACCCGCGGGACAAAAACGGCCCGGCGTACCGGGTACTGGCCCGTGCGGCACGGGACAAGGCCCTGCCGCTGGCCCAGTGGCAGAAGCTGCACGATGAATACTACGAAAGGACAAAGCAATGAACCGGAAAAAACTGAGCCTGACCGAGAAGATCAGCCTGGCGGAGAACAACGCCGTGGATTTTATGCACGCCTGCGTGACCATTGCCCTGCACGACGAGTACGAGATGGGCAAGGAGCGGCTGCGGAAGGTAAACCTGCGGCGGGACGAGATCAACGAGGAGATGCTGGAAGTGATGGCCCAGCCCCGGAAAAGCGGCCGGGAGCAGGCCGCAGCCGGGCAGGCCTGGCTGGTGAGCCTGTTGCCGGAAGGGGCGGAAACGGAGTTCCGGGTGCCGCTGGGCAAGGGCGCGGCCCGCAAGCAGAAGGAGCTGCAGATCCGCATGGCGGTGGACAACGCTGCCACGCTGGAGTGGCGGGTATACGCGGCGGCCTGCGCCGAGGTGCTGGGCTTTGGAGCCAAGCGCCTGAACGACTTACATAAAGCGGTGCTGGAGAACTTCCGGCAGCTTTCCGCCTGGGCCATAGAGGACGGCGTGGACGTGGCGCTGGAGCGTTTTTGCCGCTGCGCCCGGGACGCCTACAAGACCGACGTGCAGGTGGAGGACATCCCGGACGCACAGGCGCTGCATCAGCAGCAGCGCCAGACCCGGCAGGCACTGGACGGGCTGGCAGAGCGGGCCTGGATGGTGGAGGCCAGCCGCAAGCGGGTGGGCTGCCTGCCGCTGGCCCCGGCGGAAGTGGAAAAGCGCATCCAGACCGTGCTGCAGGCCCCGGCCATGCCGGAGAGCTGGGAGAGGAGGCGGGCGAGATGACCGAGATCTGGGCAGGAATCTGCAGACTTATCAGGATTCAGGCGTATGATGTGCAGATCTGGCTGCTGGAGCGCAAGAAGTGGTTGCTCGACTGCGGAATCGGGGCATTGGATGCACAGATCTGGTGCTGCAAAAAAGTAATTGAGATCACGGAGGCATGGGAATGACACTGAAGGAGGCAATGGCCTACCGGGGCGAGAACGCCGACACCCTGGCGGAGAAGATCGGCATCCGGGCCGGGGAGATCACCAAGTGGATGCGGCCTGCCAGCTGCTGCGGGTGCCGTCGGCACGGCTGCAGCAGCTGGCCGTGGCGCTGGACGGCGGGGTGCTGGTGACGGCGGACGGTGTGGAAGTGGAGCTGTACGGGAGCGGAGGCAACGCATGAGCAAGGACAAATGCAGAATGAGCCGCAAGCGCTTTTGCAAAAAGGCGGCCGGAAAGCACGGCGTGCAGGTACAGGAGGTGCGGGACATGGTGCGTGAGGAGTGGGCGGACCCGCTCAAGCGCCTGCAGGAGAAGCGTGCGAGCGCAAAGCACCGGGCCGGGAAGCAGGAGGGCAAAGCCGTATGATGGTGTACAAATACCGCCTGCACGACCCGGACAGCGGGAAGGTGCTGTACGAGGGCACGGCAGCAGACCTGGCCGCCCAGGGCGTGGTGGCCTCTGAAAAGGTCCTGCCGACGCTGTGGCGGGACCAGCAGCGCAGGATCAGGCGGCACCGTGACCGCCAGTGGGACGTGACCCGGGAAAAGGTAGAAGTGGCTTGCAGCCGGAAAGCCTACAAGGTGCGGCTGCAGCCGAAAAAGACGGCGGCCGTGCAGGCAAAGCCGCCGAAACGGCCTGCAAAGCCGAAAGCTGCTGCCCTGCCGGTGCCGAAACCGGCGCCACGGATACGGCTGAAAAAGTACCTGGAAAAGCCGGACCCGCTGCAGCTGGACGTGCGGGAGCTGGAGGGCTACAACGCCAAGGCCCGGGAGCGTGGGAAGAAGGAGCTGAGCTACGGGTACTGGGAAGCGGCGGGGAAACCGACGGAGCCGGCATGGTAAGGCCGGTATGCACGCCGGATTGCCCGGACCGGCACCCGGCCTGCAGTGACCGGTGCGAAAAATACCGTGCCTGGAAAGCCGAGGTACAGAAAGAAAAGACCTACACGAAGAGCCAGAACGATGCGGGAAAGATCAACCGGAACGACTTTGACGCGGAGTTCTGGATGGGCGGAACCCACAAATAAAGAGCCCCCGGCGGCGTGGACAGCGCGCGGCCGGGGGCTTTGGCGACGGCGGGAACGTCAGGCTGAACGGGTGCTGCCAGATGGGAAAGCTCTGGCGGCAGGCGTTTGAACTGAACAAGCCATTCCTTTTTATAATAGGCGTCCGGGGCGGGCGCTTTTGGGGGGCTTGTATACCCGTTAATCTTGTGACTGTGTGGGCCACAGAAAAGAAACCAACACGAAAAGTTTACCGGACAGGGAGGGCACCGGGATGCGAAAAAGCTACATCCGGGAAAAAAGGACCCTTTGCGGGGACACATACCAGACCGTGGGCATTTACCCCGTGACGGATCAGGAGCACCGCCAGCGGGGCAAGAAGCGCAAAGAGAGCGACAAGGGCCAGAAAAGCCGGAACAAGGCCGCCAGCCTGCGCCGCCGACTGCGCAAGGTGCTGGCCAATTTTGACCAGAACGGCTTTTACCTGACCGCTACATACGAGGACGCCTACCTGCCCGAGGACGAGGAAGGCTGCTGGCGGGACGTGAAGAACTATGCCCGGCGGGTGCAGCGGGCGGTGCGCAAGCGGTTTGGCGTGCGGGGAACGTGGCTGAAGCTGATGCTGTGGGCCGTGCGCAACGGCGAGGCCGGGCGGCTGCACATGCATGGCTTTGCCCAGTGTCCGGGCCTGAGTGCGGCCGAGCGGCGGGAGCTGCGGTACATGCTGGAAGATCTATGGCGGCGACGCGTCCCGGGCACGCGGGAGTTTGAGGCCATGGGGTCCATGAATGCGGACCGAATCATCATGAAGAAGATCCTGGGCATTGACGGGCAGGGTACGAGCGGCACGGTGGGGTACATCTACGGCCACAGCTTCCGGCGGTGCCTGGAAACCAGCAACCTGACCCTGCCGGAGGAGCAGCCGGCAGCTGACACCAAGTGGAGCCGCCGCCAACTGCGGGAGGCCTGCAGCGAACACGCGGAGGACCCGGCGTGGTGGGAAAAGCAGTTCCCGGGGTGGGAGTGCGTCAAAATACAGATTTTTGACCCCGGCGGGCTGCACGAGAATGCCGAGGCCCGGCCGGAGGGCTGGGAAGCCACCGAACCGCAGGCATATGTGATCCTGCGGAGGCGGGAGTTTGCGAAAGTTCGCACATGACAGACAAGAAATATTTATTTTGTGCGTAAAATAGGCGGTTTGTGCGGGGAATGCGTGAGATACCAGCTAAAAACGGCAAAAAAAGCGGGAAAGGCGGCGGGCAGTGACCAAAAAGCAGCGGAAAGAGGTGCGCAGGGCGCTGCGGCAGTACGACGGGCGCAGCAAGTGGGCGGCGGTGCTGGACCGGGTGCGGGACTACTATGCCCGGACGGACCCGGTATGCTGGGAGCTTTTGCAGATGCGCTACCTGGAGGGCATGCGGGAAGAAGACGTGATCCGGGCACTGTACATCGGGCGGACGACCTACTACAGCAAGGAGCTGGAAGCACTGAGCACGGTGGGAATCTATGCAGCAGCGGCAGGGCTGCTGGAAGCGGAATGACAGCTGCGGGGACGCAGAGGGATGGCTGAGCGCTGCGGCGCGCGGCCTTTTTGTGCTGCAACGGCGACGACCGCAGCCTGCGGCTGAAACAGGGAGCTGAGGCTGGGGCAGTGTTCTGGTTTTTCAAAGCGCCGCAAGGCCGCTGCGGAAAAAACAGCAAACACAACCCGTGTTCCACTCCCCCAAAAAGTCCGTAGGTTTTTTGTGCGGCGGTTTGCGATAGACTGGAACCATGAGCACAGAGGGAGGGCAGCCGGGATGGCACAGCGGAAATACTGCAAAAACACCGTGCCGGGCCGGCAGGGGCGCGGGAAGAAGTACCCGGCCAGGGTGCGGGCTGAGGTGGTGATGGCCATGATCAGCTCCAACTCCATCTGTGCAGTGGCCCGGAAGTACGGCGTGCCGGAGAGCACCATCCGCAGCTGGATGGCGGAAGAAGCCAAAAAGCCGGACGGGGTGTTTGCCGAGGCCAGGGCCCAGGCGGCGCGGGAGATCGCAGCCCGGGCGGCGCTGGGAGCCC
>ERZ1034768.704-NODE-704-length-10926-cov-5.641615_pt1 | contig 10926 bp, 10 predicted proteins | sample MGYA00520691_ERZ1034768 | MGnify/ENA primary metagenome ERZ1034768 (study PRJEB33766, sample SAMN09781704) | gut metagenome | biome: gut microbiome | host: Homo sapiens | place: Madagascar | study: EMG produced TPA metagenomics assembly of the PRJNA485056 data set...
CCTCATCCCAAATAGCCCGAACCTCACGGTCGTCGAAGAAACGGATTGATATTTTGTTCATAAGCAAATTACAATCTTACAGTGCACACCGATAGTGCCTGATTTCGAATTGTAAAGTTAGTGAAAAATTGTTACATGCGACACTTTGCGTAACTTCTCCAGGAGTCCGTCATTCTCCAGATATCCATTCTCAAGTGCTAGTATCAGAGTACCATCGGGCTTATTATAAATCTTTTCGTGGAGAAGATAGAAATTTTGTTTGACGAATTCCTCTATTGTCTGAGAGAATGGCTTGATTGAATAAAAAGTGTATTTTGATTTCAGTCAAGGATTTCGTAAAGGCTCATTTTGAGGAATATATCGGCAAGATGTACCATACGGAGGGAGCGCCTTTCATCTGGTTCGCGTTCGACAAAGGGACAACCTTGCTTGATGCACTTCGCAAGGCTTTCTGCGAAGAGGCGTCAGTGGAGGCCGTTGCTTTGTGATAGAAGCTTGTTTGAATGGTACAGGAGAAGGTGCTCTGGTGTACGAAAGGCACATAGACTTGCCTTTGGTACAGGAAACTGGCTTCTGAGGTACGGAATCCTATTGCTCCTTAGGCGTCTTCTGGGCGAGTTCAAAGATTGCCGGGGAAAGGTGGCAGTAGCCGCCGGGATTCTTGTCGAGGTAGTTTTGGTGGTACTTCTCGGCTTTGTAGAAACAGCGGAGGGGCTGTAGCTCGACGGCGGATTTCCTGCCGGCTTTGTTCTCAAAGGAGCCGAGTACAGTTTCGATCACTTCCCTATCCTCGACGTTATCGTAATAGACGCCGGTGCGGTACCTTGTGCCTTCGTCCTCACCTTGTTTGTTCAGGCTGAACGGGTCGATCATATTCAGGAATAGATTGACAAGACGCTCCAAAGACACTTTCTCGGGATCGTAGCGGACGTGGACGCATTCGGCGTGACCGGTCTCGTCGGTATAGACTTGTTTGTAGGTCGGGTCGATTTCCCAACCGTTCGCGAAGCCGACTTCCGTGAAGACTACTCCGTCCACGAGTTTGAAAAACTTCTGCGCTCCCCAGAAGCAGCCGGCGGCGAACCAGATGTCTCTTTCCTTGCCGTAGAGCAAGGAGGTAACCTCCTCAAGATACTTTCTGTCAACTTCATCGAACGTGTTCAGATCCTTGCTGTCGATGTCAAGGACGGCGGCTATCCGGCCACGTTTCCAGCAAGGTACAACAATCTCGCTGCGGCTCTCGCTTGAGCAGGCTATGTGACCGGGGAACAGCTCGACATCGGGGACAATGACAGTGCGCTCCTCGTTCCATGATGTGCCGCACACTCCCCTGCCCTTTGCGATGCGCATGCATGCCACAGGTCCTTGGAACGGCCCGAGCACAAGTTCCTCGGATGACGCCACACGGTAAAAACCTGTCCACCAGAAGCCGAACTCACTATTAAGCATCGCAACTATATTCGACATCCTCGCCACCTCGTCAGTCTCCCCGGCAAGAAGAGCCTGAATCTGAGGCAATAGAGCAAGATATTTTTTCTCTTTTGTCATATTCATTAATCTTTCAGGTAAAGATAATGTTTTTAGTTCAATAATAGTACAATGCTCCCAAGGGCACTCCGCAAGGTATAAAAATACCGGCACAGAATCATAATTCCACGCCTGCGTATTGTGTGCTGATATGCCGCCTATGTTCCCTAAAAGCATCGGCGGCATATTAACAAGCCTCTCACAATATTCTGTACAGGACATATATGCCGCCATATTTACAAAGCAGGGGAAATATTGGAGATCCAATGCCGTACGCCTGATTATATTCCGAACAAATTGATCTTTAACCGATTGCGAAGATATGCACGGCAATACGAATATACAGATATCAGAAAAACATATTGGATTTCTGATCAGAAAACTTATCTTTGTCAAGATCAAAATAGATAGCCCCTAATATGCTGTTGGCAAACTTCATCATAGTCGGAATTGTGATTCTTATGCTCATCACATTCTCCATCTTTATCCTCATCGGCAAAGGGGACGATCTTATCGCCGGCTACAACACAGCGAGCAAAGAAGAAAGGGCGAAATATGACATCGGAAGGCTGAGAAAAGTCAGCGGCTACGGTTTGCTGCTCACATGCTTACCGACCGGTCTGCTTCCTTTGGCTGAGATGTCCGACATAATATTTTGGTCATCAATGATTTCTATGATAATTATAGCTATCGTTGTCACGATACTGGCGAACACCTATGCAAGGCGATAAAAACAAACAATAATTGATATGAGGAATATGAAAACACGAAGGAATATTCTCACCGCTGTACTTATGCTGTCTGTTGTGGCGTGCCGGAATGATGAAAGCTGGACCAATGCCGAGAAGAGTCTCATAAAGGGTGATGGCGAAGCTATGCGCGTGCTGACGATTTATGACAAGGCGGACTCGCTAGTGCTGCGGACGGAGTGCTCCGGAATCAGCACGAAGGAACTGACGAGTGATGAATATAAGATCCTGGCTGAGAAGATGGTGGCCACAGTGACCTCTCCGGAACAGGATGGAGTCGGCATCGCCGGGCCGCAGGTGGGAATATCACGCCGTGTCGTGGCGGTGCAGAGGTTCGATAAGGACGGTGAGCCGTTCGAGGTCTATCCAAACATCCGGATCACTTGTCTCAGAGGCGAAAAAGCCCTTGGACCTGAAGGATGTCTCAGCATTCCTGGGAAGCGCGGAAATGTTGAGCGCTATCAGGACATCGACATCAACTACACCTCGCTCAAAACCTTGCGCGACACGACCGAAAGCATCAAAGGCTTCACCGCCGTGATCTTCCAGCACGAATGCGACCACCTCAACGGAATCCTCTACACCGACTATCTGGATGGCAACCAATAGCGTTTATATTCGCCATTCGTTTGATATAGAGACATTCACAATTCGGGAATAACTACTAAAAAGATATTGCTATATTCAAAAAATATAGTCATCTTTGCAAGGAAAGTCTGAATGCCGTGGATCGTTTGGAGTTCCACAACGCGATATTGGTATAGTCGTACTGATGTCGCTTTTTTGTTTTTTCAAAAATATCCACCAAAGTATAGATAGAGAACTCGGATGGGGTTCTCATCCTGAATATGTTCTCTGACTAACGTTTTACTGAACTTATATAACTTGGAAATATGATATGGTCATACGGCAAATGCTGTATGGCCTTTTTTTGTAATCAAAATTGTTACAATTATGGACACACAAACAACAAAGGAGCTATTGAATGCTCCGCAAAGAGGAGAAATCATCCTCTATCAGACTGCCGATGGCAGGACAAAGATCGATGTCAAACTTGAAAATGAGACGGTTTGGCTGACGCAGGATCAACTTGTGATTCTTTTTGAAAGAGATAGGTCTGTGATTTCCAGACATATCAGTAATATTTTCAAAGAAGGTGAACTTGATCCCAATGTGGTATGTGCAAAAATTGCAACTACCACTCCGCACGGAGCTATACCTGGCAAATGGCAAACACACGAAGTTGTTTTCTACAACCTTGATGTCATCATATCCGTAGGCTATCGTGTAAAATCACAACGTGGCACTCAATTCAGGATCTGGGCGAACTCCGTCCTAAAAGACTACCTTATCAAAGGCTACGCCGTCCGCAATGACCTTGCACAGCAGAAATACGATGATCTGAAGGCTCTTGTGGATGTGATGGGCCGCACTATGGGGTACCTTGACTCCACGGACGAAGAGCAGATCAAGAGCATATTCGATGTAGTGAAGGACTACACTTATGCTTTGGACACGCTTGATAGCTACGACTATCAGACGTTGGGAGTAAAATCAACCACAAAGGAGTGCTTTCACGCCTCTTACGAGAATGCGATGGGGGTCATCAACGACCTGAAAGTCAAGTTCGGAGGAAGCGAGCTTTTCGGACACGAAAAGGACGAATCCTTCCACAGTTCAATCGGTCAGATATACCAGACTTGGGATGGAGTTGACCTATACCCGTCAGTGGAGGAGAAAGCGGCTATGCTGTTGTATCTTGTTGTCAAGAATCATTCGTTCTCCGATGGCAACAAACGCATTGCCGCCACACTGTTCCTCTGGTTTATGGAAAACAACAGGATCCTTTATGCTCCGGATGGACACAAACGTATCGCTGACAATGCCTTGGTAGCATTGACTTTGATGATCGCTGAAAGCAAGACAGATGAAATGGATACGATGGTAAAGGTTGTTGTAAACTTGATCAATGGCGACAACAAGTAAAATGAATATTCAGAGGGGAATATTACCAGATGCGGACCCTGTCCTCTGGTTTGACGTAGAGGGAGTCGGTCGGCTGGATGCCGAAGGCGTCGTAGGCGACATTCAAACCACCGTGATCGGCGATGTCTTTGGTCAGTCCAGCGAGAGCCTTAACATTCTCGTCGCTGACTTTTGTCACGGTTCCCCACATAGGGTACTCAAGCGGCTGGGAGTTCAAGTCGGCCTAATGACCGGTCGCGTATTTGGCGAAGTCGTCTCCAGGACGCGCAGTGGTGTCCATGTAGGCGTAATTGATTCCGGCGGTCTTGGCCGGTTGGTTGCAGCAGGCTGACGCGATGGCCAGACAGCCGCAAAGTAGCAAAAATGACTTTTTCATATTCATTGATGCAATTTGAACTTTCCAGACGCAAAGATACGGCGGAAAAGTTATTCCTCATCTATGAATATGTGGGCAATGGTAGTTGATAATACTTTGAATATTAATTAAATCAGTATGGGCAAGGTGGACATCCGAAATCAGACAACCTACTTCCTGCGTCTGAAATAAAGGATATAGAACACAACCAGAGACACAACAAACGTAGCAAGTCCGATGGCGCGGTTCCAAGAGTCAGGCAGCCCGAGCCCGATCTTTGCCACGCAGATGTAGGTCGTGCAGACAGCCGTCATAAACGCCGCCGGAATCATCGTGATCAGATAAGTCAGCCCCTTCATGAACTTCACCAGATAAGCAGTCGCGGTCCACAACATAAACACGGCAAGAGTCTGGTTCGCCCATCCGAAATACCTCCAGATGACATTGAACCCGTTCTCATCGGCGATGTTGTACCAAAGCAACACCCCAGCGATCAAAAACAGCGGAATGCTGATCATAAGCCGGTTGGCGACCGGTTTCTGATTCAGATGCAGGAAATCCGCCACGATCAGGCGTGCGCTTCTGAACGCTGTGTCCCCGCTCGTGATAGGAGCGGCGACCACACCAAGGATGGCCAGAATGCCACCTAAAACGCCAAGCCAACCTTTGGAAACCTTGACAACCACATCCGGAGCCGCGGCGGAAACAGCCGCACCGACCTCAGCGGCACCACCATCAAAGAAGAACCACGATGAAACGGTCGCCCAGATCAACGCCACAATGCCCTCAGTGATCATCGCGCCGTAAAACACCGGCCTGCCAAGTCGCTCGTCAGTCAGGCACCTGGCCATCATCGGACTCTGCGTGGCGTGGAAACCGCTCACCGCGCCACAAGCGATGGTGATGAAAAGGCACGGGAATATCGGCTGGCCGCTCAGAAGCCCCTTCGACTCACCTAGATTGCCAAGCCCGTCCCAAAGCTCCGGAAGCGAAGGCCATTTGACAAACAGGCAGACCATCAGAGCCAAAGCCATAAAAATCAGCGCGAAAGCGAAAACCGGATATATCCGTCCGATGATCTTGTCGATCGGCATCAGCGTGGCAAGAAGATAATAAAGGAATATCACCCCGACCCATATCATAATCGATATGCGGCCTCCATCCCCCGCGATGTCTCCGAGAATCAACGCAGGGCTGAACACGAACACCGTTCCCACAAGCATCAGCACAATGATGGAGAACGCCAGAATGAAAGTCTTTGTGCCTTTCCCGAGATATTCCCCGACCAGGTCAGGCAGTCCCGCTCCCCCGTTCCTTATGGAGAGCATTCCGGTCATATAGTCGTGCACTGCACCGGCGAAAATGCAGCCCAGAACAATCCACAGGTAGGCTGACGGTCCGAACTTGGCTCCCATAATGGCACCGAAGATAGGTCCCGTTCCCGCGATATTCAGAAACTGGATCATATAGACCTTCCACGCCGGCATTGGAATATAATCCACCCCGTCCGCCTTGGTGATGGCTGGTGTCTTACGGGTCGGATCCGCCCCGAACCTTCGCTCCACGAACTTACCATAAAGAATATACCCGACCACAAGGGCCGCGAGACTGATCAAAAAAGAAAACATAATCCCAGTTATTAGTGACTTTCAATAGTTGCAACAAATTTACACAATAAAACGAATATGCCGTATCAATATATTCATGAAATTTTCTTTCCGTCAATATGTCAGCCTTCCGGAAGTAGCCTGATTTTTGAATTATTCGCACCGTGACTTTTAATGAATATTATATTATGAAATTCGTGGAATATCCTGAAGATAAGAAGACTGACTCTCCAAAGGAGACGGAAGGGCAGACCCGTGGAGGATGGTTTCCAAACGGGAACATATTCTGGACTATGGTGCTGATGTTCGCCTTTCTGGCATTGATCAACACATTCCTGTTTCCGGGAAGCAGGGGCAGCAGCGTGGTCGAGACTGACTATGGGACGTTCATCTCCGACGTGGATAAAGGTTTGGTCTATGACGTTGTGATTGATGGAGATAAGGTGTTATATTCAAAGAGTGCTCCTCTCACATATCAGGAAAAACTCAAAGGGCAGAGAGACACGACCTATGTCACCGGCGCGGTCACGGATCCGGATTTCGTGAGCCGCCTGTCAACGGCCCCGAGTCCCAACAAGGACGGCAAGATCCGTTTTGTGAAGAAACTCAACCGCGAACGCTCCCCTCTTCTGGATTTCATCCTTTGGTGGGTGCTTCCGGGTATGCTGATGTACTGGCTTCTGAGCTCGGCTATGAGGCGTGTCGGCAGCAATATGGCCAAAGGTGGCGGAATGGGTAATTTTATGCAGTTCGGACAAAGTGGCGCTAAAGTCTATGCCGAGAATGACATAAAGACACGTTTCTCGGATGTCGCCGGACAGGACGAGGCCAAGGACGGGCTTATGGAAGTCGTGGATTTCTTGCACAATCCCGCAAAATATAACGAGGTCGGTGCCCACTTGCCTAAAGGGGTCCTTCTGGTCGGGCCTCCGGGAACCGGCAAGACATTGATCGCAAGGGCCGTGGCCGGAGAAGCCGGTGTCCCGTTCTTCTCGATGTCCGGATCAGAGTTCGTCCAGATGTTCGTGGGAATGGGCGCCGCGAAGGTTCGTGACCTGTTCAGCCAGGCACAGGCAAAGGCTCCGTGCATCGTCTTTATCGATGAGATCGACGCTATCGGAAAGAGCCGTGAGAACAACATCGGAGGCGGCAACGATGAGCGTGAGCAGACTCTCAACCAATTGCTTACGGAGATGGACGGCTTTGACGGGGACAAGGGTGTGATCATCCTTGCCGCGACCAACAGGCCGGACAGTCTGGACAAGGCTCTTCTCCGTCCGGGACGCTTCGACAGGCGTGTCCAGATGGAACTTCCTGACCTGCAAGGCAGAAAGGCAATCCTTCAGGTTCATCTGAAGAATATCAAGCACGAAGACATAGATCTGGATCTCATCGGACGCGCGACTGCCGGCTCTTCGGGAGCGGAACTGGCGAACATCGTCAACGAGGCCGCTTTGAGAGCTGTGCGTCTCGGCAAGAAAGCCGCCACGACCGAAGATCTTGAGGAAAGTGTCGAGGTCGTTATGGCCGGCGAGCAGAGAAAGAACGCCGTTATCTCAGCCGAGGAGAAAAAGATCATCGCCTACCACGAGATCGGACACGCTATGGTGGCCGCCGCGCAGAGCAATTCCGCCCCGGTTCAGAAAATCACGATCATTCCGAGAACTTCCGGAGCGCTCGGCTACACGATGCAGGTGGACGAGGGCGAGAAGTTCCTCTACAGCAAGGAATATCTTCTTAACCGTCTCGCCACCCTGACCGGTGGACGTGTCGCGGAGGAGATCATCTGCCACACCTGCACGACCGGAGCGTCGAACGACATCGAAAAGGCCACACAGATGGCCAGGGCTATGATCACGACCTACGGAATGAGCGACAAGTACGGAATGATGGCCCTTGAGACCAAAGGCAACTCCTACCTTGGCGGATCATCTCAGTTGGCCTGCTCGGACGAGACTGCCGCTGACATCGACACCGAAGTCCGCGAGATGATCGCCGCCGCCAAGAAAAAAGCCACCGACATCATCACCGCCAACATCGACAAGATGCACAAAAGCGCGCGGTACCTCCTCGAAAAAGAGACCATCACCGGTGAAGAGTTTATGAATATCTTCAACGGAGCGTAGTCCCTGGCATTTAATGCGCGGATTCGACTGCAAACACGACAGATTATCAGTCCAAAAGCAGGAATCCTGACCAGTAGTAAGGATCCGGATAACGTTTTTGGACAGCGGCGCGAGCAGTCCGGAATGCAGAATGAATGTCATTGCCGTCGCTGATAAGATCTTTGTAGAACTCGGTCATAAAAAGCGAGGAAGCTACGTCGCTGGCCTCACCGACGTTGACAAGAAGGTAGCGGACACCAGCTTTCCTGAACGCCCTCTGGAGGCCATAGATTCCTTCCGGAGTCGCATGACCGAGGCCAGTCTCGCAGGCGGACAAGTTCGGGATAACGAGAATCCTTAAGGAAACCACTGATGTTTCCGTAGGCATAGCATTGCTCCGCAAGTTTCGTGTCAATCGCCAAAAGCTGACGAAGCAAATCCTTTGATGCTTCCGAATCTGTCCCTTGTCGCGACTCAGCCGCGGAAAGTTTCCGTTCTTGTGTCAGCGGTTCATCCACGTCCAATCCTTTCGGATCGTCACTTATATTGATGGACGAAAGGAGTCTGTTCTATCTCCTAATGTGAAAAAATATATGAAGATTCGAGAAAGGGGCAACGTCAATCCTCCTCGATGATGTTCTCTGGCTCCCAGATGCGGTCCATAATGTCCAGAGCGACGGTGATTCCGGACTCTGCCGCCGAGGAGAGGAGATCGTAATAGAGGGTTTTGTCATCGATAAACTCTTCGGGGTCGTTGTTCGTCGCGGCGGAGCCTATCCATTCCCAGGCATATTCATTCCCTGGGACGAGGGCACCACATTCGATCCCTTCCAGAAGGATATTCTTGTATAGTCCCATACGGGTGATCAGGCCGGTGTTCCAATCATTGCTTGCAGCCAGCAGAGCCTTCATAGGGTACAGTTCGATGTCGCCGTCCGCAATGGCCGCGTTGATTTGTTCGAGTACTTTCCGCTCGGATTCTGTTGTGGAACTGAAATCGCCATCGCCATGCTTCTTCGCGATGCTTTCCAATAGGTCAAATGTGGAATCAGGCAGCATATCAAGAGGTAAACATTTTTGTTATACAAATAAACATATTTGTTTTATTGACTGCAAGCATTGACTTTACCGCACTCTAGAAAAGAATGAGAGGAAATAGAGACATTAATGGGCCTGTAGTCTTTCGCGGTGGCCGTGAACGGGTTCCGCACAAAGGTTTGAGGGTTCATCGCGATGAGCGGAAACCAGCTTCCCTGAATCTGTATCATCAAAGAATGGCCTGGAAGGAAGTAATGATCTATATCGCACATCGTGAAGTCCACGCTGACGACTTTTCCTGCCTTAACAGCCTTTGCCTTGCTGAATCCGTCACGGTAACGGAGCGGCATCACATCACCTCTGACAAGCATCTGATAACCATCGGGGCGGACATCAATCAACTTGACGACAATGTCCGCATCCATATTCTTTGAATATGCCCCGTCCGGCAGGTCGAGCCTCAATTCCATGTGCGCCTTTACCGGACCTGCAAGATGCAACGTGTCTGAAAGTACATTTCCTGAATATGTAAGGACATCCTCCCGTGCTGACGCGAAACTCTGATCGGCCGTCATGTAGGCGCGGTCACGTCCATTGGATTTTACATCCATATACGGGACAGGGTTCGTTGGATCTGACGTGAATGTCCTGAAAGCCAGCACGTCAGGCAATCCTGACATATTCAAGGAATCAGCACCTGAAAAGAATATTCTGATAGGCTCCGCATCTGACGGAGGCCATGAGGAATATGTCTTCCAAAGTGTCGAAGATGGTACACCTTCCATTTTTGATTTCAGAGTCTCACCGGATGGTAGAATATTCACCCTCGCAGGCATATTCCCTTTTCCTTCAAGGTAATATGTAAAGAAAGGATACTCAATATCATCCAAGTAATATTCCCCGGACGCCTCTCCGAACCACGCTCCGGAAAGGTGATTCGCCTTGCGGTTCTTCCATCCCCCGTGGTACCACGGCCCCACGGCCAGATAAAGGTTGCATTCCGGAGACAATCCGCGGATCTCGTTGTAGGTCTCGAACGCGCCGTAGCAGTCCTCGGCATCGTAGAAACCACCGGTGACAAGAACCGCAGGCTTGATGTCCTTCAGATGCCGGCCGGGATTCCGGTCTTTCCAGAATCTGTCGTAATCCGGATGTGAGACCATGCTGTTCCAGAACGCCAAGGTGTCGCCGAAGTACGCCGAAAGGTCGGCCATCGGCCTGCCAAGGAAATATTCATAGAGATCGGTGTCGATATTCACCAATTTAGACAGGCCTTTAGTCGAAGGTGCTTTCCGCGTTCTGTACATCGACGAGCCGAAACGGTAGCAGTCCGCAAGGCAAAGAGCCCCGTTGTGATGCGCGTCATCTCCCATAAACCAATCGGTGACAGGTGCTTGCGGCGAGACAGCCTTGATCGCGGGATGGCGGGAAAGGGCAGCCATCGTGGCGTAAAAGCCAGGATACGAGGTTCCTTTCACACCGATGTTTCCGTTGTTGTCAGTGCTGGCAAGGAGCCATTCTACCGTGTCGTAAGTGTCCGTGGCTTCGTCAACAATGCA
>ERZ1034768.705-NODE-705-length-10922-cov-4.618386_pt1 | contig 10922 bp, 6 predicted proteins | sample MGYA00520691_ERZ1034768 | MGnify/ENA primary metagenome ERZ1034768 (study PRJEB33766, sample SAMN09781704) | gut metagenome | biome: gut microbiome | host: Homo sapiens | place: Madagascar | study: EMG produced TPA metagenomics assembly of the PRJNA485056 data set...
CCATAAAAGGCATTACAACTTCGGTCTTTTTCTTTAATAATAAGGTCACAGTTATAGACTGGCGTTGGAACGCAAATTTTGTTGGTTCGGCACATTTACCGCCAAAACAAGAAAAGGCCTGTTGTTGGTCATCACAACAGGCTTTTCCGGTATTTTGAGGGGTCACTGCACCGTAGTGGTCAAACGGTGGTCAAGAATCTTCCATGCGCAGCACGCAGCATTCCGAAAATATCTTGGAAAATTGGACGATTCGCTTGTAAAAGGTTGACGCAGCTGCGTTCGGGGGTATATCATACTTATATAGATCCTTGCGCGGAGGGAGGAACGCACGGTGATCCGAATCGGCATTGTGGACGATGAAAAACAAGAAAGAGACCAACTGAAACAGGCACTGGCGCGGTTTGGCGCGGAGAACGGCACAGAACTGAACGTGCAGGAGTTCGACTGTGCGGCAGTCTATCTGGCGGCGCAAGACCGTGATTTTGACATTTTATATCTGGACATTGATATGCCGCAGATGTCCGGCATGGAACTGGCCGAAAAAATCCGGGAGACAGATCAAGACGTCATCCTCATTTTTTGCACGAATTTGCAGCAATTCGCGCTGAACGGGTACAGTGTCGGTGCGCTGGGCTTTATTGTAAAGCCGATACAGTGGTACTCCTTCCATATGTATCTGACGCGGGCGCTGAAGGCGCTGCAAAAGCGCGCCGGTCAAAAGACTGCGCCGCCGCACATTGTCGTCAAGGACGGCACCGTGACGCGGCTGCTGGATGCAGCGGAAATCGCCTATGTGGAGGTGCGCCAGCACGACCTGCTGTACAACCTGTGCGGCGGGGACGGTAAGACCGAGATTATCAAAAACCGCGGTTCGATGCAGGAAATCGCGGCGCAGCTGACGCCCTACGGCTTTGTACGATGCAGCGCCAGTTATCTTGTGAACCTGCGCTGTATCACGGCGGTAAGCCGTATGAATGTCTATGTCGGCGGGGCGGCACTGCCCATCGGGCGCACCTACAAGGACGCCTTCACCGAAGCATTCTCCCGATATATGGCAAAAAAGGAGTGGGAAGACCCGTGCCGGTCATAAATTGGATACTGAGCCAGCAAATTCAGTTGGGCATGATTCTATGCGCTGCCCTGTTTGTCCCGTGGGGGCAGCGCCGCAGCTGCTTCGTTCCGCGGCTGGCGGCGGGTGTAGGGGTCTTTCTCACACTGACGGACACCCTGACATTTCTGCCGCTTTGGGCAAAATTGCTGCTGTATACGACGCTGCTGTTTGGTCTGATATGGTTCAGCTTTGACTGCAGCCCGCTGCACGCCCTGTTTTATACAACCTGTGCCTACGCGGTGCAGCACATTGCCAGTAAGCTGGCCTATATGCCTATTATTTGGCTGATTCAGCATGGCCGCACAGACAGGCTCGTTTCCTTTATCATTCTGCTTTTCAGCAACCTTGTGGTCTGTCTGGTCATCTATCTGCTGTTCACCCTGCGCATCCGGCGCGGGTACCTGCTGTTTGACAATGTCAAGACCGTGCTTTACTCCAGCTTTTTCCTGATTGCCGCGGTCTACCTGAGTGTTGTGCTGGAGGATGTCCTGGACAGCAGCGCAGAGTCCTACCTGACCGCCTATCTGGCGCTGAATGCGTTCTGCATCCTGTTTGCCATCACGATTCTGGCGCTGGAATTTTCAAATTGCAGCATCAAGAGTCTGGAACACGAGAATGAAATGCTGGCGCAGCTGCTGGAATGTGACAAGCAGCAGTATGAGCAGGCAAAAAAAGATATGGAAAAAATCAACATCCGCTACCATGACCTGAAACAGCAGTATTCCCGCGCCACAGATGAGGAACGCGCCCGTCTGGAAGAAGAGATGGACAACCTGAACCTGCGCTATCTCACCGGGAATAAGGCGCTGGACATCACACTGACCCAAAAGTCGGCACTCTGCGGGCAGGCAGGTATTCAGCTGGTCTGCTCGGCAGACGGCAGCTGTCTGGAGGATATGAAGCACTACCACATTTACTCCCTGCTGGGCAATGCGCTGGACAATGCCATTGAGTGTCTGACGCAGGTAAACGATGCGTCTAAGCGGGTCATCACACTGGACATCAGCCGCTGCCGTGACATGGCGGTTATCCGCGTGCAGAACTACACCCCCGCACCGCCGACGCTGCGGGACGGCGCTATCGTCACAACCAAACAGGATACCGAGGAGCATGGCTACGGCATAAAAAGCATCAAAAACATTGCTGAGCTGTACGGCGGCACGGCAGACTGCTTTGTGGAGGACTCGATTTTTTACCTGGTGGTCACCTTCCCCTGCGGGAAAAGCCAAAAAGAAACTGCATAACCCAAAAGCGACTGCCGAAAGGCGGTCGCTTTGCTTTTTTGTCGTTTGTGCCGTGTTTTTTGACGTTTACGCCAACTCCATTGACCCGGTCAACGCTTCCCTTTATGATAGCTTTGTGAAAAAGATACGAAAAGCTTCTGCAAAAGGGAAGTGCGCAGCCCTTGGCAGCAAGCGCATCGGATCATTCATCTGTGACAGTTTAGGAAGGAGAAAAACCTATGGCACAAAAGGAAACCTCAAGCAAGTCCCGCCGTTGGCTGGGCTTGTCCGGCGCGGCTGTGCTGGTGGCCAACCTTGTCCTGACCGGAACGACCATTGCGTTCCAGCAGGAAGGCGAAGTCAACCACGCACTCGGCATCGAAGGCTCTGACGCATCTTACGGCGGCACGGAGTTCTCCGCTGACGGCAGCCTGTCTGACGCAAGCTACGCAAAGTACATCGAAGCCGCTTATCAGTTCTGTGAGCAGGAAGAGGAAGAGGGCAGCGTGCTGCTCTACAACCGCAACAACGCCCTGCCGCTTTCTGAGTCTGAGCGCAACGTCACGGTCTTTGGCCGCGGCAGCATCGACCCGGTGTTCCGCAGCACCGCAGGCGGTTCCTCCACAAACCCGGATTACCAGAAAACCCCCGTTGACGCCCTACAGGATGCCGGCTTCAACGTGAACCAGACCGTGCTGGACGCCTACGCTTCCGCCGACGCGCCGAAAGCAAGAAGCGTTTCCAGTGTGGGTGAATATGACCCGGCGCTGTTCACCGGCAGCGTCACCGACTCGTTTGCATCCTACGGCGATGTCGCGTTTGTTACGCTCTCCCGCTTTGCCACCGAGGGCAACGACCTTGCGATGGTCAACGACGAGGGCAAGCGTATGCTGGAGCTGGACGACAACGAGAAAGCAATCTTCCAGCAAATCAAGGACTCCGGCAAATTCAAGAAAACCGTCGTCCTGCTGAACTCCGTCTTTGCGATGGAGATGGACTGGCTGGACGAGTATGATGTTGACGCCGTGCTGTGGGTCGGCAACCCCGGCTTCTACGGTATGCCCGGCGCCATCCGCGTTGTGACCGGTGAGGTCAACCCCTCTGGTCACACCACCGCCACCTTTGCCGCCAACTCCCTGTCCGCGCCCAGCGCCGAAAACTTCGGTCTGCACGCCTACAACTACGGCAGCAAAACGCCCCGCGCGGCAGGCGACAGCTTTGTCAGCTATAACGAAGGCATCTACGTCGGCTACCGCTACTACGAGACCCGCTACGAGGACACCATCCTCGGTCAGGGCAACGCCGATTCCACGGTTGGCACCAAAGCCTCGACCGACGGCTGGAACTACGCCGAGGAGGTCTGCTTCCCCTTCGGCTACGGTCTGTCCTACACGAACTATGAGTACAGCCTTGACAAACTGGACTACAACAGCGACACCGACACCTTTACGGCGACCGTCACGGTGAGCAACACCGGCGACAGGGACGGCAAGGCTACGGTGGAGCTGTACGGACAGTCCCCCTACACCGACTACGACAAGCAGAACAACGTCGAAAAGTCCTCGATCCAGCTGCTGGGCTATGACAAAATCGACGTGGCCGCAGGTGCATCCGAGACTGTCACGGTCGATGTGCCCGGTTACTTCCTCGCATCCTATGACGCCAACGGCGCGAAGGGCTACATCCTCGATGCGGGCGATTACTACTTCGCCGTCGGCAACGGCGCACACGAGGCACTGAACAATGTGCTGGCCGCCAAGTGCGGTGACGCCGTTGCGGGCAAGCTGATCGATCAGGACGGCAATGTCGTTACCGGCAACACCGCCGCCGTGGCCACCTGGACCGCCCCCAACACCGAGGTCGATACCGAAAAGTACCGCAACTCCCGCTACAACAGCGATGTGGAAGTCACGAACACCTTCGACGACGCCGATGTGAACTACTGGGCGAACGACGACGAAAAAATCACCTACCTGTCCCGCAGCGCGTGGGATACGACCTACCCCACCACGCTGGAGACCCTGACGGTCAACGATAAGCTGTACAACGGTCTGAATATGCAGACCTACGTCAAGGCGGCCGACGCCAAGAGCGTTTCCGACTTCAACCTCGGCGTGGAGCTGGATGAGAAGATCAACTTCAGCGATATGATCGGCGTTGCCTTCGACGACCCGAAGTGGAATGACTTCCTTTCTCAGCTGACGCTGAGCGATCTGCTCATCAACATGGGCGACTCCAAGGGCATCAAGGCTGTCAAGGCTGTCAACAAGCCCGGCTGCACCATCGTCGATGGTCCCGAGGGCATGAACGGTCAGTTTAAGTACGGCGACCGCCGCAACTGCACCGGCTGGGCTACGCTGCCCATCGTCGGCGCAACCTGGAACCACGATGTGCAGACTCGCTTTGGCGAGATGTACGGCGAGGATGCGCTGTATGCGTCCATCCCCATCGCCTACGCGCCCGGCGCGGACACCCTGCGTTCTCCCTACTCCGGTCGTACCTCTGAGTATTTCTCCGAGGACGGCGTTCTCAGCTACTATGCTGCCAAGGCCGTTTCCCGCGGTATGCGCAACAAGGGTCTGATCGGCACAGTCAAGCACTTCTTCCTGAACGAGCAGGAAGCCGGTCGTCAGGGCATCTCCACCTTTGCGAACGAACAGTCCATCCGCGAGATCTATATGCGCGCCTTTGAGGGTTCTCTGGCTGAGGGCGATTCTCTCGGCGTTATGACCGCTTACAACCGTATCGGCGTTATGTACGCTGCCGCCAACCAGGGCATCCAGCATATCCTGCGCGACGAGTGGAACTACGGCGGCTACATCATCGACGATGCTCTGACCGCGTCCGAGTATTCCTCTGCCCCCGAAATGCTGATGGCAGGCAACAACATCTTCTGCCTGGATACCGCCCGCCCGAACGAAATCGAGAAGCTGATCACCAGCACCGATGACGGCGACCTGCTGCAGAAGGTCATTGACTCCAACCATTATCTGTACTACATCATGCTGCAGTCCTCTATGGGCGGCTCCGGCGCGGAGGACATTGTCGTTTCCGACGCAGCCCCGTGGTGGCAAACGACCCTGCGCGCTCTCGATGCTGTGTTCTGCGCACTGGCTGTTGCCGCTGTCGTGATGTATGTGCTGCACACCTACACGGACGTTTTCTCCGAGGAAAAGCGGAAGAATCGTGCCGCCAAAAAGAATTGATGGAGGTGGAACCCGATGAATAAAGGCTTGAAAAATAAAGGGCTGGGCAGCTGGTTCTGCCTTGCCGCAGCGCTGGTCGCGCTGATCACCGGCATTGTATTCCTGTCCACACAGGCCACGGCCGCCCCTCTGGGTCACTCCGGCACGATGCCCGGCGTGGTACTGCTGGTCGGTGCTGCCGCTTCGCTCGTTTTCTTCTTTGTTTCCGTTCCGTTCAGCGCGCTGATTCAGGCGGTCATTTATAACATTGCCCTGTATCTTGTCGTTGTGCAGTTGTATTTCGTCTTTGCCGACGTCATCAACCATGTCACCTTTGCGGGCGGCAACGCCGGTCTGTGCGTGTTTTATATGGTCGGCACCTTCGTTGCCTGCCTGCTCAGCGTGATCGCCTGCTTCTGCAAGCAGACGAAAACCGGCGAGGCAAAAGCCACCGGAAAACAGTTTGCTGCCGCCGGTGCGGTGGTCGCGGTCGCTGCGGTCTGCGTGGGCGGTTTCTCCCTGCAGAGCAGCAGCCTGCCCTCGGCCGACAATGCGGAGGTTGCCCCCGATGCGGCGCAGACTTCTGCCGATGGTCCCGTTATGAACTACAACGACAACGAGTACGTATCCAAGACGCTGGATGACCTGATTGCCATCCCGCAGGAAACCTGGGAAGCCAAGGAGCCGAACGGGGAAGTCGCCTACTTCTTCGAAGGTCAGTACACCGAGGGCTTCAGCACCATCGTGGATCCGGCCTGTCTGGATATGTACTGCTACACCGACGGTTCGATGTGGGGTTCCTTCAGCGGTCCCAGCACCTCCGTGGGCGGCGACTCTATCTCCCATGTTTACGGCTACTGGTACAACTGCGATGAAAACGGCGAGAAGAACTTCGTCATTCATCTGCTGGGCAATCAGGACGCCGACGGCACTGTGCGCCCCACCGATGTGGATGGCGGCGCAGATGCGGATATCTTCATCTTTGACACCGACCACGGCGCATACAGCATGGAAGCCAGCCTGAGCTATGGCGTTATGGGCGGTATGTTCACCCGCAACATCAACATCTACGGTCAGCCCTATGCCCCTGCCAAGAGCCTGACGATCGATGCCTCCAACCTGCGCACCTTCTACACGGGCGACACCTTCAACCCGGGCGAGCTGGTTGTGACGGCTACCCGCGCCAACGATGCGGAGGAGTCCATCTGGGGCGGTCGCTTGACCTTCACCGGTTACGACAGCGACACCGCAGGCACCAAGACCGTAACGGCCTCCTTCCTGGGTGCGACCGCTACGTTTGAAGTGCAGGTCGAGGATCTGGTCACCGAGCAGTACACCGGCAGCTATGAGCTGGTACAGGGCGAAACGCCCACCGCAACGGATGCCGTGCTGCTGGTGGATTACTCCCACAAGGTCTGCACGCTGACTGCCGCCGACGGCTCTGCCTCCATCACCGGCACGCTGGTGGATGTGCAGGACGATGCCCTTACCATGACCCTGAACGGCAGCGATGCCCTGACGGTGCCCATCACCGAGGGTGAGGACGGCAGCAAGCAGCTGACCATCCCCGCCCACGACGAAATCGTTTCCGGCTGGGGCTCCAGCACCACCTACTCCATCAACGAGGCTGTGGTCACGCTGGCGGCAGAGTAAGCGTCCATTGTCCCTGATAAAACATAACGGTACTTGCTGAATAAAAGCCGCGTCTGATGTCTGCTTGCAGGCGTTGGATGCGGCTTTTCTTATGAGAAGGGAAAACCATATGCAAAATACAGAACTTTTGCTGAAAGAATTGACCTTGGAAGAAAAATGCGCCCTGCTTTCCGGCGCGGAAACCTTCAAAACGCGGGGTATGCCCAAACACGGCATCCCGCAGATCTGGCTGTCGGACGGTCCCCACGGCTTGCGCAAGCAGGCGGGGGAGAGCGACCACTTGGGGCTGAACCCCAGTGTCCCCGCCACCTGCTTCCCCACCGCGTCGGCTGTTGCGAACAGCTGGGATACCGCGCTGGGCGAGGAAATCGGCGCAGCCTTGGGCGAGGAAGCCGCTGCGCAGGAAGTGTCGGTGGTGTTGGGACCGGGGCTTAATATGAAGCGCAACCCGCTGTGCGGGCGCAGCTTTGAGTATTTCTCCGAGGACCCGTATCTCGCGGGCAAGCTGGCGGCGGGATATATTCGCGGCATCCAGTCCAAGGGCGTAGCCGCCTGCCCGAAGCATTTTGCCGTCAACAGTCAGGAAACGCGGCGTATGGCTTCGGATTCCATCGTGGACGAGCGCACCCTGCGGGAAATTTACCTGACCGGGTTTGAAATTGCCGTCAAAGAGGGGCATCCCCGCAGCATTATGTCGTCCTACAATCTTGTGAACGGTACGTATGCCAACGAGAATAAGCACCTGCTCATGGAGATTTTGCGCGGTGAGTGGGGCTTTGATGGCGCGGTCATCACCGACTGGGGCGGAAGCAACGACCACGCGCTGGGTGTGAAAAACGGCTCCACGCTGGAAATGCCCGCGCCCGGCGGGGACAGTGTGCGCGAACTGTTGGCGGCGGTGGAAAGCGGGAAAATCTCTGAATCCGACATCGACGCCCGCTTGTCAGAGTTGCTGCCGCTGGTGTTTGATACCAAGGCTGCGCTGGACGCTGCCCCGCGCGAGTTTGATGCGGCAGCCCATCATGCGCTTGCCCGCCGCGCCGCCGAGGAAAGCCTTGTGCTGCTGAAAAACGAGGGCTCTTTGCTGCCGTTGGCGGCGGGTACCAAGGTGGCTGTCATCGGCGACTTTGCCAAAAATCCGCGCTATCAGGGAGCAGGCTCCAGCATGGTGAACTCTACACAGGTGGATGTGCTGCTGGATAAGCTGATTGACTCCGAGTTGAACGTCATCGGGTATCAGCAGGGCTTTGACCGCCACGGTAAGCCGGATGCAGCTTTGCAGAAATCTGCCTGCGAACTGGCAGCACAGGCCAATGCAGTGATTTTGTGCATGGGTCTGGATGAAATTGCCGAGAGTGAGGGCCTTGACCGCAGCAATCTGCGCCTTGCGCAAAATCAGGTGGATCTGCTGCAGGCTCTGGCGGCCGTCAACCCGAAAATTGTCGTGGTATTGTACAGCGGCAGCATAGTCGAAACGCCGTGGTTGGACAACTGCCAAGCCCTGTTGTACGCCGCCTTAGGCGGTCAGGCAGGGGCAGGCGCCGTTGCGGATGCACTGGCGGGCAAGGTCAACCCCTGCGGCAAGCTGGCAGAAACATGGCCGTTGACCTACGCCGACATCCCCAGCGCCGCCGACTTTGCCACCCGCCGCAAGACTGTGGAGTACCGCGAGGGGCTGTACATCGGCTACCGCTACTTTACCACGGCGGAAAAAGCTGTGCGCTTCCCGTTTGGCTATGGTATGAGCTACACGACGTTTGCGTACAGCGATATGGTTGCCGATGAACAGGGGGTCAGCCTTACCGTAACGAACACCGGCAGCGTGGCAGGTACGGAAATCGTGCAGCTGTATGTTGCTAAAAAGAACAGTGAGCTTTTCCGCCCTGCCAGGGAACTGAAAGGCTTTGCCCGCGTAACACTCGCCCCCGGCGAGAAACAGCGCATCACCATTACGCTGGACGATAAGGCATTCCGTTTCCGGAATGTGAAGTCAAGCCGCTGGGAGATCGAGGGCGGCGAGTACGAGTTGCTTGTCGGCGCAAGCGTGGAGGATATCCGGCTGTGCGAGAAAATCACCGTGCATGGAACGGCTACCGTGCATCCGTATGAAGATGTGGACTTGGATTGCTATTATAAAGGGGATGTGCTGAGCGTTTCCGATGCGGACTTTGAAAAGCTGCTGGGGCATCCCATCCCGAACGGCAAAACCAAAATTGACCGCAATCTGACCTTGGGCGAACTGAACCACGCCCGCAGCCCGCTGGGGTGGCTTGTGTGGCTCGTGCTGACGATCCTGCTGGATGTCAGCTATAAACGCGGCAAGCCGGATCTGAACATCTTGTTCCAGTACAATATGCCCCTTCGCGCCTTGGCAAAGATGACGAACGGTGCCATCAGCATGGGCATGGTGGACGGCATTGTCATGGAATTGCAGGGCTTCTGGATCTTGGGTCTTGTGCGGGTGATTTATGAAGCGATTAAGAATGTGGTGCTGAATGCGCAGATGGAAAAGCGTCTGCGCGGCGCTTGATGGAGGTTGCATTATGCAGTTTTGGAATAATTTTGCGGCAAAACACCCCGCCGCAGCCAAGTGGGTGCGCGAGGGCGGTCTGTTCGTCATCGTGTCGAACCTGATTACCGTGTTCAAGTATCTGCTGCTGCAATTTTTGCCCGCTGCGTTCAGCAGTCTGCCGGTGGTGGATTTCGGCTGGCCCGGCGTGGATGTGACCCTGTTTGGGGAAACCTTCAAGTGGAACATCCTCGGCTACGATGCCGCCCACGGCGGGCTGCCGTACTTCTGCGCGTATATGATCGCCATGGTCATCGGCGAGTGCATCAACTTCCCGATCCAGCGTAATTTTGTGTTCCGCAGCAAGGGCAATTTAGGCAAGCAGATCGCGTGGTATGTGGTGGCGTTCTGCGTCATTACCTGCATCGTCAACTCCATCAACTGCGTATGGGTCGCTGTTGCCGGGCTGCTGGTGCCGGACTTCATCTATAACATCGGCACGACGGTTTTGAACGGCGGCGTGTCTATGGTCATTTTCTTCTTTGTCAACAAAATCATCTTCCCTGAAAGCGGGAAGTGATGGAGAGAATATCACTTTACGTGCGCCGCAGACAACTGATTGCAGTTTTGTATGAGCGTCAGAATGATACTGTAGGCAATCTTGCCTTTGAGTTTTCAGTGAGTTCCCATACGATCCGCAACGATATTCGGGTACTGGAATTGGAATCTCCAATTTATACAAGGATGGGAGCCAGATGGCGGCGTGTTCATTCTGGATCCGAGTCGACTGCAACAGCGATGGCTGACAGTTTGCCAGCGGGAACTGCTGATGAATGTGTGCAATGTTTTGGATGATGAGCAAGCCCTGCTGATGAAATCTGTCATAGGTGGATTGTCGCCGTGAATTGTGAACGTCTCGTAAACAATTAGCACTTACTATTAACCGACTGATAATGACTGGAGTATACTAAACTTGCGGATTTATTCTGTACCAGCGACTTTACAATTGAATACACAGCATAACAGGTACTTTACTTTCCCGGTGGGGCGCACAGCAAGGTCAAGGCAGACCCTAACCCACGGCGGGGAGAGGAAATAATTATACTCCAGATACACGTCATAGTGCTGGACAGTGTTTGCGTTCTTGCCCGTAGTGGGAGTAAAGTCGCCAACTGCGTGTTCGATACCTACGATTTCGTACTTCATTTTTGTACCCTTACTTTCTTTTTCCGGGGCGTTTT
>ERZ1034768.710-NODE-710-length-10895-cov-4.839207_pt1 | contig 10895 bp, 10 predicted proteins | sample MGYA00520691_ERZ1034768 | MGnify/ENA primary metagenome ERZ1034768 (study PRJEB33766, sample SAMN09781704) | gut metagenome | biome: gut microbiome | host: Homo sapiens | place: Madagascar | study: EMG produced TPA metagenomics assembly of the PRJNA485056 data set...
ATCATAAATATAGGAGGACATAGTGTTGATTCGCAAAGAACGGAAATCGCCGGAGGCTTTTCCCAAGATATTTGCTTAACCTTATTCAAAGACCTGATAAAACCTCTACACTATCCAATTACATCAATTATGATATATGGCAAGAAAGGCTATTTCTTAGCTTTCGGAGATGCTTTTTGTGACGATTATATAAAAAAATGCCTTAGCAATCTAACTCTCAGCGAGATGAAACAGGCTTGTGAAATATGCAACGACAACACTTATTGTGAGATGAAACTTAGATTTTTTTCGACCGTATCCAGATAACTATATACATTACATATTTTTTATGTAGTTTACTCGCTGTTTCATTTTTTACTAAAACCCCGCCGGAAGTGCGAAACCTGCGGCGGGGTAAAAAATCAAAAATTATGATTATTTTTTCATAATCACAACACCTGGCAATTCTTTGCCTTCCATCCATTCAAGGAAAGCACCGCCTGCGGTTGAAACGTATGTGAATTTTGTATCAACACCGGCATTTGCCAAAGCAGAAACCGTATCACCGCCGCCGGCAACAGATGTTAATTTGCCAGCTTCAGTCAAAGCTGCAGCGTGTTGAGCAACTTTGTTGGTAGCGTTGTCAAAAGGCTTCAATTCAAATGCACCCAACGGGCCGTTCCAAACCAAAGTTTTGCATTCATCAAGTTTTTTGTTGATGTTTTCAATAGATTTTTTACCAACATCGAGCAATGTGCCGTCAGCCGGAATTTTATCCAAATCATAAGTTGCGTGTTCAGCGTTTGCGGCAAATTCTTTAGCCGAAACAATATCAGACGGCAAAATGATTTCGCAGTTATTAGCTTTTGCAGTAGCCAAAATTTCTTTAGCTGTGTCGAGCATATCCATTTGTACCAATGAGTTCTTTTCATTGATAGCGTCTACACCCTGAACTTTCAAGAAAGTATGAGCCATACCGCCGGCAATAACCAATTTATCTACTTTTTTAACCAAATTGTTCAACAAATCCAATTTGGTAGAAACTTTAGAACCGCCGACAATAGCCATCAACGGGCGTTTCGGGTCGTTCAAACCTGTTGTCAAAGCGTTTACTTCTTCGGCCATCAACAAACCCATTGCAGACGGACGCAATTTAGCGGCAGCCACAATAGAAGCGTGAGCGCGGTGAGCCGTTGAGAAAGCGTCAGAAACATAAACATCGGCAGGTTTAACCAATTCTGCTGCCCAAGCTTCATCGCCTTTTTTCTCTTCATTGTAATAGCGCAAGTTTTCCAACAACAAAACTTCGTCAGCTTTCATAGCTTTAACGGCGTCGGCAACTTTTTCGCCGATGCAATCGTCAACAAACACAACATGTTTGCCCAAAGCCTTTTCCAATTCCGGAGCAACGTGGCTCAAAGAATTTTTAACATCGCCCTTGCCTTCCGGACGGCCAAAGTGAGAAATAACCACAACTTTAGCGCCTTTTTCCATCAACAATTTAATGGTTGGAACCGTACGGTCAATACGAGCGGTGTTGGTTACGTGGAAATTTTCATCCATAGGCACATTCAAATCGGCGCGCAACATAACAACTTTGCCGTTCAAATTACCTAAATCTTCAATAGTTTTATATCCTTGCATTGTTTTTCCTTACATATTCATAAAAAAACTCTCCCCGCCCAAGCTAAAAGCAGCAGCACTAAGCCAACCGCTTTTCGCCTGAAACGGGGAACAAAAAATTAGCCGTTTACTTTAGCCATATGGGCAATCAAATCCAAAACTTTGTTTGAATAACCCCATTCATTGTCGTACCAGCTGATTACTTTTACGAAAGTATCTGTCAATTGAATACCGGCTTTGGCATCAAAGATAGATGTGTGAGAATCGCCCAAGAAATCAGAAGAAACAACTGCATCTTCTGTGTAGCCCAAAATGCCTTTCAATTCGCCTTCAGAAGCTTTCTTCATGGCAGCGCAAATTTCTTCATAAGTGGCAGGTTTAGCCAAGTTGGCTGTCAAGTCTACAACAGAAACGTCCAAAGTCGGAACACGCATAGACATACCTGTTAATTTGCCGTTCAAAGCCGGAATAACTTTACCAACAGCTTTTGCAGCACCGGTAGAAGAAGGAATAATGTTGCCGGAAGCAGCACGACCGCCTCTCCAATCTTTTACAGACGGACCATCAACGGTTTTTTGAGTAGCGGTTGTAGAGTGAACAGTTGTCATCAAACCATCTTTAATACCAAATGTGTCGTTCAAAACTTTTGCGATTGGTGCCAAGCAGTTTGTGGTGCAAGATGCATTAGAAACAAACTGAGTGCCTTTAACATAAGAATCGGTATTTACGCCGCACACAAACATCGGAGTGTCATCTTTAGAAGGTGCAGACATAACAACATATTTAGCACCGGCGTCAATGTGACCTTGAGATTTTTCTTTTGTCAGGAACAAACCTGTAGATTCTACAACATAATCAGCTTTAATGTCGCCCCATTTCAAATCTGCAGGGTTCTTTTCTGCAGTAACGCGGATAGCTTTGCCGTTTACAACCAATTTACCGTCTTTAACTTCAACAGTACCGTTGAAACGACCGTGCATTGTGTCATATTTCAGCATATAAGCCATATATTCAACATCAATCAAATCGTTAATGCCGACGATTTCAATATCATTTCTTGCCTGAGCAGCGCGGAAAACCAAACGGCCGATACGACCGAATCCATTAATACCAACGCGAACAACCATATTATTATTCTCCTAAGTCAAATTGTTGTGCGGACAGCCCCGCACGGGCATATAGTTTCAAAAACTGGGCTTAATTTAGCATTAAAGATGAAATTTTCAAGTAAAATCTTCATCTAAAGTTTATAATTCATTGATAAATTGATTTATCAGCCGCACTCCGTAGCCGCTTGCGCCCTTTGGATACAGCGGTTTTGGCTCTTCAACCAAATCCATGCCGGCAATATCAATATGCGCCCACTTGGTCTCTTTTTTGACAAAGCGCTGTAAAAAACAAGCGGCGGTGCAAGAACCGGCGGCGCGTCCGCCGACGTTTTTCATATCGGCCACAGTCGAATCCATTTGTTTGTTAAACTCGGCATTCATCGGAAGCTGCCACAAAAGCTCTCCGCAATGCTCGCCTGCCATATTCAAAGCTTTTGCCAATTTGGCGTTATTGCTGAACAAACCGGCGTAACTATGTCCCAAAGCAATCACAATAGCTCCGGTCAAAGTCGCCATATCCACAACATATTCCGGCTTATACTCCTCTTGAATATAGGTCAGGCAGTCGGCCAAAACCAAACGTCCTTCGGCATCGGTATTTTGCACTTCCACGGTTTGTCCCGACATAGAACGGAAAATATCTCCCGGACGATAGGCGCTGCCGGAAGGCATATTTTCAACCAGCCCCACCACGGCGACCACATTCTTTTGCGTTTGTTGCAAAGCCAGCGACTTCATCACTGCCACCATAGCCGCAGCACCGGCCATATCCTGTTTCATATCGCCCATACCGGCCGCCGGCTTAATGGAAATACCGCCGCTGTCAAAGGTAACGCCCTTGCCTACCAGCCCAACGGTAAAATCATCGCTTTCTTTATTTCCTTTCCATTTGATAACCGCCACACGCGGCTTGTTTACCGAACCTTGAGCCACCGCCAAAGCCAAGCCGAAGCCGCGTTCTTTCATCGCTTTCTCGTCTAAAATTTTGACATCCAAACCCAGATATTCCAAACGGCGGATATCGGCGGCAAAGACTTCCGGCGTCAAATAGTTTGCCGGCTCGTTAATCAAATCGCGGGCATAGCGCACGGCGTTGGCAACGCCTGAAAGCGGCTTATAATCGGTCATATCTTTTATTCCCGTAAAAATAATCCGCTCTAATTTAGGATAAAACGATTCCGGCTTGGCCGTAAAATACTTGTCAAAGGTATATGACGCCAGCTCTATGCCAAAAGCAAAATCACAGGTCAGTTCCTCTCGGTCAATCAAATCAACCTTAACTACACGGCAGTTTTTTATGCTCTTATAAATCTTTCCGGCTAACTCAGCCATTTCCAGACCAGACATTGCTTTTTTAATAACAACTGCAACAACTTGACATCCGCCCAGATTATAGACCTTTATTCCGCTTTCCTCCGTCTGTTTTTTTACAGCATCGGCCAAAATCTGTTCTTTATCCGATAAAATGCGTACGATTTCCGCTGCTTTTTCGGCAATCAAAACCTTGTCTCCGGCGGCTTTAATATTTTTTCCGGTAATAAATTCAACCATGGCAATCTCCTTTACAGCATAATATAATATTTAGTCACTTATCCAGTAATTACACTTTTTTTATAAAAAATGGTAGACATTTTTTTATTTTATTTATATACTTTAGACAAAAGATGCGTAGGATTTAAAAATGGGACAAAAAGGTAGTAAATACGCAAGAAAGCACTTGCTGCTGCAGACTGAAACAACCGCACAGAAGTCTGAACGGCAACAGCAGGCTCTGAAAGCAAAACTCTCTGATGACAATCAGATAATCTGGGATATATTATGCGAGCCTAATAACTTTGAAGAAAGATTTCTTAAACTTTCATACCCTCAGCAGATTTTGATGGTGGTAACGCTGCATGATATTGTAAAAAATCAAGAAAAAAATCCGCAGCACGGCACAGCAGCCAAATTTGCCGATTTAGCCGAAGAACATTTGGAAAAAATTCATCTTTTGACTGACTCGCACATAGATAACGGCAATTTTGAACCGCTGGCCGATGATGAAAAACGTATCATCCGTATGGATTGCTATGGCAGAATAAATAAACGTCCCGACCACCAGCTGAGCCCACTATACAAATATTTCAATACTCCTAAAAACGCCGTAACGGCCAAGTTTTCGGAATATGACTTAGATAGTTCTCCGAGCTGGCGCGTTTTCAGGCAATTTGAAAGCTTCCGCACTATCGCCTCCAAGATAAAATATTATCTTTATAAAAAACAAATAAATCCGGATGCCTTAAAAGTTATGACCGTCAATGACTACTGCGATGTGATTTACCAAACTTTTAAGCCGAACAGCGATAATTTGGCGGCAAATTTTATTGACAGACAAAAAAATATTCGGGTGCGTTTAATTAAAACTTTTATTCGCCATTGCGGCTCAGACTTTGAACGACAGCTTATCCGCAAAGGAAGTGACCCGCGCTGCGCTGCCTCACTTTGCAACGCAATGAAACGTTTTGGCCAAACTGATATCAACACGCTGATTGTGACAGAAACCAATTATACACCGCGGATTTTAACCGATTTGAACCATGCCGGCTATGATATATCAGATATAAATGTCGGTGATGCCATTCCGCAGGCCTTCGTGAATAGGCTGATTGATGAAAATAAAGGCTTTTTGCTTTTAGCCCGCGATGAAAAAGGCGCGCCTTTGGATAAAAGCTCTTTACCAAAGCTGGAGCTGCACCACAAACACGCCGTGCAGTTTACAGCCTGCAACGGCTATTTAGCCAGAGCAAACTATCCGCATAATCTTTTGCTGGTAGATGCGCCGATGCACCGCAACTATTATCATTTGTTTGACGCAGTTTATAAACAAAATCAGATGAACAACTTTTATCAACGGCTTAATGCAAACAATCCTTATATGGTGTCTATTTTAGGTTTTAACGAGCAGGACAGTATTTATTTTGATTTTGAAAAAACCGCGGTTTTCCAAAAACGCGAAGCAGCAGACAAAGCCAATGTGGTAAATTATCTGCAAGAAATGGAACAACGTATGCAAAATGAAATTACTATTGCCGAAAAATATAATATCCCTTATAATAATACGGCAATTCAGAGCAGCAGCAACGGTTTGAACCTGCTGACCGAAAAAATGGGAAAAAATTCTGAAAATTTACAGAAGTTTTCTAAATGGCTGGCATCTCAACGTAAAAATAACAGCAGAAGGTAAAATATGGTTAATTTTTCAGAACAGCTCAAAAATCAAAACCTCAGCGCCGGAGAAAAATTGGAACCGGAAGCCTTGATTGTGGCGCAAAAAATTTTATTCGGCATGGGCTTAAACAGCATTCCACAGTCATATTCCGATTTTTTGAAGAAATATAACGGCATAAAAGCCAACGGCGCCTATTTGTTTGGGGCTACGGTCGACGAGGAGCTGGATATCATAGATTGCAACGAACAAATGTCCAAACCGGACGGGACTTTGCTTTTGGGCTATAACGACTTTGATTTGCTGGTCTTTAATTTTTCAAATAAGCAATATCAAATTGTTGACAGAGAAGATATGAAAGTGCTAGACAGTTATCCGGAATCAGAAATGGACTATGCGCTGGCGCAAATTTTTAATGTATAGTGAACAAAAAATGAGTAATATTTATCAAAACACCTCCGAAAACATTGCCAAAGCTGCAGAAATTATCAAAAACGGCGGATTAGTGGCTTTTCCGACCGAAACGGTTTACGGACTGGGAGCCAATGTATATAACAGCAAAGCGGTTGCCAATATTTTTGCTGCCAAACAGCGGCCGCATTTTGACCCGCTTATTTCTCATATTGCGGAAATTGATTTTTTGAAAGAATATGCAGCAACAGATGAGCGTGTTTTTGCACTGGCTAAGCATTTTTGGCCAGGACCTCTGACTTTTGTCCTACGCCGGATAGAAGAAAATCCCAGTATTGATTTGGCTTGCTCCGGACTGCGCACCCTGACCGTGCGTATGCCGCGCCACCCGATTGCCCTTGCTCTGATTAAAGCTTCCGGTGTGCCGATTGTGGCGCCTTCCGCCAACAAATATCAATCCATAAGTCCGACCACGGCTCAACATGTGGCCGACGGCTTGGGCGATAAGGTTGATATGATTTTAGACGGCGGAGCCTGCAGCGTCGGTGTAGAATCTACCATTATAGACCTGACGACAGACAAAGTTGTACTGCTGCGCGCCGGCGGCACCGCTAAAGAAGATATTGAAGAGTTTTTAAATGAAAAAGTGCTTATTTCCGCCGGTAATCCGGAACTTCCGACTGCTCCGGGGCAGCTTCTGCGCCACTATGCACCAAAGCATACTTTGCGGATTAACGCCGAAAAACCGGAAGCAGACGAATTTTATATTGGTTTCGGCAAATTAGACGGCGACTTAAACCTCAGTCCAAGCGGCAGTTTAACCGAAGCGGCCGAAAACCTGTTCGCTTATATGAGGCTGGCCGACGCGCAGGATAAATTTACCAAAATCGCTATGGCGCCGATACCGAAAAACGGACTTGGTTTGGCAATTAACGACCGTATCAAACGCGCATCTTATAAATAGCTTTACATATTTTTCAAAGCTAAGGTTTCAAGCTCTTTGAGTTTGTCACGATATACCATGGCCTGCTCAAATTCCAAATTCTGAGCCGCTTCTTTCATCAGTTTGGTATATTCCTTGGTCATCTTTTCTATATTCTTAATTTTTTCGACATCTTTGCTTTCGTCTTTAACGAAATCGGTTTCAGTCATTTCTTTTAAGGTAGAAGAAATGCTTTTCTTAATTGTCTGCGGTGTAATACCGTGAGCAATATTATATTCGGTTTGTTTTTTGCGGCGGCGCTCAGTTTCTTCTAAAGCAACTTTAATAGAATCCGTCATCTTGTCAGCATACAAAATCACCCTGCCCTCAGCATTGCGCGCTGCCCGCCCGATAGTTTGAATAAGCGAACGGGTAGAACGAAGAAACCCCTCTTTATCTGCATCCAGAATCGCCACCAGTGAGCATTCAGGAATATCCAAACCCTCGCGCAAAAGGTTGATGCCGACCAACACGTCAAACACACCCAAACGCAAATCGCGGATAATTTCTATACGCTCCAAAGTGTCTATGTCTGAATGCATATAACGGACTTTGACACCGTTGTCTTTGAGATATTCGGTTAAATCCTCAGCCATTTTTTTGGTCAATGTTGTCACCAAAACACGCTCGCCTTTGGCTGCAGTTTTGCGGCATTCTTCCATTAAATCGTCAACCTGATTTTCGACCGGACGCACAATACAAAGCGGGTCGGTCAAACCGGTTGGACGGATAACCTGTTCCGAGAATACTCCTTTACTCTGCCCCATTTCCCATTCTCCCGGGGTGGCCGAAACAAAGATGGTCTGCGGGCGCATTTTATCCCATTCTTCAAACTTCAGCGGACGATTATCCAAACATGACGGTAGGCGGAAACCATAGTCCGACAGCGTCATTTTACGGTTGCGGTCACCGCGGTACATTGCCCCGATTTGCGGAACGGCGATATGGCTTTCATCAATAAAAAGCAAAGCGTTTTTCGGAAAATATTCAAACAAAGTCGGAGGCGGCTCGCCGGGGGCACGTCCGGTTAGGTAGCGCGAATAATTTTCAATGCCTTTGCAATGCCCTGTGGTGTCCATCATTTCCAAATCAAAGCGCGTACGCTGTTCCAAACGCTGAGCTTCCAGCAATTTGTCTTCGGCCTTAAATTGTTTTAAGCGTATTTCCAAATCTTCTTTAATATGCGTCATTGCCTGTGACAGTGCCGGACGCGGCGTTACATAGTGATTGGCCGGATACACGGTTATTTCATCAAGCTGGCGTGTTTTTTTGCCGGTCAAAACATCAAATTCATAAATCTCTTCAATTTCATCGCCGAAAAATGAAACTCTCCACGCCCTATCTTCATAGTGCGCCGGAAAAATATCCAAAGTATCACCCTGCACGCGGAATGTGCTGCGCACAAAATTAAGGCTGCAGCGCTCATACAGCAACTCTGTCAAATGCCGATTGACATCGTGAATATCCACCACATCGCCGACTTTAAGCCGGAACACCATAGATGAATACGACTCCATGCTGCCCAAACCGTAAATACACGACACAGATGCAACAATAATCACATCGCGTTCTTCCAAAACATTACGCGTGGCGCCGTGGCGCATACGGTCTATTTGCTCGTTAATTGCCGAATCTTTTTCTATATAAGTATCGGTTTTCGGAATGTAGGCTTCAGGCTGATAATAATCATAGTACGACACAAAATATTCCACGCGATTATTTGGAAAAAACTCTTTCATTTCCGAATACAGCTGCGCCGCCAAAATTTTGTTAGGTTCCATAATCAACGCCGGACGCTGACATTGTTCAATGATTTTCGCCATAGTAAAAGTCTTGCCGGAGCCGGTAACACCTAGCAAAACCTGATTGCGCTCACCGCGTTCAACTCCTTCGCACAGCTCTTTTATAGCCTGCGGTTGATCCCCCGACGGTTCAAACGGACTTTCGATTTTAAACTTCAAATCTTTCATTTTCTTAATATCGATATTGATAGAATGAACGCAGATATTCGACAATCTGCTTTCTATCACTTAAAGTTTCTTTATCCAGCTTATCCGGAAGCGGCTGGTTCAAGCTCCGCGCCAAAGCCCTTTCCGATTTATTGACTGAGATAGCATACGCTCTTAAATCTCTATCCGAATAATTATCCAGCATATATTGCAAAGATTTATCAGCCGGATGCATCATATATGCAATTTCATCAGGAGAAATAATATTTTGATTTCCGATATCTGCCTTTGATGTTTCTTTATAAACCCGCTTACGCGTGATTGTACCGGCGTCCGCATTTTGCGCTATAAATAAACTTAATAAAAAAAACAAACAATATTTCATCTTTCTGCTCCGATTATTGCAAACTTTTCAGTGTGTCATCAATAGTCTTTTCAATATCTATATTCGTTAAGGCATCAAAATTGCGTTTCACTTTGTTAAAAGACTGTTCCGTATTTCTTTTCAAATCATCATATCCCTGCAGCCATTCCATATCAAACATATCCGAATCACTTGTCGGCACCGGTCTAGGCTTGGCTGAGTTTTGCGAATCGTCATCTGCAAGAAATGCGCTGATTTTTTCAAAAAAGCCGCCTCCGCTATCGCTGTTTTGAGCCGCAGCCGCCCGCTGCGAAGCTTCTGCTTCCGCTTTTCGGCGCGCTGCTTGCCGCTGTCTGATAATTTCATTCTGACGTTCCATTTCGGCAATCATCTGCGCCTGCAATTGATAAGCATCATCTTGATTTTTGCGCTGTTTGCTGTCTGTTTTATTGATTTTAACCGTGTTGTTGGAAGTTGTCCATGGATTAGCGGGCAAACCTCCTGCCGACACAGAGCTGGCAAGCGCAAAATAAATCACTAATCCGGCAATAAAAACTTTCATCATACCCTCGCAAAATCGATATATTTTTTATTTTAACATAAAAGAAAATAAATGTCAGTCTTTTTGTTTTTTATTTTCCGGCTTTTCATGTTTTGCTTTTTTGCCGGCAGTTTCAGGCTCTATACCATAAGCACAGAAAGTTTTGTCTTTGACTTCCGACTTTTTAACAATATAGGCCGGTGTGTTTACAACCGTGCAATTAGCCGGAATATCTTTTATTACAATGGCATTTGAGCCTATTTTTACATTTTTACCGATAGTAATAGGTCCCAAAATCTGAGCTCCGGAACCAATTGTAACATTGTCGCAAACAGTCGGATGCCGCTTTTCGAGCTTTTTGCCGTTTTCATCATAAAATTTGCGGCCGCCCAAAGTCACATCGTGATACAGCGTTACATTATTGCCGATTTCGGCTGTTTCGCCGATAACAACCCCCATGCCGTGATCAATCATAAAGCCGGCACCGATTTTTGCTCCCGGATGAATCTCTATACCGGTAAAGAATCTGGCTACCTGCGAAAGAATCCGCGCGGCCAGCAAAAAATTGCGCTGCCACAGAGCATGCGAAAGCCGATGCATCATAATTGCATGCAAGCCAGAAGAGCAAATAACAGCCTCCAACTTGCTGCGGGTTGCCGGATCTCTGTCCATGATTGCTTGAATGTCTTGTAAAATTATCTTGTAATTTGAATTCATTGTGTGATATATTCC
>ERZ1034768.711-NODE-711-length-10892-cov-4.386454_pt1 | contig 10892 bp, 6 predicted proteins | sample MGYA00520691_ERZ1034768 | MGnify/ENA primary metagenome ERZ1034768 (study PRJEB33766, sample SAMN09781704) | gut metagenome | biome: gut microbiome | host: Homo sapiens | place: Madagascar | study: EMG produced TPA metagenomics assembly of the PRJNA485056 data set...
ACAAGGGGATATTTGCATCAAATGCTATTATATTTCTACAAAGGGGGAATCTATACATGGATAATTTCATTATTCTACAGCAAATGGTAGCTATTGACCGCGCCCAGAATCGAGATGAGCTTAGAACTTCTATCCAGACTCTACTCAGAATCATTGGAAGCAGCACTTCATCTGAGCGTGTATATATATTTGACAGGGACGAGCTTACAGGAGTATTCCGCAACACATACGAATGGTGTGCCGATCATATACAGACATGGCAGGATCAACTGCAGTCAGTCAAGCCTTCAGATATGCCATATTGGCTCAACTTATTTCAAAGGGGTGACAGTGTTATCATAGACAATGTCGAGGACGTGAAAAATATCATGTCTTCCGAGTATGAGCTGCTCAAGCTCCAAAGCATCCACTCAGTGATTGCTTTCCCTATATTTTTCAAGAACACTCTCAAGGGATTTATCGGTTTGGACAATCCTCAAATAGACCAATCAGAAGCATTCATCAGTCTTCTCGGTGTGGTGGGCGGACATCTGGGCAATGTCCGTGAGTCTTTTCGTATGGCGGATCTGCTTGAACAGTCTGGCAATTCCCTTGAGCAAAGCATGACAGCACTTAACCGTGAAAAAGAATACATGTCCGTTCTCTGCACAGACTACATATCAGTATACTGTCTTGATCTTGACACAGATATGGCTGATCCGCTTAAGATCGCCCCAATAGCAAACGTATCAAGAGTAAACCGTGTGATACAGGGGCATCCTATAAACTATACCAGCCTCCTCAAAGCATATTACGACAGGTACGTGATAACAGAATCTGCACCGGACTTTCTGGAGATCCTCAGTCCTGCTCACATAAGAAAGCATCTGGAATCAAACAGGAAACTTTCATACCGCTACCAAGTCACACCTAACGCTGTCGGCCAGGAATATTTCGAGGCCGAAATATTCCCATTTGGCGATGATTCCTCATCAAAGGTTCTCATGGGCTTCAAGCATATCGATGAGCTTGTGTGCTACGAACAGGACTCCAGAAGGAAACTTCAGGAAGCACTGGACGAAGCCAACCTCAACAATGAAATCATATCAGCCATAAGCAAGATTTATTTCTCCATATACAGAATAGATCTGAAACAGGACCTGTATGAAGAGGTGTCAAGCGACAACAAAGTACACCGACTGACAGGCCGTATCGGACGCGCATCCACCAAAATGACAGAGCTCTGTCACAGATTTGTCAGGCCTGAATACCAGGACAAGGTACTGAACTTCTTCGATCTGTCAACCGTAGCTGAAAGACTTCACTCCGAGGAGACCATAGCCATGGACTATCTGGCAAACGATGGCAACTGGCACTGTGCAAGATTCATAGTCAAGAAGAGAGATTCCCGCGGCACCGTGACAAATATTCTATATGCCACAAGGCTGATCAGCGAACAGAAACGCCGTGAGCAGGACTGGATGCTCATAGCTGAAGAGGCCAACAAGGCAAATGAGTCCAAGTCAGATTTTCTGTCTAAGATAGCTCACGACATCAAAGCACCAATGAACGCCGTCATGGGCTTTGCCGACATAGCTAAAGGCTCTCTGGACACGCCGCAAAAGGCAAAAAATGCATTGGACAAAATCCAGACATCCGGCTCATACATAGAGCAGCTTGTAAGTAACATTCTTGATATAACCAGCCTGGAAAAAGGTACACAGAAGTTAAATCCGCATGAGACATCGATATCTTCTATAGTGGATACACTAAGCCAGATATTTGCACAGGAACTGATGAATGACAATCTGCACATATCCTTTATCAGCCATGATATCATGCATAGCTGCATCATAGCAGATGACCTGAAGCTGAAACAGATATATTCCAATCTGCTCTCAAATTCCATAAAGTTCTCGCCTGATGGCGGGAATATAGTATTTGACATAAGTGAGGAAATGATCCCAGGTTCTGACAAACTCCGCCTGATTGCAACGATAAGCGACACCGGTATAGGTATAAAGCCCGAATACCAGTCAGAGATATTCAACAAATTTTCCAGAGAAACAGACACCCGCATCAACAACGTCAGGGGAAGCGGTCTAGGGCTTGCCATAGTAAAAGAACTTGTAGACCTTATGGACGGAACTATAGAAGTGGACAGCACCATCGGAAAAGGATCAGTATTCAAGATAACTGTTGATGTTCCTTACGTCGTGAAGGATGACCTGTGGACAAGTTTCACTTCCGAAAGCCATGACATTTCGTCCGTATGCTCAGGAATGCATCTCCTGGTAGCTGAAGACAACACATTAAATTACGAAGTAGTATCTGAACTACTCAGCATGAATAAAATCGCCTGTAACCACGCCTGTAACGGTGCAGAATGCGTGGAGATGTTCAAATCATCAGCACCAGGCACATACAGCGGAATCCTGATGGATATCCAGATGCCGGTAATGGACGGAATCGAGGCAGCATATGCCATCAGAAACCAGGATCACCCTGACGCCACCAGTATACCGATCATAGCCATCACTGCCAACGCATTTGCAAAGGACATTGAGCGGTGCAAACTTGCAGGAATGAACGAGCACCTGTCAAAGCCTTTAAATATCAGGCAGCTTATAAGCATCCTGTCTAAATTCCAGAGATAGGCTGCTGTGTCCGGATCGCTTCACCATCACCGTGCACATTTACTGACTTAATAAAGAATGTAAGACCGACAATAAATACTACAACCATAACACCTATGGCAAGTTTTGCGTTACTTGTCACCTGATTTCTCTGCGTCAGCATGATATAAGCACAGACGACCTGTGCCATGCCTTACAACAAAAAACCTCTGCATGACCTATCATGCAGAGGTTTTGAAAATTCAATATTATTTTTTGTAAATGCTGTGTAATATATTTCCTGCTGCAGTATCCTGCTGATCTTCTCCCGTCCGAAGAAATCACTGTCCTGCATTTTAATCTGTCTCCTACTTCTTGTTCATTATGGCATCTATCGACTTTATGCAGGCGCTCCTTATGCCTGACTCTTCAAGTGATGCCACACCGCAGATCGTTGTTCCTGATGGCGAACATACATTATCCTTAAGCACGCCCGGATGTTCTCCCGTCTCAAGCTGAAGTTTTGCCGATCCGAGTATCATCTGTGATATGAGTCTGTATGCAGTCTGTCTTGGCACGCCATACTTTACTGCCGCATCGGCATACCCCTCTATGAACAAATCCACAAATGCAGGGCCACAGCCAGTCACGGCTCCACCGATCCCCATGAGTGATGACGGAAGTTCCTCTACTATTCCAACCGCAGCGAACAGACCCTTTATCTGCTCCCTCTCCTCTTTCTCAAGAGAGTTCTGGGCTTCAAAGAGCATCACACCCTCGTATACCATGGCCGGTGTATTTGGCATGACAAACTGTACTCTTACTGAGCTGTCGAAGTACTCACTGTATTTCTTGAAATTCCATCCCGCTGCAACTGATATAAGAGCCTTTCCATGAAGCTTTTCTCCGGTCTCAACAAGGACGTCATTTATCTGATATGGTTTGCATGCCATGATGACGGTATCTACAGAATCAACCAGCTCGGCAAGTGATCTGCACGGTGTGAAACCGTATTTCTCAGAATTGGCACATAACTTGTCGTAATGTGGTGCGTAAGCATACACATCACCCGCTGATATCTTTCCAGAATTTACGAATCCTGCACAGAGTGCCTGTGCCATATTTCCCATACCTATGAAACCTAATTTTTTCAAAATTATACTCCTTCTTTCTAAACTCTGCTGCCATTTGCATCATCTTCATCTGCCGGCTTTGTAAACCATTCCATATTACAGACGCCTATAGGGCAGATAATGTCCAACTTCGCCTACTGTAACAATCCACTTATCGTAGACACTACATCCTGATCTCCTATGAGTGATATATTATTTATACAAATAAGATCGTCTGCCTGTTTTTCTTTAACAAAGTCGATTATATTCACCTGGGAATATCTATAATCTATAACATATATCTTAGAATAATGATCTACCAGGAACGGAATAAATGCATTGCCATAGGATTCCTTCATAACAACACAAGTCGAACCGTCTGTAACCTTTGGATTCTCTATGACGGCCATAGGATTGTCGCCTCCAACAAAAGTGGAGTAAAGCGTTCCCTTTTCCCACTCGGACACATCCATGATAACATTCCACTTCTGTTCACTGCCATCATCGTTCCAATATGTCATATCATTTGTTCCAATAGGCTCGTATGCGTATATTGTATCAGGATTCTTTTTCATATCTGAGTTCTGAAGCGTATTGTAGAAGCTTCCAAGGAACCCCTCAAAAGTATCTTTTTTTCTCTGTGACAGTGGAATCTCCGTAATTCCCTTCTTCTTGCAGAACTCCTCATATGCATAGAATGCACCGTCCGCAGTCCAATGGTGATCTGTCCTAAAATAAATATACTCATCTTTGTGTGATTTCAGGGTGTCAAATATGTCTACCGTCTTAACTCCATCCATCATACTGTAATAATATTCTATAGCCTGTTTCTGATCAGAACCACCAAGTTTCTTAAGTTCACTGTCTGACAAAAGAATTCCCGAACTGTTTGGCACCAAAATGTCATACACATCTGTCTGGCCCGAAAGCTTGGCTGCAGCACCGTTCAGTGCATCTATATACTGTGTTGCCGAATCCTGAACGAAATAATACATGCTATAGGCTGCGCCGTCCTTTACATACAGGTTATCCTGAAGCTGTTTCTGAAAAGCTTCATCCATAGCCTTTGAATCAGGTGGCTCAACAGTTTTCACCACATTATCAGTCCCTGTCGAATTTTTATTTACTTTTGAATGAGTTGCCTCCGCAGAAAGCCCGATCTCAGGATCCTCAGTAGTGGACTGTGTTGTACTCTCCGAGCTGTTCTTGTCATCTTTACTGTCAGAATTGTCTTTCTTAACCTTATCTGCATCAGGTATCTCATCGCCCTTAATTCCGCCGCCCACAACCTGTGTTCCGGCCTCTATGCCATACAGTGATTTCAGGCTCTGATCAGCAGATACAAGTGAATCTCTCATAGGGTATGTGTCAGAATACCACAGGGATACCGCCTCAAAATACGAACCATCCAGAAATGATGTAATCGTAAACGATGGAAACTTAGCAAGCTCACGCTTCTCAACATCTGATGTCTTAGGTCTGACAAATAACAATATTCCTATAAATGCCCCCACCGCCATGACCGCTGCAAACAGCAAAACGGCAAGTGCCCTGAATTTCTTAATCTGTTGTCTTTGACTTCTCGTAAATCTTCTCTTCATATCTACCTTCATCTTCCCGCAGCCACACTGCGAATTATCGGACTAGAACTGGAAATACAAAAATGGGTTATAGCTTGCTCCCACAAGTGCCAGCACTGAAATTATGAGCAGGAATGCCGGTGTGAGCATCTCGCACACATTGTGCAGCGTGAGCACCAAAGGTTTTACCTTGCCGGCCTCCATAGCAGCCTTTCTCATTCTCTTGCCAATATCTGTACAGGCTACACACGCAAGCACAATGAAGAACATATTCTTCAGGAATACTGTTCCAAGTGCCATATTTGCAAATCCCGATGTACCTATGCCAAACATACCAGCAAGCACTGTTCCAAGCTCTGAAAGGCTCTCAAACCTGAATATCGTCCAGCCAAACAAAATGACGAGCAGCGTATAGATATGCGACGCCACAGGACCAAGCCTTCCGCCCAGATAAAACTTCTCCAGGAGAAGAAAAATCAGATAATACAGTCCCCAGAATATATAATTCCAGCTTGCCCCATGCCACATTCCCGTGAGGAACCACACTATTGCCATATTCCTGATATATTTCGCTGTGCCGCATCTGTTGCCGCCCAAAGGTATATACACATAATCCCTGAAAAAGGAACTAAGTGATATATGCCATCTTCTCCAAAAATTATTCACTGATGTAGCCATATAAGGATAGTTAAAGTTCTCATCGTAATGAAATCCAACCATACGGCCCATTCCTATCGCCATATCTGAATATGCCGAAAAATCAAGATATATCTGAAGCATATACGCGATCATTCCAAGCCACATTCCCAGGGTCGTCTGAGCCTTAAGGCTTGCAACTCCAGCCGGAAGCAGAGTGTCTGCTATGCTTGCACACGAGTTGGCCAGGACGGCTTTCTTGGCAAGTCCAACCGTAAATCTTCTGACACCCATATAGATGTCATTAGCTGTTATCTCCCTGTTGTCAATCTCATCCGCAACAGTCTCATACCTGACAATAGGACCGGCTATACACTGATGAAACAGGCTTGAGTAAAGCAGAAGCTTCCAATACTCTTTCTGTGGTTTTACCTGATTTCTGTACACATCCACCACATAGGATATGAGCTGGAATGTGTAGAATGATATTCCAATAGGAAGAACTATCTGAGGCACTGCTTTGGGCACGCCAAATATAGCTTTGAAATTGCCAATAAAAAATCCAAGATATTTGAATACTGCAAGACACGCAAGCATAATGACCAGATCACACACAAGGTAGAATTTCTCTGTTCTCTTTGTATATCCAGCTCTGGCCTCACTGACCTTCAGTGCAAATATCCAGCTCACAAGAGTCTCACCCGCAAGAAGCAGCAGATATCTCGGTCCTCCCCACGCATAAAACACCAGTGAAAATATGAGCAGAACCTTATTGCGTTTCTGCGGTGATACCGCAAAGTATACTATGAGATTCGCTGTAAAAAATACAAATAAAAAAATCAAGCTTGAAAATACCATATCTATTCTCTCTCACATTTATTTTTGGGGTATTATCCCCTATTCCTCAATCGGCAGTATTATACTTCACAACCATAATTAAGGCAACCTTAGCAAATCTTAAAGATCTGTCAGGTGCACCTCTCTGTCTATCTGTGTGCCATTTACAATGAATCTGACTCTTCCATTTCCTATGGTGATGTCTCTCTCATCAGCTCCAATGTCTGTTCCAACACTGTTGATCACCTGCGTGTTTATATCTGAATTTGAGAGCAATACCCTTGAAGTATGTGTGCTGTTGCCCATGGCATATGCATCCTTGCCCTGAACCTCCACCTTGACATATGCATATTGTATCTCCACATCTGTGCTGCCATTTCTACACCCTATTCCGTAACACTCATTTGCCCTCACATTCATTGATATATTCACATTCTGCATCTTAACTGAACATCTTGCACCTGTCACAGTTCCTATCACCGCTGTGGTTATAGAGGCTCCGGAGATCTTACCTGATATGTTCTCTATGCTTATGTCTGCACAGCCCTCAAACGATCCTATGGTCGTGCTTCTGGCTATTCCATTGTATATCTCCATATCGCAGTTCTCTATATGTATATGACAGTCGCTGCTTACACAGCCTATGATCACACCTTCCTGTCCGCGCTGGTCTATCTCATAACGCCCATGAGATATGTAGATATTACCGCCCAGGCCAGATCCTATTCCTATTCCCCTCATGCCTGTGGCCGTTATGGACAGTACACCATCCTGGTTGAAATACAGATCCCCATGGCCGGAGAAATAATCATTGCCTATTCCAAAATATCTGCCTCCAGCCAGGGTAATCCTCAGGTCTCCATCGCCTGCAAGTTCAAGCTTAGACGACTCCGGAACCTGAATTCCACCGGTACGCAGTTCATTGTCACCTGTGAGAACTATCCTCACATCGCAGTGTTCCCCAAGTCTTATACACGGTATACCCTTCTCACCACCCAGACTTATGCTGTCTATACGAAGCTCACCGCAGAAACCATCGCCTATGGTTATCAGCATATTTGACTTAAAGCCCGGAGTTCCCGTCATGCTAATATACCTGTAAGCATCGCCCACACGCCTGAAATCAAGTGCTGTATACTTGTTAAAAGCAAGCTGTACCATGGATATCTCATCTTCATCAGTTATGACATATATCTTCTTGCCATACTTTGTTATCTCATTCTGGTTATACTGCACTATCTCAGTCACTACCCTCTTGTCTATCTCCTGAACAGCCTCTGGAGACGGCTTTGCTGTATAGTAGCCCTGTATCAGATCTGCACCCAGCCTTATGACTTCCCTGAGTTCATCACCCAATTCCACTCCCTCGGCCAGTGTTACTATATCATTGTCATGAGCAAACTCTATTATGTCTTTCACAAAATGCTGTTTCTGAGGATCTTCATGTATGTTTGTCATGAGCATCCTGTCTATCTTCACATACTGCGGCATATACCTCAGGAGATTATTTACATTTGAATAACCTGAACCATAGTCATCTATGGCAGTCTCTATATTCATTCGATCATATCTGTTCTTGATCTCACCAAGAAGCTTGTCATTCATCTCAGCTTCCTCCGTAAATTCCACAACGACATGACCGCCCAGACGGCTGAGTTTCTTCTCTATGATATCCTCATCCTCCGGTGCAAGCCTGCATCCCGGAATACTGTTCATGAATATCTTCTTTTCCCTGAGTTCATCATCCTTCTGCTCTATCAGATTCAACACGTTGACAAATGTAGCACGCTCCACATCTGAAAGTCTTCCCATTCTGTCAGCGCTCTGAATGATATCTAATGGCGAAATATACTCTTCCGTGTCGGCGCGCATCAGCACCTCATACGCATATATCTGACCTGTATGCGCATTGACGATAGGCTGAAAATGATAAGCGAGCAGATTCCTGTCCAGAATATCAGCGACAAGCTTGTCCTGTTCAAGATCCTCCTGCGTCAGATCAGAATTGCGGGATGTCTCCAGATACTCCCTCTTTTTGTCGTTGTTCTTGGAATTTATGAGATCATTGACATAGTGATCCAGAGCCTCTGCGCTTGACACGATCTCGGTATCAACCGCAAAACAGACTTCTATCGTGAAACCCTCTTTATTTGTCCTGTTGAACTGCTCTGCCTTTTTCTCTATCTGTGCTATTATCTCGCTTGTATGGTTACTGTTCTCTTCCATCACCTGAGTTGCCACTACAAACTCATCATTGCACATTCTCATGCATACATCGTACTTATCTATGGACGACGATATCATTCCAGCGAGAGCCTGTATCGCTTCGTCACCAGTCTTTCTTCCAAGTCTTGTGTTTATCTGTCCAAGGCCCTTTATATCTATCGCAAGAAGTGTAATGCTTCTTCCGTTTAGAAGAGCCTCCTCACACATATCCCTGCATCTGGCAGTAAACCCATTGTAGTTGTATACTCCCGTGAGATCATCTCTGATCTGTGAGGCATTCATCTTGTCTATCAGCTTCTGAAGGTTTGCCTGTCTGTAAAACGCTTCCATACCCTGCATTATCTGTCTGAGCCATGCGCTGTACGAACTATCATATGCTCTGCATGCACTTCCATTGTTGATGACCGCATAGCCAAAACATCTGTCGTCAAAATTAAGCGGGGTGAACACATATGCGTCCGGTCGTTCCCTGTCCTCGTCAAGCTCAGGTATAAGCTTTGAGACATCAAAACAATCATCAAAATCTATAGCACCCTCACCATCACCGCTTTTGATGATCCTGTACATATTCTTCGTATATCCTACCCGGAGAGCATTTGCCCCCATCATAACTTCAGGTGCATTCCAATACTCATTCAGACAAAGGCTGAAATTTCTGAAACCACTGTCTGGATGGATATTCTGAAATATAGTATTATAAAATCCACGGTAGTCTCTCTGCGAGAGCAGATCCTCCATCATATGATCATAATAAGATCCATATCTTGCTGACTGTGATGACAAATCCCATGCCAAACCAGATTTCATACCGACTCCCGTACACCTGTCACATCCACAGCTTCTGCCCAGATGTATCTTCGCCAGAGGTCTGTCCTGCTCAAATGGCAATCCCTTAATCCTGCTGTCCAGCAGTGAGGCCACATACATTCCATCTTCCCTGGCAGGTATGTCCATCGATGTAAGAGGGATGACCTTATCGTCGTTCGCATCCAGTGTATCATATCCTACAACAGCGATATCTTCTGGCACATTTATTCCTCTATTCTCCAGCTCCGCAGCAAATCCAATGGCCATATAATCATTAGCACATACTATCGCATCCGGCAGTCCATCTCCTGATTCCAGCATATATGCCGCTGTATCCCGTCCTGAATCATACCAGTTGTTGCCATAGTATACCTTGTCTTCATCACACTTTAAACCATGCTTTTTAAGACTGTCAAAAAAGCCCTCCTTCTTCTTTATAGAACTGACATTGCCCTGCCAGCCATCCAGCATGACAATATCTCTGCACCCATGCACATCTATCAGATGATCCGTGAGTTCGCACATATTGCTCCTGTGATCTATGTTGATTGACTCATAACCGTCAACATAGTCCTCCATCACAAGCACCAGACCATCAAATTCCTGTTTTATTCTCCACAAAAGTCCCTCTGCTATACCCGGAGTCCTTATCCTGTCAGTAAACACAACCAACGCATCATATCTTCTCATATCTATCAGATTGAATATATTTGCATCGCCAATCTCTCTCTGATTCGTATCCTGATACTTCAGATACATCGAAAATACACACACATCGTAGTCAAGTTCAAAAGCCCTTTCAAAAAAACCTGAAAGGAACCTCCCCTGTATGTACTCATCAGCCTGAGCTGTAAGTACAGCTATCCTTTTCCGTCTCATAACACATGCCCTTTACCCTTATTTTTCTACTACCCCTGTGGGCAAACGCCCATAACCAATACAATTTTATCACGTTCCAATAAATGTGTATATATTTTTCATATATTTTGCGCTATTTTGCGCATAATACATGAAAAGAGCATGACAGGAATAGCCTGGGATAATCCCAGAGATTCCAGACATGCTCTCTTTAAATATATCTGTAATATTTGTTTTTATAA
>ERZ1034768.712-NODE-712-length-10882-cov-6.828484_pt1 | contig 10882 bp, 6 predicted proteins | sample MGYA00520691_ERZ1034768 | MGnify/ENA primary metagenome ERZ1034768 (study PRJEB33766, sample SAMN09781704) | gut metagenome | biome: gut microbiome | host: Homo sapiens | place: Madagascar | study: EMG produced TPA metagenomics assembly of the PRJNA485056 data set...
CGCGGAGCGTTTTTTACTTTATAGGAAACGAGAAGTTTCCTATAAAGTAAAAAAGGGACAACGCATACACGCCGTCCCCATTGTTACTACATTCTTCTATTAGTTGCCGACCAACATCATGGTCCCTTTTATTTAGCAAGCAGCATCATGATCTCGTTGCTGCGTGCTACAAATTCTGTCATTTCATCTGCTGCAAGCGGCTTATGCGCTAACATCGCCAGATCATACAACTGTTTGCAGAACATATCCACATTCTCGCCATCTTTGTGCTCCAAAATATACTGCACTAAAGCATTCGATGAATTGAGCACTAATGTCTCTCCTCCTCCGAGGCCACCCATGCCCATGTCCATGCCGCCCATGCTGTACATTTTCATCATATCCTGCATACGACGCATTTCTTCTGACAATGTAATCATTGAGGAAATCTTTTCATTCTTGAGTTTTTGCACTTTTACCTCAAGTTGATCCTTACCCAATGCCTTTTTGAAGATTTCAGACAACGCATCCGTCTGCGCTTTTAATGTATCCTCGTCTTCCTCATCTTTCATCGTGTCTGTCAGATCTGCATCAATGCGCTGGAATTTCACCTTCAGATCTCCCTGTTCTAACTGTGAAATAAACGGCTGATCGATCGTATGTGTTAATACGACCGCATTCAATCCCTGCTCCTTGAACAGATTGACATACTGGCTCTGCTGCTGCAGATCTGTTGCGTAGTATACCGTTGTCGGTTCTTCTTCCTTGTCTGCATTATCAGCATCCGCACCATTCTCGGCATCTGCTGTTTCATCGATCTTTGCTTCTGTACTCTCTGTCTCTTCTTTTGCAGGCTCGTTTTTCTTAGCCTCTTCGATATAATCCGGCAAAGTGATGTACTTACCGTCCAAATCCTTAAATATCAGATAATCCGTCATTTTTTCGCGGAATTTCTGATCTTTTAAGCAGCCATACTTGATAAATGGGCTGATATCATCCCAATATTTCTCATAATTCTCACGGTCTACTTTGAACATACCAGACAACTTATCGGCTACTTTCTTCGTAATATAATCCGAAATCTTCTTTACAAATCCGTCATTCTGCAATGCACTTCTGGATACATTAAGCGGCAGATCCGGACAATCGATCACACCTTTGAGAAGCATCAAAAACTCCGGGATCACTTCCTTAATATTATCTGCAATAAATACCTGATTGTTGTAAAGCTTGATAACACCCTCTAAATTATCATATTCTGTATTAACCTTCGGGAAGTACAAAATACCTTTGAGGTTAAATGGATAATCCATATTTAAATGAATCCAGAACAACGGCTCCTTGTAATCGTTAAATACCTTGCGGTAAAAGTCCTTGTACTCGTCATCGGTACACTCATTTGGATGTTTCATCCAAAGCGGGTTCGTATCGCTAATAGAAACCGGACGTTTATTGATCTTTGCCTTTTCTTTACGAGGGCTGACCTCGACCATCTCTTTCTCGCCATTTTCATTTTCGCGTTCTTCAGTCTTCGCTTCCTCTACGATCGTCTCTACAACAACATCATCTTCACGAACATCGGCTGCATCGATCGTTTCATATTCCTGCTCTGCGTTTGCTTTGGAAAGGAAGATCTCAACCGGCATAAAGGAACAATATTTGTCCAAAATCTCTCTAACACGATACTCATTCGCAAACTCTAAGCTGTCCTCGGAAAGGTACAGGGTGATCGTTGTACCAACAGTATCTTTTGTGCCATCTGACATTTCAAAATTGATACCGCCTTCCGATTCCCAGCGAACCGGTGTAGCATCCTTCTGCCAAGACAACGTGTCGATCGTAACTTTGTCAGATACCATAAACGCAGAATAAAATCCCAGTCCAAAGTGACCTATGATCTGCTCTTCGTTCGTTTTATCCTTATATTTCTCCAAGAAATCCGTTGCACCGGAAAAGGCAACCTGATTGATGTACTCGTCCACTTCATCTGCCGTCATACCAAGACCGGTATCTGTCAGAGAAATTGTCTTAGCATCCGGATCAACAACGACCTGTATCTGTGCCTTGTAATCCTCCGGCATATCATATTCGCCCATAATTTCTAACTTCTTCAACTTAGTAATGGCATCGCATCCATTTGATACTAACTCACGAAGAAAAATGTCATGGTCAGAATACAACCATTTCTTAATGATCGGAAACATATTTTCAGATTCAATTGATAAGCTACCTGTTCTGCTCTGCATAATAATCCTCGTTTCTGCACACTTTCCTATAAAAAACGAACCCTGTGTCAAGTGCGCCGAGACACTGATCCGCCGCATCACCGCCAGATGCGTCCGTCCTTGTTAGCACTCTACCCTTATGACTGCTAACAACATCTAAAAAATATATTAGTATCATTCTACCAAAATGTCAAGAGCAAACATAACATTTTACGAATCTCATCCCCAAACTTCGCATACCCACTGTTATGTTCTAACCACATATTGCTTATTATATCAAAAGCTGCTATACATTTTGCAGTTCCCAGAGACTGAATTCTGCCATAAGGGATCTATAGAAATTGCCTTGCCGCATTTACGTTTTTGGTGATTTCTAGATTTTGTTGTCTCTGATGATTGATTTACATGCCCTTCGGAAACTCGAAGTCCCGGAAGCAAGGTATTCATCATTTTTGAAAGGGACTTTGCGCTCGTCGTTACTTATGTCTCGTACTTCTGAGACATTAAGTAACGTGACGTAGCGCATCGTAGCGAAAGCGTCCCGTCAAAAATGGATGATACCTTGCTAAACCGGGACATCTCAGACAATCCTTCAGGCATGTATTCATCAGAGACTTAACAAAATAAGAAATCACATAAAAACTCTGCGTTCTGCGGCAATTTTCTTAGATCTCTTATGGCAGAACAATTAAGTTTATCGACTGCAAAACTGCTAAATTGCTTTTGACATAATAAGCAATATGTGGGCGAAAGACCGTTGAGGGTATGCGAAGTTTGCGTCATATACTAAAATTGGGGAGATCGCCCGGAATCGGTTTGGTCATCCATTCTTTTGCTGAGTATCCGCTACATAGCAGAATCCACAGTTTCATATACATTGCTACCGGCGATGCCATCGGTAATACGATCATTCCGTATTTTTCATAGACGTATGTGCTTTCGTAAACCATGTCCGCATCCATGCCGCATAAAAAAATGGGGATTTTCCGGTTTGCCACCTCATAAAAGAATTCATCCGCTTCTGGTGTTTCACTGCAGATCGTGCCGGCATGATACGTATGATGCAAAATTGCCTGTATTCCGTCAAAGTTCATCGGATAACGCATCCCCGGATGTGGGTAGATCAACCCGATCGGTGCATCCCAGTGATCCGGTGCCTGCAGGGAAGGTCTATCGGTAAGCCTCTCTGCATTGTTCCATGCATAGTACACTTTTCCGGCGACAAAACACTTGGTGCCTTTTTCATAATGACCGTATTCCATACCACCAACACTATACACTTCATCACTGTAAGGCTGATGTCCAATGATCGCTGTTCCTAAGTGAATCCTTGGGATCCCATCCCCATTCTGATACGAAACATACACACCTTTTTGCTTGCAGTCAAATGCTAAGAACTGCACAGCATATTGAAAATTATAAGCACCATTGGCTCTTGGATCTGTCAATACATAGTTGCTGGACACAAAAACCATCGGAATGTCACAATCGCCAAACAGATACCCCATCGCAGCCGCTGAATATGCCAGCGTATCTGTGCCATGCATAATGATCACTCCATCTAACCCGGAATACATAGCAGCACTATCTTCTGCTGCTTCTTTTTTCTCTAAAGTCACCTTTGCACTGCCTGTATACTTCGCCTCACTGACCACTTCTCGAATGCTCTGAGCCAACTGTGCGATCGTTAATCCGGTACTATTTTCACTGAGAAGTGTATACGGATGATATACCTGATAGGCAATTTCTTCCACATGACCATCTCGTTCTACACAAGGCAACGTGTCTAACAGACCATCCGCTGCTCCGGTTTTCGTACCGATCACATTTCCGGCTAACGTACTCCCGATCGTCCCTCCGGTAAATAATACAGCGATATTCATAACGCTCCTCCTTCCAAACATGAAAAGCCCATTTCCAAGGCAAAACATTAACCACCGTTCCGCCAAGGAAATGGACTATTAACATCATAAAATACTATTTCGCAACGATCGTTTCATTGCTGCATGTTATTGTGCTACAATATTAACGATACGCCCCGGCACATAAATCTCTTTGATAATGTTACCACTCAATTTATCACCCAAAGCTTCTTTTGCCTTAGCAAGCACATCGTCTTTCGGATCTTCTTTGCCAATAGAAATTGTTGCTTTGGTCTTACCGTTGATCTGAACAGCGATCTCCACAGTAGACTCTACGGTCTTCTCTTCGACATACTCCGGCCAAGACTGCTGGTACAATCTGCCCTGTCCCCCAACGATTTCCCAAAGTTCTTCGGTAATATGCGGTGCAACCGGATTGAGCAATGTAATAAGTGTCTTATATTCTGCCTTATTGATCGAATTCTTCTTATAGAAGTCATTGATCAACGACATCATTGCCGCGATCGCTGTGTTAAACTTCAGATTCTCGAAATCACCGCTGACTTTCTTGATCGTCTGATGCATCTTGATCTCCATATCTGCGGAATACTCATCACCTTCTGTCAAGAGTGTCTGCAGCTTCCAAACTCTCTCTAAGAAACGGCGGCATCCTTTCACACCATCTTCAGACCAGGAAGCGCTCAAGTCAAACGCACCGATAAACATCTCATACGTACGCAGTGTATCTGCACCGTAATCACGTACAATATCATCCGGATTTACAACGTTTCCTCTGGACTTACTCATCTTCTCACCGTTTTCACCAAGGATCATGCCGTGAGACGTACGCTTCTGATATGGTTCCGGTGTCGGTACAACTTTCTGATCATACAGGAATTTGTGCCAGAAACGGGAATACAACAAATGCAGGGTCGTATGCTCCATACCACCATTGTACCAGTCAACCGGCAGCCAATATTTCAATGCTTCCGGACTGGCAAGTGCTTCTGTATTGTGTGGATCCGTATAACGCAGGAAATACCAGGATGATCCTGCCCACTGCGGCATCGTATCTGTTTCACGCTTTGCCGGTCCACCACAACATGGGCATGTTGTATTTACCCAATCCGTCATTGCCGCAAGCGGCGACTCGCCGTTGTCTGTTGGCATATAACTGTCTACCTCCGGAAGCAGCAGTGGAAGCTCACTCTCATCAAGTGGAACGTACCCACATTTCTCGCAGTGTACGATTGGAATAGGCTCTCCCCAATATCTCTGGCGGGAGAATACCCAGTCACGCAATTTATAGTTTACTTTACGGTTACCGATCTTATTCTCTGTCAGGAAATCTTTTACCTTTTCCTTCGCTTCTTCCACGCTTAATCCGGTCAGAAATCCTGAATTTACCATCTGTCCGGTTGCTACATCCGTAAATGCTGCTTCATTGATATCAACAGGACCTTCTTTGCCCTCTACTACCTGAATCATTGGAAGTCCGAACTTCTTCGCAAACTCCCAGTCACGGTCATCGTGTGCAGGCACTGCCATGATCGCACCGGTACCATAAGTCATCAATACATAATCAGAAATCCAAATTGGGATCTCTGTATTGTTGATCGGATTAATTGCCTTGAAACCACCTAACACAACACCGGTCTTATCCTTAGCAAGCTCTGTACGCTCAAAGTCAGACTTCTTGGCTGCCATCTCGCGATACGCAACAATGTCATCCCAGTTTGTGATCTCATCCTTGTATTTATCAATGATCGGATGCTCTGGAGATACTACCATATAAGTAGCACCAAATAACGTATCCGGTCTGGTCGTATAAACACGGAGTTTATCTTCTTTGCCGGAAATACTAAAGTCAACCTCTGCACCTTCGGAACGTCCGATCCAGTTTCTCTGGGAAGTCTTAACGCGGTCAATGTAGTCCACGTGATTCAATCCCTCTAATAACTTATCAGCGTAATTTGTGATCTTAAGCATCCACTCACTCTTTACTTTGCGGACAACTTCAGAACCACAGCGCTCACATACGCCATTTACTACCTCTTCGTTAGCAAGACCAACCTTACAGGAGGTACACCAGTTGATCGGCATTTCCTTCTTATAAGCAAGACCCTCTTTGAATAACTTTAAGAAGATCCACTGTGTCCATTTATAATATTCCGGATCTGTCGTATTGATCTCACGATCCCAATCGAAAGAATATCCCAAAGAGTGTAACTGCTCCTTAAAACGAGCTACATTATTCTTCGTTACGATCTTAGGGTGAATCTTATTTTTGATCGCATAGTTCTCTGTTGGAAGACCAAAAGCATCCCATCCCATTGGGTAAAGTACATTGTAGCCCTGCATACGACGTTTTCTTGCGACGATATCCAATGCCGTATATGGTCTTGGATGTCCTACGTGAAGTCCCTGTCCGGATGGATATGGGAACTCTACCAACGCATAAAACTTTGGTTTCGTATAATCGTTTGGTGTATGGAACGCTTTCTCATCATCCCATACCTTCTGCCATTTCTTTTCCACTGTGTGATGGTTGTACATTTCTGCCATAACTTCCTCCGTTCCTGTGCGTACTTTCTGCAAAGACTGTTCACAAACTGATCACTGCCGGCTTATGCCTAAAGTCTCACTGACAACCAAATCACTGCTGTCCGTACGCCCGACATATCTAATAATTCATAAAGGTACTGTGTAAAATTGCCACAGTACCTTTCATTGTACTATATTGCGTAAATTTGTCAATAATTAACCCGGCGACTCCGGCAATTTATGAACCCGGCGACTTTGGCAATTTATGAACCCGACAACTCCGGCAATCCTGTAATCAACTCAGCGACTTTGGTAATTCTATTCGTATCTGTGTACCAACCTGCGGTTCACTCTTGAGAGACAAAGTACCATGAAGCTGCACAACAATATGTTTTACGATCGCCAAGCCTAAACCCGTACCGCCTGTTGACTTTGATCGGCTCTTATCCACTCGGTAAAAACGTTCAAACACGCGAGTCTGATGCTCTTTTGGAATACCTATACCGGTATCTTTCACTTCCAAATATGCGGTATACTCATCTGCCATTCCAACGTTCAGGCACACCGATCCATCCTTTTTGTTGTATCGGATCGCATTGTCCACCAAATTGTACATCAATTCATCGATCATCTGCAGGTTTGTTCGGATCACACAGCTTTCCGTCTGCGTCGTCAATTGCACCTGATGCTTCTGTGCACTCATCTGCAGCAGCTCCACACAACGCCCTGCTGCCGTCTGCAGATCAACGTCTTCTAACAGAAGTTCCGGTCCGGTCGAGTCAAGCTCCGACAAACGGATAATATCATTAATTAACGACAACAGCCGATTTGCATTTTTATGGATCTTAGCAGCAAAAGCAAGTACATCATCTCCCTGCACCATCCCATGACTAATCAACTCCGCATAACCGGAAATTGCAGTAAGCGGTGTTTTCAACTCATGCGAGACATTTGCCGTAAATTCCTGTCTGATCTCTGCTGTCTGCAATATCTCTTTGTGCTGCTTTTGTATTTTTCGCACAAACGGTCGAAGTTCCTTATACACACTCGTCACATCCGAATCGTTAATATGCTGTGCAAGTTCATCGATCGGCGACACAATACTTTTCGTGAGAAAATGCGCCACGAAAATACATACAATGATAACGATACATATAAACGATAACATGATCGGCAGTGCTGACATTAAAATTCCTATAATACTACTGCTGTTCTTAGCCAGACGAAGTATATTACCATTGTCCAAACGCACCGCATAATAAATCGTATTGTCTCCGATCGTCTCTGAATGACGTATCGTATGTCCCTCGCCATATTTGAGAGCTTCCTTGATCTCCTCGCGGTTTTTATGATTCCCCATCGCTGCTTCATCTGCCTCAGAATCATACAATACCGCTCCGTCTGTAGCTACGAGAGTAATACGAAGAGGCGTTGCGATCTTAATCTGACCGTTTTCCGCTTTTTGATCTGTGTACACCGTCTTTTTTAAGGTCTGTGCATAAATACGCAGATCATCGATCACTTCCTGTTTCAGTACTGTATAATTGACAATAGTGGCAAGCAAAGTCGTCACTATGATTGCCACTATCGTCAACAATACGAAAAGCCAATTAATTCGTTTTCGCATGGTTCATTATCTCCTATCACTCTTCCAATTGATATCCTACGTTACGCACCGTTCGGATCTTTTTACCTGCATCCCCCAGTTTGTGGCGCAGTGTTTTGATATGCATATCTAAGGTGCGGGATTCTCCCTCGTAATCCATGCCCCAAATACGCACCATAATATCCTCTCTCTGCAGCACGATCCCTGTATTGCTCATTAACATTTTTAATAGTTCATATTCCTTATAAGTCAGCGTGATCGGCTCTCCCGACACTTTAACCTGACGTTTCTCATCGTTAAGTTCGATCTCGCCAACCTTCATCTGCTTGATCTCATGATTTTGCATGCTTCGACGTAATAATGCCTTTACACGTGAGATCAACTCCATCACGCCAAACGGCTTTGTCAGATAATCATCTGCTCCGCGATCCAGCCCCTTGACACGATCTAATTCTGTTGTTTTGGCCGTCACCATAATGATGGGAACATAACGGGATTCTGCCCATTGACGCAGCTTTTTGACAATGGATAATCCGTCCTCATCCGGCAGCATCACGTCTAACACGATCAGATCCGGTACCTTTTCATAAATGCGGCTCCAAAACTCCTTGGCAGAACCAAATTCCTCTACGGTATATCCGGAATTTTTGAGGGAAAACGCCTCGATCTCCCGAATGTTCACATCATCTTCTACAATATAAATATGTGCCATTGTCTTTCACCAAACCTTTCCTTTGTGCGCTATGATGGCAAACGATATTCTTTGCGGTACTCTTCAAACATCTGTTCAAAGAACGGATCTTCATCCTCTTTCAATTTATCCAAATACTCATGCATTTCATAACCGTCTGCCTGCGTCTGTATCAAACATACCGCAATGTTGGAGCAATGGTCTGCCACACGTTCAAAATTAGTCGTAAGATCCGATAATACAAAACCAAGTTCGATCGTGCATTTGCCTTTACGCAGACGTTTTATATGCTTTTTCTTGATTTCATCATTCAAGCGATCGATCACTTCTTCTAACGGTTCTACCCGACTCGCCTTGATAATATCTGACCGGTCATACGCATCAAAAGTTATATCTACAATATCCTTTACTGCGGCTTCATAAACACGCAGCTCCTTTTTTGCCTTATCGGAAAACTTTTTCTTCATATTATGGAACTGCTCTGCCGATTCCATAATATTATAGGCATGATCGGAAATACGCTCGAAATCACCGATACAGTGCAATATAAGCGATACCGACTGTGAATCCTCATCCGACAGCTCCGCATTTCCAATCTTCATCAAATAGGTTCCGATCTCGTCCTCGTAATGATCCACAGTCGACTCAAGCTCTGCCACTTTTTTTGCCTGTTCTTCATCATACTGTTCAAACAGGTCGATCGCATATCTGATTGAATTTCTGGCATCCTCTGCCATCTGCAATGCCGCTGTTTTGGCCTGTGCAACTGCAAAAGACGGTTTTTCTAAGAAACGCTCATCCAACACATGTAACGTCGTCTCCATCTGTTTCTCTTCGGCACTTTCCGGAATCGTCCACGTTGCCAGGCGCACCAGAATACTCCGAAATGGAAGCAGCAATGAAGTTGCTAATACGTTAAAGCACGTATGCACGATGGCAATACCCATGACACCTGCTGCCTGACCCATAAAGGAAAATCCGATGAACGCATTTAACAGATAAAACAACACCATAAACAAAATCGTACCAATTAAATTAAAGTAAAAATGTACTAACGCTGCTCGCTTTGCATTTCTGTTGGCTCCTACCGCGGAAAGCAATGCAGTAATACATGTTCCGATATTCTGACCCATGATGATCGGAATGGCCGAGGAATAGCTGACCGCTCCCGTCAGACACAATGCCTGTAAAATACCTACCGATGCGGAAGAACTTTGGATCACAGCCGTTAATATCGTTCCGGCGATCACTCCTAAGATCGGATTCTCAAATACCGTAAACAGTCTTGTAAACTCTGGCACATCTGCAAGTGGTTTCACCGCTTCACTCATCGTGTCCATACCAAACATCAATACCGAAAAACCGATCATGATCGTTCCAATATCTTTCGGTCTGCTCGACTTGGCAAATAAGATCATGCTAACACCAACAATTGCTAAAATCGGCGTAAACGAACTTGGTTTGAGCAATTCTACGAATAAATTGTCACCTTGAATACCGGTAAGACTAAGCAGCCATGATGTCACCGTGGTACCGATATTGGCTCCCATAATAATGCCAACCGCCTGATTGAGTTTCATGATCCCGGAGTTGACAAATCCAACCACCATAACGGTTGTTGCCGATGACGACTGGATCACGGCCGTCACACCGGCACCCAAAAGCACCGCTCTCATCGGTGAACTGGTAAATTTTTCCAAAATCTGTTCCAGTTTACCACCGGAAGTCTTGGCAAGCCCATCTCCCATCACATGCATTCCATACAAAAACAAAGCAAGCCCGCCTATCATTGTCAATACGCCAAATATATCCATGCTTATCCTCATTTCCACGCACACAAGTTGTCTGGTTCTGGTGCGTTATTTTTACATACATTTTACATAGTAGTTGCAAAGTCCAAATAAATCTTATGTAAAATCTATGTAAAGTTTTTTTACATTCACAATTTTTGGCTGTATTGTATACCCTACTCAAA
>ERZ1034768.713-NODE-713-length-10878-cov-4.704426_pt1 | contig 10878 bp, 13 predicted proteins | sample MGYA00520691_ERZ1034768 | MGnify/ENA primary metagenome ERZ1034768 (study PRJEB33766, sample SAMN09781704) | gut metagenome | biome: gut microbiome | host: Homo sapiens | place: Madagascar | study: EMG produced TPA metagenomics assembly of the PRJNA485056 data set...
AGCTTTGCCGTAAAGACCGTAAAAAAGAAGTGTTTATTGACTTTTGTCTAAAAATGTGCTACCCCTGCTTTGATTTAAAATTATTTTCAATATTATTAACTTTTTTAAAATTTTTTAGTTATGAAGAATTATTCAGAAAAGCATGGATCCAACTGGATTAAATGGATTGTTGGCGGTGTTGTCGGCTTGATAGCGTTTATAACGTTATTTAGCGCAACCTATGTGATTGATCCTGGTTACCGTGGTATCATGGTGCTGTTTGGCAAAGTGGAACCGCAGAGCTATGTCAATGGATTTGGTATCAAAGCTCCGTTTGTGTCAAAGATGATCTCGATGGATGTCCGTACGCAGGGTGTGACGGATTCTACTTCTACTTACACCTCCGATGTGCAGACGGCTAGTTTGAAGTATACTTTTACGTATAACCTTAATCCAAATAATGTTTATCAGTTATATGAAAATATCGGTATGGATTATGAGTTGAAAAAGATTGTTCCTGTGCTGGCCGATGTACTGAAAAATGTTATCGGTAAATGGCAGGCTCAAGATTTAGTCAATAATCGAGAAAAGGCCAGTTCGGAAATTGTTAAAAATCTTAACGCTCGTTTGGATAAAAAATATTTCCAGAATATTACATTCCAGCTGATCGATATTGATTACGCCGATAAATTTGAGAGTGCTATTCAAGACAAAGTTATCGCCGAACAAAGAGCTCAGGAAGCAGTCAACAACACGCGAAAAGTCAAGGAAGAGGCTAATCAAACGCTGATTACAGCTAGAGCTGATGCCCAAGCCATGGAAATCAAAACCGAAGCTTTGGCTAAGAACAAAGGGTTGACGGAGTACGAGGCTGTGAAAAAATGGGATGGACATTTGCCGCAATATATGTTTGGCAGCAGTGTTCCAATTATAAAACTTCCGGCAGCTGCTGCGGAAAAGTAGATGCTTCTTTGATTGCTGGGACTAAAAATAAAATTAAAGGTTCTGTTCATTGTGGACAGAACCTTTTTGTTGCTTTAATCATATATTATTCATCGTCAAGGATAATAAATTCATCATCGCCGATAACATTCAAGACGGCGCGGGCGCGTTCATCCAACAAGTCTAAATCCAAGTTTGACGAAGATAGTAGCTTGACTTTTTGGTCAAGACGATTGCGCTCTTTATCATATTCGGCATTCACTTTTTCTAGTTTTGCAATCTGGTCTTGCAAATAAACATAACGGAAAAATCCTCGGTCGCCTTTAATGGCAAAATACGTAAAATAAGAAAATAAGGCCATTAAAAGCACAATAAAGCCAGAGCTTTTACATTTGGCTACAATATATGACCAGAACCCCATATTTCCCTCTTTCAGATTTTATTATTTATGCAATTCGAACATATCTTTATTAAAAAAAAGTTAGTTTTCGCCGGTTAATAAAAATTTTCTGTTGTCTTTAAAAATCGGCTGCTACGGCTGTCTAGTAATGTACCGTCTTTCAGACTGACAACTCTGTCCATTTTATTTGCTAAATCAATATTATGAGTGGCAATTAAAGCGGAAAGACCAGTTTCTTTTACCACTTCAAGCAAGGTAAAAAATACATTGTCCGAAGTGTTTGGATCCAAATTGCCGGTTGGTTCATCGGCCAAAAGCAGTTTAGGCGCATTAGCCAGTGCGCGGGCAATAGCGACTCGCTGCTGCTCGCCGCCCGAAAGTTCCGCAGGACGATGGTGTTCCCGTTCATTTAAGCCCAAACGCTGCAGCAGCCACATCGCTTTGTCTTGCGCTTCTTTATATTTTACACCGGCAATAAGCTGTGGAATAATCACATTTTCAGCAGCATCAAAATCCGGCAGCAGATTATGATATTGATAAACAAACCCCAAGTAGTCACGACGCAGCATTGTGCGTACATTGTCGGAGTTTTCTGTGCAGTTTTCGCCGTCAATATAAACTTCGCCGTCTGTCGGTTTTTCTAAAAGTCCGGCAATTTGCAACAGGGTAGATTTTCCGGAACCGGATGGACCGATTAGAGCCACAACTTCTTTGGGTTTTATTTCCAGATTAACGTCTTTCAAGACTTCCAGAATTTCATTGCCTTGTCTGAAAGTCTTATTGATATTCTTTAAGGTTAAAGTTGTATTATTCATAGCGCAGAGCCTCCGACGGATCTAGTTTTGCGGCGCGGTAGGCCGGATATATTGTGGCCAAAAATGACAGTATCAAAGTCAGTATTACCACCAGCGAGACTTCAACAGCATCGATTTTTGCCGGCAGCTGCGACAGAAAATAAATTTCTGCCGAAAACAAATCCCGTCCGGCAATGTTCTGCAAAAACTGGCGGATTTTTTCGATATTATTGCAAAAAAGCAAACCAAGTGTAACCCCGATGCCTGTTCCGACTAAGCCGATAAAAGCACCGTCCAAAAAGAAAATACGCATAATCATACCGCGCGTTGCCCCCATAGTGCGCAGCACAGCCACATCACGGCTTTTGTCTTTTACCAGCATAATCAAGCCAGTAATAATGTTGAACGCTGCAACCAGAATAATCAATGTCAAAATCAAAAACATAACGTTACGTTCCACATCAAGCGCATTAAAAAAGGCCGAATTTGACTGTTTCCAGTCATAAACATAAGCATCAAGGCTGACGCTTTTTTCAATAATCGCGCGCAGTTTTTGCAGCTGGCTTTCATTTTTTAGGCTCACATCAATCACGGTGGCAGAATCTTTCAGCCCAAAGTATTTTTGAGCAGCTTCCAGCGGCATAAATATATAATTGGCATCATATTCGTACATTCCCATGCTGAAAGTGCCAATAATCGGGTATGATTTGATTCTCGGTACCGAACCGAAAGCTGTCACTTTGCCGTTTGGCGAAATCAGAGTGATTTCATCTCCGACATAAACTCCAAGTTTGCGGGCTAATTTATCGCCCAAAACAACCACATCTCCGCTGAAACCTTCCATATCCAAGGTGGCAAAACCGTCGCGCATAACCTTTTTTTTCAAAATATCAGCTTTATCAATGCCGCGCACCATAGCGCCTTCGGCTCCGTGTTGAGATGAAACCAACAGCTGTTTTTCTATCAGAGGCAAGGCTAAATCTATGCCTTCAATACTTTCCAAAGCAGAAACTGCTTGTTTGTAATTATTAAACGGAAAACCGGCTGAGGCCACAATGGAAATGTGCCCGTTAATGCCCAATATGCGATTCAGCAATTCGGCTTTAAAGCCGTTCATAACAGACATTACAATGATTAAAGTTGCCACTCCCAAAGCGATGCCGGTAAAGGCAAAACCGGTAATAACCGAAATAAATCCTTCTTTTCTTTTGGCCCTTAAATATCTCCAAGCGGTCAGCCGTTCAAATTTAGAAAACAAAATCAATCTCCTGTATTTTTTTGTTGAATTTAGCCAAAATGCATTGGTTTTGCAACTTTTTCAAAAGGATATGCACAAGGCTGACGGAAAAATCACATTCCGGTTCTTTGATTCAATTTCAAAATATCAACCACCGAAAAAACGGTGTAAAACTGTTCAAAAACCTTATCTATTTTCTTTTTATTTACATTGCTGCGGAAAAAAGAACAGGCTTCAAACATATCTTTTTTAGTTGGAATTGCTAAAAGCAGCTGATTATCCTTAAAGCTGAATTGAATGGATTTTCCGCCGTATAGTTCGCTCAATTTAAGCATTCTTTCCATAAAAGCCGCCGTCAGCAGATAGCGGGCTTCAATTTGGTCGGAAGAATAAACTTCAAAAAGTTCTTCAAAACGGATATCTTCCAATTTGACGCGCTGCAAACCGGAAATATGCTTAAACACATTGAATAGCCCTTTGTCTTTGAGCACCACCGTGCGGCCTTTGAAGTTTTTGTTCATAGTCAGCAAAATGCAAATACCTTGAAAAATCGTTTTTTTACGTGTGTTTTGTTTTTTTGTGGTGTAGCCGTCAATGTTGGTGCTTGTTTCGTAGCTTACAGTAATTTTTTGCAGCTTTTCCTCTGAAATCATGATGCCAACATCTTTGTATGTACCATAAAAATAATCGTCTCCGCTATGAGTGTTATAGTTTTTGAACAACTCCGATTTTATCAGTAAATTATCAGGTAAATATTTGCCGTTTTCGTATGAAAAAGTACCAAAAAAATTGGCAAAATCAGACATTATGTTGTTTTTGACTTTTTTCTTATAAAAATAAATCGGCCCGCGCAAAGTCAAAATTACAAAGCCCGATGCGCCCAAAATCGAGCCGAGTCCGACCAAACCGTCTGTCGACATGGTTAAAATAGCATATATCATTAAAGGGTAGAATACTGCCGCCATTAAAAGCAGAATGAAAAATATGCCCAAATAGCGCCGGCGTATTTTATCGCTTTGTTCCAATTTTGGACGCAGCACTTGTTCATAATAGCTGTTAAATTTGTTTTGCTGTTCCAAAAAAATGCGGTCTGCATAAAGATTAAACATGTTCATTTGCCGTTTCAACCAAAGTTTCTATAACGCCGAGAATTGTAAAAGTTTTTTCAATTTGCAAATTTGTTTTTTCAAATTGTTCGGTTGTTCCTGCCGAATGCCATACGCTGCGTTCCTGATAATTCAGGTGTCCGTTTTGCATAAAAATGCTGATTTGGCTGTTTGTAAGCTGCATATATATTTTAGAAGCGTGAAATTCATCGCGCAGATTAAGCAGGTTTTCAAACAGTGCGGCAGCTATAATATGATTTTTTGCGGCTTCGCTGTCAGTAAAAATATAAAAATAGTTAGAAGCCGGAACTTTTGAAGAAATTTTACTCAAATCATTATAAGTTTTTTGCTTGAAGAAGCCGCCTTTTTCAAACAAAAATACTTGTCCGTTAAATTTTTGCGACAAAGTGTAGTTTAGTAAAATACCTGTTCCGGTTTGTCTCAGTTTTTTTCTGAAACAGGTTTTGAAAAACTCCAGAGCAGCCAGCTCATAATTGTTTTGCAGCGTGTCGGTTAAGCAAAACGATTGAAGAGTCTTTTCGTGCGGCGGTAAAATGTCCTTGTTTATTTCTACATATTCTTTAGGAAGGTTAGTCCAACCGTTATAAAATTTAACAAATTCATCAAATATTGGAAACGAATGGTTCTTAATACTTTTTTTTATGTAGTAGCGCAGTGCAAACACTGAACAAAACATAACTAGAAGCAGCTGTTCCCAAGAAAGAGATTTACCGTTGATTAAGTGGTTGAAAAGCACTATTAAAACATTGGCACTGTTTGCAAAAAACAAAATACCAAAATACAGCCAGACTTTTGCTCTGAAAGCCTTGCGATATTTGTCTTCTTCCTGTAAAGCCGGTAAAACGTTTTGTTTTAAAAAGCCTTTCAGCTCTTCGTGTAAATCTTCTGCATCCATAGTGTGTAACCTGAATTATTTAAAATAGTCGGCGCTGTTAATCGGTTGTTTTTCCACATCACTGATTTCAAAAAACGGAGTATCTGCATAATTTATGCCAAGCAAGGCGGCAACAATATTGCCCGGAAAAATTTCCACGGCGTTTTTGAGCTGATTTACATTAGAGTTATAGAATCTGCGGGCGGCAGAAATATGTTCTTCTACTTCATTCATGCTTTGCATCGCGGTTATCATGGTTTGATTAGATTTCAAATCAGGATAGTTTTCCAAAGATATCTTAAAGTCATTGAGTTTTTGGTTTAATAAGCTTTCCAATTCCATTTTTTCCTTAGGAGAAGCAGCAAAAGTACTGGACATTGCTTTGGTGCGCAATTCTGTAAGTTCGGTCATTAAAGATTTTTCGTGTTCCATAAATTTTGCGGCCATTTGCAGCATATTCGGAATCAAATCATAGCGTTTTTTGAGCTGAACATCAATATCCGCAGCAGATTCTTTTACTTTGTTGCGAATAGAAATCAGGCGTACATACAAAGCATAAAAAACTATCAATACGGCGATTGCGGCAATTATCCAAGGATTAGACCAATCTATGTGCATATTTTTTCTCCTAGTTCAGGTTAGTAAATTATTTTATGATATTAGCGCTCTAATCTTAAAAAATTCCTAAGAATGTTTTGATTATATATTGCAGGTTTTGGCTTTTTGTGTTATATTATATTCAATAGATGAGGGGAAAATAATATGGTTGTATCTGGAAAAAATCCGATGTTTGAACGCCGCGTGCAGAAATTGCTGAAAAGAATGAATCGTCTGAATAAGCTGCACAGCGAACAAATGCATGCTCAGCAGAAACAAGATAATTATACGGAAAAAACGCAGGAGCAAAAACGCACTGACCGGAAACAGACAATTTCTTTCAGCCGTTCAGATATGATAAACGGCTTGCGTATGGGAATGTCTATGGCAAAGCAAATTAAACTGATGGAACGTTTCAGCAATTCTCGCCAAGAGCGCCAACTAACCGCCAAAGAACGTCAGCGCTTGCGTGAAAGAACTCGTGAGCGGACGCGCCAACACACCAGAGAAGGCTATAGCCGCTGAGGCCTTGATATTTTTCTTGACAAAATTTTAGTTTGTAACTACAAAGACAGTTAAAGAGTAATTATTATTAAAATTTTTTTGTATGGATAAGATTTTTTATTTGATTCAAGTCAACAATGTTGAAGAACTTTCTGAGGTTGTTTTTAACAAAAAGCTGTCGTCTGACAGTTTTAAAGGCTATGCATCTTGTCTTAGCTGTGCTGAAGAAAAATATCTGGTTGAAAAGTTTTTAACAACAAAAGACAAGGTGTGGTCTGATTTTATCAGAAAATACATTGAGCATTTTCCGCTTTCTGACGAGGCTGTGCAGCTGTTGCTCGAAAATACGGATAACAGCGAAATTAAGGAGCTTTTACTTGAAGAGTGGAAAAAATACGGAGCTAATGAAAAAGAAAGTTTTGCTTTTTGCGACAAGCTTCATAAACAAGATGAACTTGATGAAGAGTTGTTGACTGTTTTCTGTGACAGCGCCCATTTAGCTTATGATGATGTTATTTATAAGCTTTCGCTTATAGACAACAAGTGGAGCGAGCGTTATGTCAATGCATCAAAGCGCTATATGAAAAATGTGCGCTGATACAAAAATGCCCGGACTATAATCAGTCTTGGGCTTTTTTGTTACAAATTTATGAATTTTTACGGAGTGTTAAGAAAAATATTTGCATAATCGCAGAAATAATGCTACTTTAAATAATCAAGCGGAGGTGTAAAATGCGCAATTTATACAATGCCATACCTTTAACCAACGAGCAAAAAATAGCTTATATCCGCGTGCTTGCCTATGTGGCCAAGGCTGATAGAAATCCTGCGTATATTGAAAGAGATTTTATCGGCAAACTGATAGGCCGCATGAAACTTTCCAAAGATGTTTTGAAAAAGATTTTTGTACCCCGTAACAATGAAGAATTATACCGTGCTCTGATGCCGATTTGCACGCGGGCGATAGCTATTGACCTGCTGCATTGTCTTTGGTTTGCCGCTTCCGTAAACACCCTTATTTCTGATGATGAAATTATGATTATCCGCAAAATAGCTCAAATTCTGCGGATTGATAATGATACTTTGCTGAATATTCATCATTTTGTTATTGATGAAATTATGTTTTTACAGCATGCGCGTGAGGTTTTGGAAGCAGACGATATCCGGTGCTGAAAAATATAAGAACAAGTTGACAAAAAATACAAAACACGCTATATTCATATCAAATCTTAATTATTAATTTTAAATTTTTATACGTATGAGTCTTAAAATTTCTAAAAATGCTCAGAAATCTGATGCAATGGTGTATTTTCTCAAGTCCGTAAGCAGTACTCGCAAATGGTCTGTTTTGGAGGATTTTTGCTCTGAAAAACAAAAGCTTTCTGTTCAGGCTTTGCAGGCGCTGGTCAGCATCTATAAGCGTGTGCTCAAGCAAAAGAATGCTGCAAAAATTGCTGTCAAGGTTGAAAAGTTTATTTTCGACCATAATGCGATTCCTCAAGGACTGAAAAACGCAGATGATGTGCGTGCCTGGAATCATCTTTTGCGTTGGTTTATCCAGCTTTCCGGCAATACTGATGCTGCAGATGAGGATTATGCTAAACATCTGATTTTTGACTGGTGGCAGGCTCTCAGAAACAAATATCTGGCTGAAGGAAATGTTTTTAAGCTTGTAACAGAGTCAACGGTTTTGACTGCTGACTCTTGGCAAGGAATTTTTCCAAAGCAAGAGCTTATGCATAATTTTTCGGATGATATGCTTTTGCATTGCGGGGAAATCGACATTTTGATTGAGAGAGGCGAGAGTAACTATGTCATTCACTATCTGAATAAGTTTGACATGGTCGGCGCCGCTCCGGAAGTCAAAGCTGTAATTTGTCACTGGGCTGCTAAAATTCCGGCAAAGGATATGCTGGAATATTTGTATGATGCCGCGGCTAATCCGGATAAAACTGAAAACTTCCGTGTGTTTGCTATGCATCCGCTGGGGTTGGACTTTTTGATGCAGCAAGACTGTTTTGGTCTTATTGCGCAAATGGAAAAGCCGTTTAAAGCCGTAGTCAAGGATTATCCTGAGGTTTTTAAAAACTTTGTCAGCCGCGAACTTTATGCCGAGTATTTAAGCAATGCTCTGGATGAGGCTGTTAATGACTTGATTTAATGAAAAAAACTCTCCTTATTTTTATAAGGAGAGTTTTTTTGCTATTCTTTGAAATTTTTGCGCATAAGTTCAATTTCAGCAGCATAGCCGGCTAAATCGTTAGGTGTTTCCAAAATAAACGGCAGATTTTGAACCGCCGGGTGATTTACAAAGCGGATAAGCGCATCTGTTCCGATTTCTCCGGAACCGATTTTAGCATGACGGTCTTTGTTGGAACCTAATGGCATCAGACTGTCATTCAGATGCACGGCTTTCAGATGCTGCAAACCTATTATTTTATCAAATTCCGACATAACGCCGTCAAGATTATTTACAATATCATAGCCGGCGGCAAAAACGTGGCAGGTATCAAGGCAGACGCCCAGCTTATTTTTAAGTTTGACCCCTGCACGTATTTCCGCTAGCTCTTCAAAGCTGCGCCCGACTTCTGAGCCTTTACCGGACATGGTTTCCAGCAGTACAACCGTATTTTGCTCCGGTGTCAAAATGCGGTTAAGCAAGTCTATAATCATAGTTATTCCGGTGTTTGCGCCTTGTCCGACATGCGAGCCCGGATGAAAATTGTAATAATTGTTTGGAATATATTCCATCCGCTTTAGATCATCGGCAAATACCATTTCTGCAAATTCACGTGTCTGCGGATTATCCGAACACGGATTCAGCGTATATGGAGCATGAGCAACCACAGGCGCAAAATGGTTTTCGGCAGCCAAAGCGCAAAATTTTGCCACATCAGCGAGGTCCATATCTTTAGCTTTGCCACCCTGTGGATTGCGGGTAAAAAATTGAAAAGTGTCGGCCTTAATGGATAAAGCTTCTTTGCCAATATGAGCAAAACCTTTGGAAATTGATAAATGACAACCGATATGCAGCATTTTTTTCTCTTATTCAATAATCAAAATCAAACTGTCTTTAACCCCTACGACTTTTGCCGTGTCGCCTTGCTTAAAAGCTTTTTTGCAGGAGGCCAGCCAATAAGTGTCGCCGATTTTTACTTTAGTGCGATTATCCTCGGCATCTTCTGCCACCGTAACTAACTGCCCAACATATTGTTCGGCGGTGTTGTTTAAGTTTTTATATTCTGCAGGTACCTGAGCTTTGCTAAAAACATAGCGGTAAACTGCTACGCCGATAACAGCGAAAATACCGGAAGCAATCGCAAAAACAATCAGCTGGGTTGTTAGCTCAATCGGCAAAAAATAAACTGCGATGCCCACCACAAAAGCGGCAAAGCCGAACCAGATTAAATATACCCCCGGAACAATCAACTCCAGCAAAGAAAGAGCCAAACCGGCGATTATCCAGTTGACAACAGGAGAATCAAACATTGTTCATTACTCCTTATTTGTGGCTTTTTTAGCCGGTTTTGTATTCATAACATCTTTTACTAACTCAGAAATTCCGGCAACAGTGCCCATAACTTGGGTTGTGTCAACCGGCAGCATCAGCAGTTTTTCATTTGGCGAGGTTACAATGCCTTGCAGAGCCGTGATATATTGCTGTCCCAAAAAGTAGGAAAGGGATTTAGGGTCGCCTTTGGCGATGGCATCAGAAATAAGTTTAGTTGCCATAGCTTCAGCTTGTGCCGAGCGTTCGCGGGCTTCAGCTTCGCGGAAAGCGGCTTCTTTTTTACCTTCAGCTTCCAAAATTACTGACTGCTTAGAACCCTCTGCCTGTAAAATTTCAGCTTGACGCAAACCTTCTGCTTCCAAAATGTTGGCGCGTTTTTCACGTTCGGCTTTCATTTGGCGAGCCATGGCGTCAATCAAATCTTTCGGCGGAGTAATATCTTTAATTTCCACACGGGTAACTTTTACGCCCCAAGGAATAGTGGCTTCATCAACTACGGAAAGCAGCTTTTGGTTAATGATATTGCGCTGCGACAGCAATTCATCAATTTCCATGCTGCCGATAACCGTACGGATATTAGTCATAACCAAGTTCATAATGGCATAATCCAAATCTTCTACCTGATAAGCGGCTTTAGTAGCGTCTTGAATCTGATAAAACAACACGCCGTTCACAGTTACCATGGCGTTATCTTTGGTAATCACTTCTTGCGAAGATACTTCCAAAACCTGTTCTTTGCGGTTGATTTTTGCGCCTATATTTTCCAGTACCGGAATCAAAATATGAAATCCCGGATGCAGCGAACGGGTAAAGCGCCCGAAATTTTCAACAGTGTATTCATAACCTTGACGGACGATTACAACCGATTTCAGCAAAACTACAAAAACAAGTACAATAAGCACAACGGCTAAAG
>ERZ1034768.717-NODE-717-length-10850-cov-21.542381_pt1 | contig 10850 bp, 20 predicted proteins | sample MGYA00520691_ERZ1034768 | MGnify/ENA primary metagenome ERZ1034768 (study PRJEB33766, sample SAMN09781704) | gut metagenome | biome: gut microbiome | host: Homo sapiens | place: Madagascar | study: EMG produced TPA metagenomics assembly of the PRJNA485056 data...
AATGTGAGTGTTCATTGACTGCGGCGGGGAAATTTGCTATACTGCTAAATCTATGTCGTCCAAAGCATCGAAGGCGTCGGTTGGCTTGTCGATCTCGTCCACAACAATCATCTTGCGCCTTAACAGCTCCGCGATAGCGGGAACATCGTCTATCGCCAGCTGCTCAAGATTGGTAACCTCTCCGCGGCATACCTTCCGCAGCATGGAGCGTGCCTCTTCCGATAGTGGAAACATGGAAAAACGAATGTCTGCCAACAGCTTTTGCAAACAATTAATCTAATATCACCTCTTTGGGCATTGGCCGGTGGGAATAGCGCTCCTGCCGGTCTTTTGTTTTCCCCGCCACAGTCAATGTGAGTTTTCACTTGACAAACGAAACACCCGCCGCTATCATGTAAGTGTCAGCCAACAAAATATCGTCTATGAAACCCGCAAAAAGGATTTTTTCTTTGGGGGTATGGTTTTTTGTTGCCTCAATGATAACTCACGAGATTATTATAGCCTACATAACGGTGGATGTCAACGCCTTTGACAACAAAATGTAGGATTTAGCAGAATGGACAAACACATGTCGTTGGATTTGGCAGTTATTATTAAAGTATGGCTTACAATATTTTTGATGACGGATCTAAAACGCTCGAAGAAAAAAACGACGCTTATTCTCAAATAAGAGAACAAGAAGTCGTTAGATTGAGAAGCTTTTATGATTTTTCAACCGTTGATGGGATAAGAAATATTCCTGTCCCATGTACAGAGGTAAACGGAGATTCCCCTACAGGCCGTGTAGAATATTACTTGCGCGGTCAGTGCTTCGCAAAATACTACAAAGAGAAAAATATTGCACTTGCCGTAGAATGTGTAAGAAAAGCACATAGCTTAATGTTTATATCAGATATGGTTTGGAAGTACGATGCTTACATATCTGACATAATGCATTTGCACAATTTAGGTGCACATAAGCAAGCATGGGAAGAAGAAGCGCGAGTTGATTCCTATTTTCAAAAAGTTGGAATATACCCGCATCTCTCTATAAGAGATTTCCCAAACGTATTTGCATATTTTAAATGGAAGCGCTTAATTAAGAAAATGGAAGAAGAACGAATTAGAAAGCGTTCTATCCGACATGAATATTATCGATTGCAAGAATATCTTCCTGCGTTGTGCCCAAAATCATTATCTGGATACTCCAGAATGAAAAACTCTAATTCTAAAGCCTATCAAAAAATATTGGCCCAAGCGGCATTATACGGAATAGATATAATTTAAAGGAATTTAATATGCCGAAAACATTAAATAGCGTTACTCTCGGTAATAATTGCGTTAAATTTATCGAGGCTTATTGCAAAAGAAAAGATATTAGTGAAGCTTCGTTTTCTCGAAAATTTGGGAAAAACAATAGATGGGTATCTGACTTACGCAGAAGCAAAAATTTGAATTTGCCATCAAAAGAACTTGCTGTGCAAATGTGTTTAACGCTCAACGTCTCCCCCGATGACATCCTCCTGCACGAGGGAAAAACCCCGGAAGAAACCGAAAAGTGCTTAAAAGATATTGAGACGGTACGGAAACTGGTCGAGGCCGAGGGGAAAAAAGAAGCCCCCGATCCGAAGATCGAGGGTGTGACAGATACGCAAAAAGCAGCCATTGATTTTGTTTTGACCTTGCCACCAGAAAAATTAAGGAAATTTATTAAATTGGCCCAGGCAGTCTTTGAGGACGAACAACATGATTGACTGGACTGAAATTTGGGCTTACGGAACAGCGGTAAAGTATTGTGATGATGTTTGATAAGACAACGTATAAGTTGCTAATTGCGCTATACAAAAAAGGGCAGCTATTTTTAAAAGAAATTAATGCCATTACTGGAGAGTGCGAAGAAAAAGGGCAAAGCCAATATATTACCGCCCTGTTAATTGCAAACTACATTTCCATCGTAAGCAAGATTACCACAGAAAATGGAATAAAGGCTGAACAAACTATAGGCTATAAAATCAATATTGAGGGGAAAGCTTATGTTGAACAGCGCCGCCGTGATGGGCGAAACTTTTGGGTGCCGTATGCCATTACTACGTTTATTGCTGTATTAAGTTTGATTATAGCGCTTATGCAGTCAATCTCCTATGGATGCGTATGTTGTTGCGGATTTTGAAAAGTCTTTGCAAGGGGCGTCAATGTCGCACCCAATGACATTGGGGGGGAAATTGCCATACTGATGCCAAACGGCGTGTGCGCACCCAATACACACAAGGCCGCAGCATTTTTTTAAATTATTTTCATCGGACAGTTTTAGGGTGTCTTCCAATGCATTTACTTTTTCTTCTAAATATCTGATGCGCTTTTTGAGCTGCGATCTTGTTTGAAACATTCCGAACACCTCGCCAAAATTGGATAGCAGATCCTTAATAAAAGTCAGCTTGTCTCTTTTCTCCTTCTTTCCAAAATAGTTCAAGTTCCCCGGAAAACAGGTTTCTCGCCATTCGGTAAAGTTCTGTCATTGCGGTCTCGTGATCCATACCTTCGCACTCCATGCCGATTTCGTACTCAGTGCCTTTTCCTTTACTTATTGCCCAAATTTTCATTTCAGATCCTCCATGATTTTTTGAAGTTGTTCGTCAGATAATTTTTTAATTAGTTCGAAAGCTTCTTCCAACATTTTTTGATACTCTATTGTATCAAGTTTTGCGTCATCATACAACATCGTGCTTCCCTCCGTCTGGTTTGGCTCAGCGTGTGATTATTATATATATACTCGGTAATCGAATTTTGTTGTTATATAGCATACAACAAAAAGTCTGTTGCCGAAATATCGTCTCGTTGGCGCGGTGGAATACAGCTGATCAATATAGTTCGCCCACGCCTTCCATGCAACAAACGGCGTGGGCGTTTTGCCGTATTTTTTTCGGCCAGCAATTTCGTAACACAACCGTACTCCAAACTTCGTTGTATTTTCAATCGCCAAAACTTGCGAAACCACAGGTTTTCTGGTGGTTGGTTTTTGCTATTGAGACACCCGAATGTCGGAAAAGTTAGGAGGGCATAAATGAATATCCAGGAGTTGTGCAAAACCCGCAAAGATGCGCTGAAGCTCACATATCAAGAAATCTCAGATGAATCCGGCGTTCCAATTTCCACAGTCCAGAACTTTTTCTCGAAGATGTCTAAGGCCCCCTCCATCTATACCGCAGCGCCGATTTGCAAATCCCTCGGGATATCTCTCGACGAAGTGTTCGGAATTTCCGAACACATGACCCCGACCGAACGAACATTGAAAGCTCGAAACGACGAATTGGAACGGCATGTTGACGCAAAGGCAGACACCATAGAAATCATGCGTCGCGGTGTGCGCATCCGAAACGTCGTTATTTTTATTATGTTTTGCATCATCGTGTTTCTCGCCATTTGGTGCGTGTACATTGATATGCACTGCCTAAACTATGGATTCTGGAGGAGATAAGATGAGGGCTGCATTATATATTCGCGTGTCAACGGAGGAGCAGGCCCGGCACGGCCTGTCCCTCGCAGAGCAAAAAGAGTCGCTGGAGCGATACGCGGAAGCGCACGAAATGGAGGTTGTCGGGATCTATGAGGATGCCGGGATCTCGGCCAGAAAGCCGTACAAAAAGCGACCGGCGCTGCTCAGACTGCTTGAGGATTGCAAGAGTGGGAAAATTGATACCATCCTGTTTATTAAGCTGGATCGGTGGTTCCGGAATGTCGCTGGATATTACGACGTACAAACGCAGCTTGATAAGTACGGCGTGACATGGCAGGCCACCAAAGAGGATTATGAGACACGGACGGCGTCCGGGCGGTTAAAGGTTAATATTATGCTGTCGGTCGCCCAGGACGAAGCCGACCGGACAAGTGAACGAATTAAATTCATAAACGAAGGGAAAAAAGCTAAAGGAATACCTGCCGGGTCAAAAACCCCACTCGGGATAACGATCAAGGACGGACGATATGAGATAGACCAGGATACAGCGGAGATTGCTGTGGATATGTTTAGTGCCTATATCAAGCTGAAAAGCACTCTCGCACTCAAGCAATATATGTTTGACACCTGGGGTATTTATCGAGCGTACAACAATTACAAAAACGCAATAACAAACCGTCTGTATATCGGAGAAGTATATGGGATTGAAAACGCATTCCCGGCGCTTATCAGCATACATGACTTTGAGCTGGCCGGAGAAATCATGAAACAGCGGAGCCAGCGCTGCTGTGGCATGAGGAAAGGTAATGTATATCTGTTTTCGGGTATATTGCGTTGTCGCGAATGCGGGAAAATAATGCAGTCTAACGTAGTAAAGGGTTATAAATACTATCGGTGCAGGACACAATTTAGAATGGATGCACAATGCGACCATCGCCAATACGTTCGAGAGGATGTGCTGGAAAGTTACATGCTGAACAGCATTGAACAGATGGCCGCAAAATATCACGGGCAGTACGATGAGGCAGAAAAAAAGCCCGCAGTATCTGCGGACAAAATCAGAAAAAAGATGTCGAAGCTTAAAGACCTATACCTTGCTGATTTAATAGAGCTGGACGAATACAGAAAAGATTATGAGGATTTAAAACAGCAGCTATCGCAAATGGAACCGCAAAAGCCAAAATATTTTGACCGCGACGCACTCCATAGAGAGATTGAGGAATACCCAAACCTATCCCCGCAAATGAAAAAAGAATTCTGGACCAGAACAGTAAAGCGGATTGAAGCAGACAATAACGGTGCGTTTTTTGTTTTGCCTCGTTAGGTATATTTTATGTTTCCTACACTGAACATTAAATATGCCTAACAACCCCCGCCTAAAAAGGCGGGGGTTGTTTTATTCGAGCTTCCGCATAACGTTGTTATAAATGCGCTCATTCACAACTTTCAGGCTGTCCATAAGCTCGTCCATGATCTCCCACGCCTTTTCCTGTGAGACTTTCGATACGGCGCGTAAGAAATCGCTGTCACCGTATGTTTCAACGCTGGCCGGCGAGGGTGCTGCGGAGTATGCCATTGGCAAAGCCCTCTCTTTGTCGCCGCTTTGCTGGTCACGGATGGCATACAGCACAGCAAGGCGCTCATAATTTGTCCAGCTCGATTCTTCCGTTTCAAGACGTGCTATCCAGCGATTGACCTCATTTTCGTCGACCATAGGGGCTCACCCCCTTTAGCCCTCAATCGTGTCCATGCAACGCTGGATGGCTCTGCGGATGCTTTCGTCGTCGGCGTTATCCAGCATTTCCTGCAACTGACGTTTCATGTTGTCGATGCCGCCGTCACGGGAATAGTGGCCGCGCACATAATGCATGCCGCGTCTCGCGTTGGACATATCCCGGTCATAAGCGCCGCGCATACTCGACTGCCAGTCTCCGTCGCGGGAATAGCGCTGAGAATAGTCTCCGTCGCGGGAATAGCCGTCATCTTCCATCATTTCGATCTTGTCGATATTTTTAATGGTGTCGGTCAGTTTGTGCGCAATTTCGAGGTCACCCGCGCCAAGCTCGCCCTTACGTGCCAGCTCGTCGAGTTCGTCGCACAGCATATTGCGCAGATCATACATTGCTTTCTTGCTCATGTCCATTCTCCTTTCAGCTCACGCGGTCGATTGTCAGATTACTATTGGTAAAGTTGACCGCCTCCGCGCTGGTGTTCTTTGCCGCGACGGTCACGCAGCAGCCGCGCGGCACTTCCACGATGGCGCTGACGTAGACGTTAAAATAGTTTTCCACCGCGGCAGGGGTGACGGTTGCCGTTGCGCCGTTGAGCGCTTCACCGTTGACAGCAAGTGCCGTGGTGATCGCACCTACCGTTCCGCCCGTGGGGACGGCGATGTTCGCGCCAAAGCTTACCTTAAAGCGCGCCTTGCACTGCTGCGTCAGCCCGCGCAGCGTGACAAGCCCACTGCCCTCGCGGTGGACGATGCAGGGCTTGCCGCAAGCCGCCGTGGAGACCATTGGCACATTCTGACCGGCGGGAACGGTGACGATTCCGGGGTTCACATATTCAGCCATATATTTCAGTCCTTTCTAAAAATACAGCGGCAGGGCTATTGCCCCGCCGCGTTGTTGTCAGTATCGGCACGGGGCCGACCATTTTCGTGAGATCACGAAAAAGCTACGCTATGCAGTTGTCAGGAGCACCCGCATCCCGTGTAGCTGCCGCCCGCCCACGGATTACAAGACTGGTAACTGGGAATGGGCGTGGGCCGCAGCTGGGAGATCAGGTAGTTGTTCTGGGCGGCCTGAGACGCCGCCAGCTTCAGCCCCTGGTTCTCGCTCTGAAGATCCTGCAGTTTGCTCTGGGTCAGGAAGTCCAGGATGGCCCGGCTGTTCTGGTTCTGGTTGTCGATGATGTCCCGGGCGGCGGTGTTTACCGTGTTCCGGGTATCGCAGGCCTGGGTGGCCATGTCGTACCGCACCTGGGCAATGGCGGCCCGGTTCTCGCAGCAGCATTCCTGGTTCTGCATCTGCATTGCAGTCAACTGCTGCATGAGGGCCGCCTGCTGGTTACTACGGGAAAGCTCAGCCTGCGCAAAGCCGTTTGCCATCGCCATGTTGGTGCCGTTGACAAGCTGGGCCTGCTGGTAGAAACCATTGCAAAGCCCATCGTTTACCCCGTCAATCTTGCGTTCTACATTGGCGAAGTCAGAGGTCAGCACATAGCCGTCCACTACGCCGCCAGATCCACCGCCGTTGTTGCCGAAGCCATTTCCCCAGCCACCTGCAAAGATAAACAGGAACAAAACAATGAGCCACAGAGCGCCGTTGTCACCCCAACCAAAGCCGCTGGATCCGCCAGAGCTTGTTGGGGTCACAGGCATAGTTAGCATGGGACCGCCGTCAGAAGAAAGAGACATAGAAAAACTCCTTTCAGTTTTTTATTATCAAATCGTGGCCACGATATTGATTAACCTAATGATTGAGTAAACACCTTGCTTAGTTGTTTGCTTAAGTTAGTCCTTTGCTTGCTTATTTAAGCAAGCCCTGAAACTGCTTTGCCATTTCTTGTAGCTGGTTCAATTGCTGCTGGCTCATTCTGCCGGACTGCAAAAGTTTCTCAACCTCGGCTTTCGGATCCCCCTGGAACGAGGACCGAAACTGATTGAACTGTTGCATCATCTGCTGGAACCGGCCTACCGGCGTGTTCCCGCCGCCCAAAGCGTTAAGAAAGGGGTTAGCCATCTGCATTGTCCTCCTTTGCCTTCTTGCCCTTCAATTCGCCCACAAGTGCCGCCAGTGCATCAAATTCTTTTCTGGTAACAAACTCCACGTCATTCTTATGCGACGCTGTACGGGGCGTTTCTGTGCGTTCTACGAGGTCGTATATTTTAAGCGATGGTTTCCCGCTGGCGTCCGCCTGTTTGAGGTACACGGTGGGCGCGGAGCTGTCCCACAGAGCCACGGCAGCGTTGGGCGCAATCATCCAGTTCCGGGCCTCCTGTTCGCCGCTGACCCACTGCACACCGCTCTGCGCTACCGGATTCTGCGGTGGCTGCGGTGCCATCATCGGAGACATCTGCTGTTGACGGAGCTGTGCCAGGTTATCCGGCATGGGCTGTGTGTAATAGGAATTCTGCCCTCCGTAAGGTGTGTACGCCATTTTAGTCATCCTCCTTGACCCAATAATACAAGATGTTCTCGTTGCTGCTGTCCCAGCTGTCCCATATCACGCCGTCGCGGACGCAAACCACATGGCCGGACAGAGCCAGGATATAGGTTCCTCCCGGGTGATCCTTAGCAAACTGCCCAACCGTGTAGCAGTCCGGGCAGGTGTCCGGTACTATGTACCGCCGGTATCCGATGCTGCGGAGATACCGTCCCCAGCAAGCGTTAGCTGACGGCATATCCCCGTCCAGATACCCTTGGATGCAGAGGCGCAAGTAGACCTCGCCCCATTCCATCCCGGTAGCTTTAGAGATCGCCCGCACGGTGCAATCACCCACATTTTTCCCGCATGGGTTGGGGTTGAAAAAGCTATACATATTCCCTCCGGTCGTCGTATAACAACTCGATCAAGCGGACGTAGTGCTCTAATTCTGCTGGATCGCTGTGCTGTGCGATGATATCTCGAGCCATATCTTCTGGATAGCCGCAGGCCAAAAGCCGCTCATACATCGCCCCACCTTCTTTCTGTTTTTATCATACAAAAAAACGGGCGCTTAAAAGCGTCCGAAAAGTGTAAGGGAAGTGCCATCAAAAAAAGAGCACCGACTAAAAGTCGATGCTCTCTCTTTGGCCGTCTGCAATTTTACGATATGCCCTGCGGCGATACTTCTTGATCGTGTCCGGCGACAAATTAAGTTCAAAGCCTACCTGTGCGCAGGATTTCCCCCGGACATCGCACTCAATGATGCACGCAGTCTCGTCCGGAGGAAGATCGAAGGACAGAACATAAGAAATCGCACGCTGTGGGGCCATTGATGATAGATTCTCTCGTAACATCCTGTGCTGAGTGTCCATCCCGACACCGCGGCTTGCAGAACGCTAAAGCGCGGGGAAGTGTTGCAGACATCCCGCCGTTTTCCTTTCCGCGCTAAAATGCGCTTTTTATTCTTGCAGCGCCTTTCTTGTCGCCGGGCCGCAGCTGCCGTCGGGCACCAGCCCCGCGCTCACCTGATACGCCATTAGGGCCTCCTTGGTCCCCGGGCCAAAGCTGCCATCAATCGCGCAGGCAAAGCCCCGGTCGTTCAGTTCCCACTGGAGCCACCGCACGCCCTCGCCCCGGTTGCCCTTGGCCAGCGTTTTTGTGGGGGCGGCGTAGGGGTTGCCCCCAAAGGTCAGCACCGTGCAGATCCGCCGGTTGCCCGCCGTGCATACGGGGGTCTTGCCGCCCACCCTCAGGATGGTGCTGCCGCCCCCGTCCAGCTTGATGGCCTCCCGCAGCCCCAGGGCCGCCAGCTTTTTGGCCCCCTCGCCGCTGGCGATCAGGTTGCCCGTGGTGGTCCTGAGCGCCACCACCGTGATCCTGCTCCGGTCCTGGCCGTACCCGGCGAAGATGTGCCAGGTGGCGTACAGGCTGGACGCCTCCCAGCCCTGAGCCTTTGCTGTGGCCCAGCTCACCGCCTTGCCCTGCCGCAGTACGGGCACGCCCGCAATGGCATAGGCGCAGCCCTCCGGGGGCGCGCTCACCTCTCCCATGTCCGACAAATTGCCCCGGACAAACAGGGTGGTTTCCGTCCGCCCCGGCTCAGCATAGACCAGCTTGCCGCCGGACACCTTGCCCCGCTGGGCGCAGTAGTGGTTGACCCACTTGTTGTCCGTCGCCATGGCCGCCACCGTGTGGCCCACGGGGAGGGTAAACTTGTCCCGGCCCTCGTTGTAGTTGCCAAAAAATCCGGCGTTGCAGTAGTTGCCGCTGTACGCCGTCTTTTTGGCCTTATCCACCAGCCGGACAGCGAAGTCCTTGACCGGCACCTCCACAATGTGGGCCCCGCCCCTCTTGGTATAGCTCATCCGCTCCCGCACCTCCTTGCGCTCCGTCAAGTCAAATACCTCTACCAGCGCCGCCAGCAGCCCGTCCGCCACCTGCGCCGCGAAGTACGGCCCCATGATCACAGGCACGTCGGTGCTGGAATCCATAAATCCGCACTCGATCAGGATGGCGGGCATTTTCGTCCGCCGGAGCACATACAGGCCGCGCTCCATCATGGGGGTGGCCCGGTTACCCACCAGCCCCGTCCGGCTCACCACGGCCCCGTAAACGGCCTTCTGGAGGGCGCGACTTTTAGCCTGACAGCCGGGGGCCGTGTAGACCACACAGCCGCCCCCGCTGCCGCCCTTGATACCTGCGTTGTGGTGGATAGACAGGTAGACGTCGGCGGGCCAGCCGTTGGCCGCCGCCACCCGGTCCCCCAGGTCGATCAGCTTGTCCCCGGTCTTGTCGTCCACCCGGAGGATTTGGCAGTCATACCCCGCCAGCAGCTCCTCCAGCTTGTCCGCCACCCGGCGGTTAAGCTCCCACTCTCCCGTCTGGGCGGGATCCAGGGCGGCTAAGCACCGCCGCCCCGGCGTCCCCTTGAAGTGGCCCGCATCAATGGCGATTTTGAGCATACAATCACTCCTTGCTCAGCTGCTTGCCCACCTGGTTGATGCCCGTGGCCGCCAGGCCGCTCACAATACCCACCGCCACGGCGGTCATGTAGTCCGTGGCCGGGAAGCCCTCCAGCCCCAGATACAGGCCCACGGGGCCCAGCACCGCCCCGCACAGGCCGCAGGCGATGGGGATATACTTGTCCTCCATGTGGGGGATGGCCTTGACCACCATGCCCACCAGATAGCAAATGACTGTGATAGCCGCCACAGAAACAATGCCAAAATCCATATTATTCCGCCTCCTTTGCGTCCTCGGCGTCCTGCTCCTCGCAGGCCAGCACGACTTCTTCCATCACCGCCAGATCCCGGGCGGCGTAGGCCTCCACTAGCTCGTGGTAGTGCTTGCCCAAAAAATTGCCCAGGGCCCGCTCGTCCATGCCCTCGGGCAGGGGCTTGGCCGCCTTGAGCTTGGCCATGCCGATCAGCAGGTCGTGGTCGTGGTTGCGCTCCGTGACCTCAAAAATGTTGTAGATGTATTCAGCGTTCATTTTCGTTTACTCCTTTCATGTCCTGCTCCAGGTCCTGGAGTCTGTGGTTGATTACCTTGATCTGTTCCTCTACCACCGGCATCCGCCGGGCAAAGTTGTTGTGCTCCCGTACCTCCCGGGTCAGCTCGTCCAGTCTGGCCTCCGTCACCGCCTGGGTCTTGCTGTTGGCGATGATCACCCCAAGCAGGGTCAGCCCCCCGGTGATCACCGCACAGATGATTGTCTCTGTCATTTCTGTCTCCTCTCCCACCACCCGGGCGGTCTTTATTTTTCGGC
>ERZ1034768.718-NODE-718-length-10842-cov-5.450542_pt1 | contig 10842 bp, 11 predicted proteins | sample MGYA00520691_ERZ1034768 | MGnify/ENA primary metagenome ERZ1034768 (study PRJEB33766, sample SAMN09781704) | gut metagenome | biome: gut microbiome | host: Homo sapiens | place: Madagascar | study: EMG produced TPA metagenomics assembly of the PRJNA485056 data set...
AGAAAAACTTCTGGTTTCAGAATAGCAATTTAGCGGCAAAAGCCAATAAATATAAACAAGTAAATATAACGTTATCGAGTGGAACATGGTCCGGAAGCGTCGTTCCCTATAAATATACAGCAACTGTTAGCGGCGTTACCGCAACGAATGAAATCAGCATCGTGTTAAATTCCACAGATACAACAGTTGCAAATGCTTGGATGGATGCTTCGGTAGTTAGTGGCACTCAGACTACCAATAGTATTACCTTATATGCATTTGGTAAGAAACCAAGCACTAATATTCCAATTACAGTATTGGTTGGAAATGAGGTGACAACATGATCGGGATTAAAGGTATTGCTAAAAAACCCATTATAGATGCCACTGCAAAACCTGCAGATGTTGCATCCGGAAAAGTGTTTTATAACAACGATGGAAAACAAACTGGTACAGGTACAATTGATGATACAAAATCATATGTAGTAAAGGTATCAACATTTGGGGATAATAGTTTATCATTTAACAGAAATACCGTAGATTTTTATTATGCAAATCCCACAACGAAAATTCTTGAAAAACTACACGTCACAACATATGACGACTGCGGGGGATATTATGCTGACGTAACATTACCACAGTTTAGTAGACTTGTTGGTATTGATATTGATGGTATACGTTATGATTTATCAATGTCTACCAGTTTATTGATATGCTCCAACAAACCTACCAATGGGTATACCTTACCATCGCCAATAATGTTTCTATCAGTTATGAATATGAACGGATCCTCAAACAATGTTAGTATTTTTCAGACAGGGTCGTTTACATTTTATTATAAATAAGGAGGATATGATATGCAAATCATTTATGATTCAAAAGGGACTATTTTTATGCAGGGGTCTGGTTTTGGAACACCAGAAGGAAAGCTTACATATACAGAAGTCAACGTACCAGAAAATCAGTATTTAGAAAAGATGGATACGTCAAAAGATCCAGTAGAACCGGTTTTTGCCGAATACCCAAAATCGGAAATTGAACTTATGAAAGAGCAGATGAATCAGCAGCAAGCTGATCTTGATTACTTAAAATTACTCTCTGGAGACGAGGAGGTATAACTATGAGTATACGCATCTTCGGATCTGGTGGGGGGGGGTAATTACGGATGCTACCGCAACACCAGATGATGTCATTAATGGTAAAATATTCTACAATAATGACGGACGTCAAATCGGAACATGTATGTCACGTAAAATACAATCCCAAATCAGCGTATGTGAAGAAGGATTCCATGCTCCTGTTTCATGGGGAACACAAACGATACGATTAGTCCCCAGACCGTCCAGAAAAGGAGATAATTATATCCTTACATCAGAAATGACCAGTTCAAATTCTACTAATTGTGGATGGCCTACACAAGGATCTTTAAGTTATGCACCTTTTTATGCGGTTAATGTAAATGCTCCGATTCTCGATATCGAATCCATCAAAGTTGGTTCATATGGGTTTATTCTTGGAACAGATGGTGGAACATCCGATGGCAACTCAAATAACACGAAAGAGTGGGGTGTTAGGTTACCGGAGAGTGCTGGAATTACTATCGTAAAAACATCTACATCAAGTAGTGGCATTGACACATCCTTATGTTTCGGCATCGCGTTTGGTGCTGTGTACGGACATACGGACTACTATATCAAAAGTGTTGCATTACTGGCATTAGTAAATGGGCAATATGCTTCATATGCAGGTATTCGCACCACAAATATTCCGATTACAATAAATAGGTACGTTAATTAATAGACCTAGGGACTACACAGTCCCTAGGTCATTTATTTATTCCGTTTCTTCTTCTGTAGCAGAATCTGCATCTGTCAGAAGCATCAGATAATCAACATTAGATTCAATAGTCGTAATACGTTCTTCAATTGGAAGCTCCTTGGTGACATCCTTCGTTTCTTCTGAGTAACGTTTACAGTCCGCAATTGCATTTTCTTCATATGTCTTAGAATGATCCGGAATAAATGGTTCGTATTGAGCGTATGTTGGACAATCTACATCGCCAATATAAATGTTATATCCCGTACTGGTCACTTCATACATAAATGATATTTCGGAATCTCTGTATTTATAACCGCTGTCAATTTTCATCAGTATACTCCTTTCATATCAATAATTAATCTATCATTCAATCTGGAATCTGTAATAGAGTAGTCTCTCTTACTTTCAGAAATTGTAATACCATTACAACTCATTCCAGCTATTGTATTTAACTTCAAGGTTCCATCAGTATAGTCGTAATATGCATATAATACAGATCCATTTGATGATACTACAATAAATGATGGTATAAGATCATCAGATTCAGCATGTACCACGATATTTCCAGATTTAGTAATCTTATATTTTTTTGTGTTTATAGATGTAATAGTATAATCTCCAGTAATACTTGTTATGGTACCACTACAATACACAGTATCCCCATTTTCGAAATAACCAGTTAAGGTATTTCCTCCTCCACCAATTAATGTATAATTTTTAAAATTTGGAATCGTATATTGAACCATCTGCTCATTGTTAATTCCAGCGGAATTTAAACTGAATTGAAATACATTATTTGTTTTATCCACGTCAAACGCGATACAACTACGAAAAATAGTTGGCTGTACACTCGATTCGGAGAAATATGGATAAGCTATAAGTTGATAATCGCCATAATGTGTGGATATAAATGGTTTATGTTCGACTATAGTTCCCGTCTTTGGATCAATGTATATTTCCATGGTATTTTTATGAATAAGCCATCTGCTATACTCACTTGATGTATGTTCACTTTGAGCGGCGATTCCCATAATATAATGATCTTCAGATAATCGATAAATAAGCTCCTGATAAGTAGTAACATTTGAATTTGTACATGATGAGCTATTTATATAGTCAGTACTAACACTGGTCAATGTAAATGACGTTGGAAAGCTATTTTTCCATTTTCGAATATATGGAAATGTATTGTATCCACTTTCGTCAGATGCGATATTAACATATTCTTCGTATAACATGTCTGATAGAATTGCGATGTTATTATTGTAATATATATCTTGACTAACTTTGTTCCATTTATATGTTGTAAGTATTTTGTTCGTAGACAAATCATAATCGACACATATTAGATATTTTGAGTAGTAATCACCAACTAATTCAGGACTATCCATAATTAAATATAGATGAGTTTTGATACGGATTGCATTGTATATGTAAGCATATGTGATAGAAGTATTGTAGTTTCCACCATTCAACGTTTCTTTCCAAATATCAATAACTGAAAATAGTTGTGTCCACGTAGTTCCGTTAAATATATACGCATATACTGCATTCGTCGTATATGAATTGCTTATGAACTCAGTACCTCCTGCTCCTCCATAATCCGATTGATATCCTCGAGAGCCTCCTATAAGAATCCAATCATTATCACGTATCAAACTTGGATTACGAAGTATATAATGATCATTCTTAAATGGTAACGATGTGATGTTTGTTAGAGTTGAATTCTGTGTATTATATGTACCATTCGTAAATTTATATAAGTTTCTGCATCTAGTAACAGTACAACCCGGTGGTACATGAGTATTTCCATCAGGATTATACGGACCGTCCATCACATATAAGTTATGATTTATATAACATGCTATATGTGGAGCAACATGATTATTCACGGTATTCCATTGTTTTTGAGAGATGTACATATAATTTCTAAATCGGTCATTGGCGTAATCAGTACTTGATGCAGATATAAAATTATCCGAAAACTGGTAGTTTCCAGTATTACTACCACTCGGCTGTTCTGACATCGGCGTTTGATATAAAATACTACCACCAGATCCACCAGAACTATTTCCAACTCCAGCAGATCCTACAGAATTTATATTAATTGGCATACTTACAGGCACCCCCTTATGACAAGCGTTGCTGATAAATCAATGCTTGGTTTTTCACCCCATACATAAAGGGTAATTTTTCCGTTTTCCTGCTTGTAACCTGCTATTTTTGCTGCGGTGAGTGCTTCAACTGTCTTGTCGGCTGTCGGATTAAACAGCAGATCACATAAACTGCTGGATTTTACCGACGAATTGGTTATGATATAACTATATGGTGCTGAAGATCCACTCCAACTACTAGCATTTAAGGTAATATTGCTTAAATTGCTATTCAAATCATCTGACTGAATAACGGTTCTGTAAAATGACCATTTTGACCACTTTCATCAAAGTAGGCCTGTTTTGTATAAATTATAATTTAGATGAAATTTGCGATTCTAAACATTGTCATAATGAGTTTGAGTTTTACAAATTTTGCTTAAAATGAGATCGCCACAACACACACCTGCGATGGATTTTTGAGTAACAAACTTAGAAAGGAGGTAAGTATCTATGGCGACAACAACGACTTATCATGCTCAATTAATTAAGTACGATTCGTCTGGTAACCAGAGTATACTGAACCTTAAGAACACAGGAGACGATGTAAGCATCTCCAGAAGTTCAAATGGAAACTTGCCGAGTACTGTAACTTCGGCACAAACTTTAGCAAATGCGTTTGGATCTTTGGCATTCAAATCAGCAGTTGTTTACAACGACGTCAAAGGTATCGTTTCAAATGAACTGACTGTTTCGACTGAAGGCAAGCTCGCAGATGCACGTGCAATCAAGGCCTTAAATGACAAGATTGCGACTAACGCAAGTAACATCACTAAATTGAATAGCAATTTAGAGTCAACGAACACCAATCTTAGTGACCTTGAAGGTACTGTAAGTGGAATTGGAACACAGGTAACCACAAATAAAAATAATATTGCGAAACTTTGGGACAAATCTTTCTCAGTTACGTTAGCAGTTGCATCTTGGTCAGGTACAGCTGCACCATATACATACAAAATCAGTAATTCATCAATTCTTGCGACAAGCAATGTTGATATCGCACCAGCAACTTCCGCGTCCGATGCGGCAAAATATGCATATATTTCAGCCGGTTTCATGCCAGGATCTATAGCTGCCGGATCCGTAACGATTAAAGCATATGGTAAAAAACCAACCGTTGCGATACCAATCACATTGATTGTACGCGGAAAGGAGAGTTAAGATATGTCGTCAGTTAATATACATTCAAATGTAGGTCCTTGGTCCGGATTTTTATCAAATTATCCACCGGGAGCCGCACATAATATTGCATATGCAATACATGGGCCAGCCGTTCATATCTCTTGGGATGATGCAGATGAGTCCATCTCTACAGATAGTGAAGGATATACTGTAAAATGGTACTGTGCGAAACTCGTTCGAAAAGTTGGAAGTATGCCAAACAATGCAGACGATGGAACGGTCATCGTCACATCAACGGTACATAACCAGTATCGTGCAACACCATATATCGACTCCTCGATTACTACAAATACGAAGTATTACTACAGGGTCTTTACCTGCAGTACTGATGGTATCTGGAATCGTGAGTGTAGTGACGATAGCTGGTGCACCGTTATCACAGGATCTTCTCTAGCATATCGAACCGCAACACTCACCATTGATTTATCAAAATCAAACCCATCTTCATGGGCAACCATTAGTGGTACTGGTCCGATTTCTACAACAGGAAAAGGATCAGCGGCAACTGCTGCATGGCAGGATTTCTTTGGATATCGTGCATGCTTATTTAAAGACGGAAAACCAGTTGGGTACTTAAAGAATGATGATTTCTCCACATTCACGAATGGAGAAAGTGCTGATATCACATCCGGAAAAGCCGGAGATGTCATGATTCAGTTCCCGAGACGAGGACTTCGAATCACCCATAGTGGATCAATTCTCACGATCAAGTTTACAGAAGATCCAAATGATAGTAATTATGATTACTTTGCTCATACAAGAGGAACTGTCAACAAAGACTATTTTTATCTTGGAGCATACTTAACATACATGTATTCCGATACATTGGACGGCAACACCCCGGATTCATACAGTATTTCACATGTATGGCCTGCTATAGGTGAATCCTATGCAGTCGGTAGTTCAGGAGGAAATCTCGGTGGTGGTTTATTATCAACCGGTTACTGGATGAATGTAGAAAATCAATATAAATCTGCGATTCGTAAAGGAACTGGATATGGAATCATTGGATGGTATCAGTGGATTTATATCCAGTGTATGTACATGATGCAGTTTAAGGGAGATGCTACTACAAAGAACCTGACATCATTGTCCCAGGGACGTTTCCCAACATACAAAAATACAGATAGAGTTGTCCCAGATGATTTTAAACGTACTGGATATTGTGATAAACTTGGAATGGTTTACGCAGATGGATGGACTGTAAAATTGTTTGGGCTTGAGAATGTCTTTGGATATGGAAATACGTATTTTAATAATATGATTATTGGATCGGATAACTATATTTATACGACGACAGACGATACCATTACAGATACGTCTAAGTACACAAAGATAGGATCGAATCCAATCACTCCTGCATCATCTGGTGCAAGTAAAAAAGGATATATCTCCAATGTTATTGGGACAAGCAATAGCGGTTTCTTTCCAAAAGCAGTAAATGGTAGCGATAGCACATATTTATGCGATTATGCAATGATTAATTCTGGGAATAGAGTTCCTTGTTCATCAGGTCATGCCAATACCGAATTCTTAAATGGTGGAGGACTTGGAATGTTCAGCATCGTAACGATATCGGTTAGAAATTCAAAACAGGATAGTGAAACTTCTATTGTTGACTTAGGTGTTGGACGACTGATGTATCTGTAATTAACCTGTTAACCAACCATTATATTTCTTAGCCTAGTTTTTAATGTGATACTGGATACAATCTCCAGTATCACATTTTTTCATGCTGGTAGAGGATCATAAACCAGTACAATCCTATAAGAAATCTTGTTATTCTTATAGAAAGGTGAGATCGCTTATGGTAGAATTAAAAGATGTGCATGGCTCTAAAGAAGCCAGTGCAGAATTGATCATTGGATACGATACCGTATACGTACACTCTAATGTACGTAAAGTAACAGAAGCAGGTCCTGATGGAACTGTACCAGAAGACTTATATGTATACGATGAAATCCAGTATGAAAAAGATGAATACATCAAAATGATGGCAGATAAATCTTCCAAACTGGAATCCGATACCGCTCAGAACCGTTCAGATATTGACTATCTGATGCTTGTAACAGACAACTCAGATGTTCTGAATGAAGAGGAAGAAGCTTAAGAAAGTAGACCTAGAGGCTAAGTGTCTTTAGGTCTACTTTCTATTTATTCGGTTGCTTCCGCCGCAGAATCTGGGTCGCTTAGAAGCATTAAGTAATCAATGTTAGACTGCATTTCAGTATACATGTCTTCAGTCATTACAAATCGTTTTTCTGCATTGCTTGCAGAGCATAACTGTTCACACATCGCCTTAGCGTTTTCTTCGTATGATTTGGTTGGGTCTGGTATATATGGTTCATATTGATGTATCACCGGGCGGATCGTTTGCTCAATATAAATTTTAAAACCATCATCAAGTATATCATACCATACATCTTTGTTATCAGATGTCTGTTTTTCGAATTTAATCATGTTTAATTGCCTCCTTGTCTAATGATATTCTGGCGATATATTCATCGATAGTGCCAGATTTATTAATATTCCCAATAAGTGGTATAGCCCATACAACATTCGTCTGACTATAATCTACAACAGAACTACTGGAAGCATTTCTAAATGGATATGATCCAATATACTCCGATATTCCTAGACTTCCTGCACAACGAAGCGATACTGATGTACGACTAAGGGAATCAATATATGTTACAGCTGATGCGGGACTTGAGCTAGGTACAATAAATATCGGTAAATTATCTCTAAAATGATGGATAGACCATGAATCTTTGAGACTTCTACTTTGATTTACAGTATTCCAAGAGGACAAGCCTTCACTTGTAATATGGTACACCATATCATTATAACCACTTTCAGCTTCGGAATACATTCCAAAACCACATTCGGTTCCAGACGCATTCGTATAAATACAACACGGTCCTTTATCTGCAATTTCAGTATATGCACCGGTATTGACATTAAACGTGTATAAGTGATTATACCATGGGGTTCCATATCTCGAATCTTTCAAATAATATCCACAATTAGTCAGATATACTTTTGATTGTACTCCTGTATAAAAATTTGAATAGTTCTTCATCGATGAATTAATAATTGATATTTTCGTAGCAGTTAATGTCGTATAGTCTACAATGCAACTAGCTTTAGCTTCAATATTACGTCCTTTAGAAGAACCGCTACTATAATAGTACGAACTCATTATAAGTGCTACAAATTTTAAATTACTGATACGTTTAATTGGTTGAATGTATACATAGCTCCCTCTTGAACTTGCCTCAAACGAGCAATAATCGTCATACCATGGTATTGAAATTGTTCCATTTGTATATGTTTGTGAATCCATATGATATATGGCAAATTGAATAGTTCTTTCGTTCTGCGTAAGGGTGGAATCTCCAATAGCACCTGCGCAATACAGATCATTGCCTATAACAAAAAATGGTTCTTCTGGAAAATATATTTGGGTATATGTATCAGTGATTGTAGCGAGTCGACACGCTTTGACGGCAGGAATATTACAAAACTCTTTTGTTAGTTTTAAAAATTCGTGGTTGATTGATAACTTTTTTGCATTTGGGTTTTTAGAATCCCCTCCATATATGACAGGTGAAAAGAATGACATCAGTATCCACCTCCGATCGATAGTTCAATTGGGATGTTTATTGAAGGTTTGGATCCGTACGCATACAAGATAACTTTACCAGCACTTACGTTTCCACTTTCAATCTGAGCATTTTTATAAGCGGTTCGCTGTTCAGTAGTCATGTTATATGGCAAACTCAAAAGAATTACTGTTCTATTTGAATAGATCTTCGAATTATTGATCGTATATGTGTACGGAGATGCTGAGCCCACCCAATTTGCAGCCGTTAGGGTAGTATTCACTAAATTGCTATTCTGAAACCAGAAGTTTTTCTCATCACTGTTTTTCACAGTGATGAGATCTTTTATTCTCGGAATAGCAATTTAGGTACAACGAACACCAATGTTGCTAATAACACACGCGATATTTCTACGTTGACGAGCGATTTGGATGCAACGAAAGACCAAACAATCACTGCCACTTTAGCAACAGCTAGCTGGACAGGTTCTTCTGCTCCGTATTCTTACAAGATTTCAAACTCTAAAATTTTAGCAAACAGCAACGTGGACATTAGTCCTGCTTCTTCGGTAACGGATGCACAAGCTTTGGCATACGTTGCCTCTGCTTTTGTGCCTGGAGCTGTCGCTACGGGATCTGTCACAATCAAAGCATATGGTAAGAAACCGAAAGTAGACTTACCAGTTGTATTGCTAATACACGGAAAGGAGAAATCATAATATGGGTGGAATGGTAACAATTGGTTCTAATCCAGGTTTATGGGGAGTGTCTTTAGGACAGTATGCTCCAAAGCCTTGTGTGAACCTGACGGCAAAACCCTCGAATGGAGCAGTTCTCTTAAAGTGGGAAGATCCAGAAGATTATACCACCACAGACAACTATTCAGTAGAGTGGGCTTACACAAGAATTGTACGTAAGACCGGAAGTTATCCCGTAGATGAAAACGACGGAACCGTTGTAGTAACAAACTCTACGAGAAACCAATACAAGTCCAAGGCGTACACAGATAGTGGATTAACGAACTATACAACGTATTACTACAGAGCATTCTCTTGTAGTACAGACGGAGTGTATAATCATGAACAGGTACAGGTATCCGTTACTCCAATTCCTTGGAAGATTATGACAGTTATTCTAAACCTTGCAAACAGCAATCCTTCTAATATCGGAACCTATTCTGATGATGCAGTTACTATGAGCTCTGGAAAAGATGTGGAAGCTTGGAAAGAATTTTTCGGGTATAAACCATGCTTATTCAAAGATGGTAAAGTTGTTGGATACTTAAATCCAAATGATTTTACGAAATTTGAAAATGGATCTCCTGCTGACATCACTTCAGGTAATGCTGGTGATGTTATGATTCAGTTCCCGCGTCGTGGTGTAAAGATATCTCGTTCTGGAAAGGTTGTAAAAGTGTCCATGACAGATAATCCAAATGACGCCAATTTCAAGTACTATGCTCATCAGAGGGGATCCGCAGACAAAGATTATTTCTATATGGGCGTATATCTTGGATACGTAACCGGAAATAAACTTCGTAGTTTATCTAACAAAACTCCATCTACAAATTATTCATTAAATCAGTTTGATACATATGGTAAAGCAAATGGAACTGGTTATGGATGCCTTGGATGGTTTCAATGGTTGTTTGTACAGGTAATGTACGTACTTCAATTCAAAGGTAACTTGGACTCACAGTCTACGATTGGATATGGTTGTACCGGTAATAACACGCCAACTGGCTCTACAAATACAAAAGGACTCTTTTATGGTACGTCTAATTCTGGAAATTCTGTTAAAGCGTTCGGACTGGAAGACTTGTGGGGACATTTGTATCAATTTGTTAACAATTTTTACAGTGGAAATTATCATGTATGGACAATCACAGATGATACAATTACAGATGTGAGTAAATATACGGACAATGGTTCTTTTGGTTCTAACAGTTCTTGGGGTAATAATTTCTATACATTGTGTATTGGTACTACCGAGGCTGGTTTTGTGGTAGATGGAACCTCTGGAACAGGTTCATCTTCAACATATTTTTGCGACTATGCCAGTTTCTATAGCGGCTACGTTCCTATTGTTGGAGGCGGTTGGTATTCCT
>ERZ1034768.720-NODE-720-length-10788-cov-4.934315_pt1 | contig 10788 bp, 9 predicted proteins | sample MGYA00520691_ERZ1034768 | MGnify/ENA primary metagenome ERZ1034768 (study PRJEB33766, sample SAMN09781704) | gut metagenome | biome: gut microbiome | host: Homo sapiens | place: Madagascar | study: EMG produced TPA metagenomics assembly of the PRJNA485056 data set...
CAAGACCACCCTCATCAACCTGCTCATGCGCTTCTATGATGTGAACGGCGGTGCCATCAAGGTGTCCGGCACCGACATCCGCAGCGTGACCCGCGCTTCGCTGCGTGGCAGCTACGGCATGGTGCTGCAGGATACCTGGCTGCGGGCCGGTACGGTGCGGGAGAACATCGCCTACGGCAAGCCGGATGCCACCCTGGACGAGGTGGTGGCAGCCGCCAAGGCGGCCCACGCCGACAGCTTCATCCGCCGCCTGCCGGAGGGTTACGACACCGTCATCGCCGAGGACGGCGGCAACATCAGTCAGGGTCAGAAGCAGCTGCTGTGCATCGCCCGCGTGATGCTCTGCCTGCCGCCCATGCTGATCCTGGACGAGGCCACCTCCTCCATCGACACCCGCACCGAGGTGCGCATCCAGAAGGCCTTTGCCCGCATGATGCAGGGCCGCACCAGCTTCATCGTGGCGCACCGCCTGTCCACCATTCGTGAGGCCGACGTCATCCTTGTGATGAAGGACGGCCACATCGTGGAGCAGGGCAACCACGACGAACTGCTGGCCGCAGGCGGCTTCTATGCGAAGCTGTACAACAGCCAGTTCGAGGGCGTGGAGACCTGAGCCAAAGCCCCATAAAACCACAAAAATCCCGTCTGAAGCAGTTCAGACGGGATTTTTTTGTGCACATTTTACGTTCTGGAAACGGAGATCAGCCCTTCATGGGCACAAAGCCCACCAGATCTTTGACGACCTCCCCGGCAATGATCAGCCCTGCCACCGAGGGCACAAAGGCGTTGGAGCCCGGCACCGAACGGCGCTGGGTGCACTTGCGCTGGGTGCCCGGAGGGCAGATGCAGTGATACTTGCAGCTGATGGAGTCATCCTCGATGGGGGTCATGGCGGGCTCCTTGGAGTAGACCACCTTCAGGTGCTTGATCTTGCGCTTGCGGCACTCGGTGCGCATGACCTTTGCCAGCGGGCAGACCGAGGTCTTGTAGATATCGGTCACCTCAAAGCGGGTGGGGTCCATCTTGTTGCCCGCGCCCATGGCGCAGATGATGGGCACACCGGCTTCCTTGCACTTCATCACCAGAGCCAGCTTGCCGGTGACCGTGTCGATGGCGTCCACCACATAGTCGAACTGGGTAAAGTCAAAGCTGTCCTGCGTTTCCGGGGTGAAGAAGGTCTTGTAGGTGGTCACCTTGATGTCCGGGTCGATCTCGTGGATGCGCTCCTCGGCCACATCCACCTTGAACTTGCCCACCGTCTTACGGGTAGCGATGATCTGACGGTTCAGGTTGGTCAGGCAGACTTTGTCGTCGTCGATGAGGTCCAGTGCACCCACGCCGCTGCGTGCCAGCGCTTCGACGGTATAGCCGCCCACGCCGCCGATGCCGAACACCGCCACGCGGGAATTGTGCAGTTTTTCCATGGCTTCCGCGCCCAGCAGCAGCTGCGTGCGGGAATACTGATTTTGCATGTTGTTCTCCTTACTTTTCCACTCTCGTAATGGTGCCGCCGCCCAGCACCACATCGCCCTGATACAGCACCACGGCCTGCCCGGGCGTGGGCGCACGTTGGGGCTGGTCAAACTCCAGCCGGAAGCCGTCCGGTGCCGGGTAAACCGTCGCGGCCTGTTCGGCCTGATGGTACCGAGTGCGGGCCGTGACCCGCAGCGGGGCTGTCAATTCCGGGATGGCGATCCAGTTTGCTTCGTCCGCGTAGACGATGCGGTCAAAGAGGTTTTCCTCCGGGCCGACGGTGACCGTGTTTGCCTGCATGTCCTTGCCGCAGACGTACACCGGGGCCCCCAGCGCCAGCCCAAGGCCCTTGCGCTGGCCCAGCGTGTAACGCACCGCACCGTTGTGGGTGCCCACCACCTTGCCGCTCTCGTCCAGAAAATCACCGGCGGGGTAGTGCTTGCCGGTAAAGCCCTCCATAAAGCGGGCATAGTCGCCGTCGGGCACAAAGCAGATGTCCTGGCTGTCGTGTTTGCGGGCATTGATGAAATGATGCTGCTCGGCGATGGCACGCACCTCGGTCTTGTGCAGGGCCCCCAGCGGCAGGCGCACATGAGCCAATTGCTGCTGGGTGAGGTTGTACAGCACATAGCTCTGATCCTTGCCCTCATCCAGCCCCTTTTTGAGCAGCCAGCGGCCGGTGTCCGGGTCCTGTTCCACCCGGGCATAGTGGCCGGTGACCACATATTCCATGCCGTGGGCCTGCGCCAAGTTCAACAGATGGTTGAACTTCATGTATTTATTACAATCAATGCAGGGGTTTGGGGTGCCGCCGGCCTCATACACCCGGACAAACTTCTCGATGATCTGTTCCCGGAAGTCGGCGGTGAAGTCCAGCACCTCGTAAGGGATATCCAGGGCAAAGGCCACCTCGGCGGCGTCCTCGATGTCCTTTTCCGAGCAGCAAGTGTGGAAACCGGACTGCCCCAGCATCTCGTTGTGGGTCAGGCGCATGGTGATGCCGGTGCAGTCGTACCCGTCCCGCTGCATCAGCCAGGCAGCCACCGAGCTGTCCACGCCGCCGCTCATGGCAATGAGGGCGCGCGGGGGCCGGGGCGCAGAGTTCTGTGTGGTCATAGCTTCTCCTTTGACGTGTTCAACACACTAAAACAGTAGCATAATAGTAACGCGGCAAAAACCAGTTGTCAAGACGCAGAATTTTCTCTTACAGCGTCCAGCAGGCGCTGCCGCTCATTAGGCAGCTGCCCCCGGACAACGGCATCCAGCAGGGCTTCCAGTGTCCTGCGCAGGCCGGGCCCTGCCGGGATGCCCGCCGCCATCAGGTCGCGGCCGTTCACGGCCAGTTGGCTGACCCGGCAGCACACGCCGTCGGCGTCCAGCTGTGCGGCCAATTCTGCCTGTGCAGTAAAATCAGCCGCCCGTTCCGGCTCCATAGCAGCGCCCAGCGCCGCCAGCCGCTGTACGGTGTGCAGGTCGTACCGGCCCAGCAGTTTCCGGATGCGGATGACCGTATCGGGGGCAGCATCCTGTCCGGGAGCGGCGGAAGCTTTCTCCTCGGACACGAATCGGGCCATTCCATCGCCCGCCCTACTGCCTGCGGCAGCAGGGTCCCACCCCAGCGGACGGTCCTCGGAGAAACTTCCGCCGCCTCCTCCTGTTTCCCTCACCAGCACCGCCGTTTCTTCCACCCAGGCGTTGGAGCAGCGCAGGCGTTTCAGGGCCTTGCGGGTGCCGTCCTCGCCAAGGCTCATCAGCAATGCGGCCCACCGCACGGGCAGGTCCTCTGTGCCCGCCGGGCAGGCATCCACCACCGGCTTTGCGGCCTGCAATGCCGGGGCGGAAAGCTCCGGAATAATAACTTTTAGTATTTTTTCGTCAAGATATGCCGCCGGGGCGGGTGCTGCCAGCAATTTAGACAGCTCTTCTTCGATCCGCTCCACCGACACGCAGTCCAGATGGGCACACAGTGCCCGGACCGCCTGCCCGGTGGGCGGGTCGATGGCAAAGCCGAACCGCGCCGCGAACCGGTACAGCCGCAGGATGCGCAGGGCATCCTCTTCAAAGCGGGTGGCGGGGTCGCCCACGGCCCGCAGGATGCCCTGCTGCAGGTCCTGCTGCCCTCCAAAGGGGTCGATGAGCCCCTCGGCATCGTTGTAGGCCATGGCATTGATGGTAAAGTCCCGCCGGGCCAGGTCCTGCCGCACATCCGGCACAAAGTGTACCTCGTCCGGGTGGCGGCCGTCGGTATAGGCCCCCTCGGTGCGGAAGGTAGTGGTCTCGTACAGCTGGCCGCCGTACTTGATGGTCACGGTGCCGTGCTGCAGCCCGGTGGGGATGCACTGCCCCTCCCCGAACAATGCCAGCACCTGCTCCGGCCGGGCACTGGTGCAAAGGTCCCAGTCCTGCGGGGTGCGCCCCAGCAGACTGTCCCGCACGCAGCCGCCCACCGCGTAGGCCGCATATCCGGCCCCGTGCAGCCGGGCCAGCAGAGCCGCCGCACCGGCGTCCAATCGGATGTTTTGCATGGGTCACGCCTCCTCGTACTGCAGGGTGATCTGCATCCCGTCTGCGCCGCACACTGCCGCCGGGAAGATGCTCTGCGCCTGGGGCAGATCTGCTTCCGGGTCGGTGATCATGGGGGAATAGTGGGTCAGCCAGAGGCGATGCACCCCGGCGTGGGCCGCTAACGCGGCGCTCTGCCCAAAGGTGCTGTGCCCCCACTGAGCTGCCTGGGCTTCCTGTTCCGGAAGCGCATAGGTGGCGTCGCAAATCAGCAGGTCAGCGCCCTGTGCGGCCTGCTCCAGCGCGGCGCAGGGGGCCGTGTCGCCGGAGAATACCATGCTCAGCCCCCGGCGCGGCGCGCCCAGCACCTCCGCCGGGGCCACGGTGCGGCCTTTCACGAGAACGCTCTGCCCCTGCTGCAGAAGTTTCCATTGCTGCACCGGCACCCCCAGCGCCCGGGCCCGGGCCGGGTCGAATCGGCCTGCCCGGGGCAGCTCCAACCGATAACCCACGCTGGGCACCCGGTGCCGGGTGGCAAAGGGACGCAGCACAGCACCCGCCGGCCAGCCCTCCGACAGCGCATCCAGTGCCAGCGGCCCGTCTGCTTCCTGCAGACGCACGGCATAGGGCAGCGGCCCGGTGAGGGCACGCACGGCGCTCCAGATGCCGGCAAGCCCTTTCGGCCCCACCAGCAGCAGCGACCGGGTGCGGCCCTGGGCCCCCAGCGTCTGCAGCAGACCCGGCAGGCCGAAGATGTGGTCGCCGTGATAATGGGTCAGACAGACGGCGTCCGCGCGCATCAGGTTGACCCCGGCACGGCGGGCCGCCGCCTGGGTGCCCTCGCCGCAGTCGAACAGCAGGCCGTGGCCGCCGCAGGCTGCAAAGGCCGTACTGAGGGCGCGGTCCGGCAGCGGCATGGTGGCCGCCGTGCCCAGTAAGGTGATCGTCAGCATAAAAACTCCTTTGGATGAATGGTTCTTCTTTTATCTTACCACAGCGGCCCCGCCTGCACAATCGTCTGCGGCCCTGCATAGGATGGGCAAATGCAAAAAAGGAGGCGCAGACCATGCGATACCGGCCCGGAGCACACCGTTCCTTCCGCCCACGGCACCGGCACTGGCTGCGCGGGCTGCTGCTGGCCGTGCTGGTGCTGGCGGTGCTGTTTCTGTTGTACGGCTGCGCCGTGCAGCGGCTGATCTATTCTTCCCGCGGGACAATGATCTTTCTGCCGGAACGGCCGCTGCTCTGAATAGCAAAAGAGGGACGACTGCCGTCGTCCCTCTGGGGTGGGTCACATCAGTAATTGATCTTCTTCAGCTCAAAGTAGCTCTGGGGGTGTGCGCACACCGGGCACTTGAGCGGAGCCGACTTGCCGATGAAGGTGTAGCCGCAGTTCCGGCACTGCCACAGCTGCTGCTCTTCGCGGGCGAACACCTTCTGGTTCTTCAGGTTCTCGGCCAGGGCGCGGTAGCGCTCCTCGTGCTCCTTCTCGATCTGTGCCACCATGGTGAACAGGGCTGCGATCTGGTTGAAGCCCTCTTCCTTGGCCTCCTTGGCCATGCGGGGGTACATCTCAGTCCACTCGTCGTGCTCGCCGCCGGCGGCCATGTCCAGGCAGGTGAGCGTGTCGGGGATGGCACCGCCGCACAGCAGCTTGAACCAGATCTTGGCATGCTCCTTCTCGTTGCCGGCGGTCTCCTCAAAGATGGCAGCCAGCTGCTCATAGCCTTCCTTCTTGGCCATGCCGGCAAAGTAGGTGTACTTGTTGCGTGCCTGGCTCTCGCCTGCAAAGGCTTCCCACAGGTTTTTCTCGGTCTTGGTACCCTTGAGTTCCATACTCTCTTCTCCTTTTGTTACTCGGTGTCTGTATCGGCAGCCCCACTGCGGGGCTTCAGGTCCTTGTCTCTGAACAGAGTATACCACAAATGGTGAAGAAAATCAAGAATCATTCCTATTTATTTTGAGAATTATTTTCAGTTATGCTGTTTCAGGGCGCACACGGCGATGCTCAGGGCGCTCCATGCCGCCTGATACATCAGCACATAGGTCACCGGCAGCTGCCAGATGCTGCGGGCGCTGGTGAGCAGCACCGCAATGGCCACCGAGAACAGCACCGACACCATCTGCACCGTGGTGGCCGTGGTCTCGGCGTTCTGGGCCTTGTCGGCTGCGCGCAGGCCGCCGGTCAGGCTGGCAAAGCCTTTCTGATGGTACATGCAGCAGGGCGCATCCTCGGCCGGGGCGGCCTCGAGGGCGGCGCACTGCTCCTGATCCAGCAGGACGACCATCCCCTCGGGCAGGTGGTAGGCCTCGGTGATGTGCTTTGCGGTCAGGCTGGGGTCCAGACTGGTGACCAGCAGACGGATGTTCTCCTGCTGCAGGGCAGCAAGGCTGCGGGCGATGTTGCGGCCGCCCACATAGCGGATCACGAACATGGCATGCACGTTGCCGGACACCGCCAGATACAGGATCTGCAGCTCCCCGTTTTTGGAGTGCTGGTTCTCGTAGTCCTCGTCCGGCAGGGCCACGCCCTCCTGCTCCAAGAAACGGCGGGTGCCGATCTGGATGTGGTTGTTGTCGCACCAGGCGGCAAAGCCCAGCCCGCGGTGGATCTCCAGATCCTTGACCGGGAACAGGATGTCGGTGCGGTCCTCAATGATCTGACGGAACAGCCCCTGCAGAGTACCGCCGCTCTGGTTGAGCACGCTGGCCGCGTACAGGATGGCGCGGTCGATGCGGCCGCCCTTGAAGATGCGGATATCCTCCAGCACCACGCTGTCGGCGGCAAACAGGTCCTCGGCATCCACCTGAAGGGTGTCGATGCCGCCCAATTCCTGAATGGCCGCCCAGCCGGGCACCACGGCCCCCACGGCACCGGCGGCACGCTGCAGGCGCAGCGCGGCCATGCCGGCGATGAGGGTGGAGGACAGGGGTGCGCCCATGCACAGCACCGCCGTCAGGGCGGCAGCGGCCAGCTTCACGTCACGGCCTACCACCAGACACAGCAGGGCACTGAGCAGGGCCACGCCCAGCAGGATGTACCCGTTCTTCTGTGCACGGCGTTCCCCGGCGCGCTCGTCCAGGCTCTGTGCCACAAAGCCTTCGTTCGCCGTCCGGGGACGGCTCAGCAGCACCCAGGGGTCCTTCTGTTCCAGATCCCGTGCCAGTGCCCGGATCAGGTCCTTGTCCCGGGTGCGATACGCACCCTGCAGGTCGGTGGCTTCGCTCAGCAGTTCATAGCCGCCGCGCACGGCAGACAGCATCACCCGGCTGCCCAGCAGCGCCAGGAACAGCCCCAGGGCTGCAACGCCGGTGAGGATGGACAGGCCCTCGGTGGTGCGGTAGGAGTTGGCCGTGAGCAGGGCCGTGACGGCCTGCAGCAGCGCCGCCACAGCGGCCAGTGCGGGCATCGTCTCTGCCGAGGGGCGGCCCCGCAGGCCGTTCAGGCCGTCGCGCAAGACCGGGAAGCTCACCACCAGGCTGGCGGCATACAGCAGCAGATTGGCGGCGTAGAAGGCTGCCGGGGCGGCATCCGGGTCCAGTGCGGCCAGCGGCGGCAGCAACCGATCGGCCACCAGGCCCACATGCAGCAGCACCACGGCCAGGATCCCGGCCAGTACACAGCGCAGGGTAAGCTCTGCACTCATGCGGCGCAGCTTCTCGCCCACGCTCTCGGGGGCTTCGTCCTCCGCCGGCAGGGCGTCCTCCGCCTCGGTTTTCAGCTCCGTCTCTCCGGCACGTTCCGCTTCGGCAGTGTCTGCGGCGGGCGCAGCCACCGGCGTTTCGGTCGGTTCCGTCTCCGGAGCGTCCAGCGGTTCCAGCGACAGGCTCATGGTATCTTCGTCCGGTTTGGTTTCCGGCTCTGCCTCGGGGGCTTTCACCGGCGCGGCGGGAGATGTTTTCTCCGGGGCTGCCGGTTCTTCCGGAACTTCCGGCTTTTTCTCGTCATCGGCGTCGCCGAACATCCGGAACACCGATTTCTTTTCCGGCAGCGGCTTGTCGGCTGCAAACACCATGGTGGGCTGGGGCGGCTCCGGAGCCTTTTCCGGGGTCTCCGGCTCTTCCGGGTCATCCAGCGGCACATCCACGCTGCGGATGGGCTCCAGCGTTTCCTCCACCGGCTTCGGTTTTGCAGCCATGCCGTTCAGCATGTCCTTGAGCTGCTGCATCTCCTGCTGCTCCTGCTGTTCCTGCGGCAGCAGCACGTCCGGGGCGTTCTTGGGGTTCTGTGCAGCCTTCTTCCGGGGCTTTTCCGGCTGCGGAGCCGGGGCGGCAGGAGCCTTGGGCGGCTCCGGCTTGTTCTCCGGGGCAGGCTGCGGGGCCGGTCTGTCCGGCACGGCAGGTTTTTCCGGGGCAGCAGGCACTTCGGCTTTGGGCTGGGGGAAATCCGTACCCGGGTCTGCGGTGCGCAGGGTCAGGTCCAGATCCAGCGGTTCCTCCCCGTCGGGCTTTGCCAGAGCATCTGCGCCCAGCAGCACCTCACCGGTGGGCAGTTCCAGGTCCGTCCCGGCCTGCGGAGCCTGCCTGGGTTTTGCATGGCCGAACAGCCGCCCGAACAGCCCCTTGTGCTCTTCCGCCGCTTCTTCCTCCCGGCGCACCATCTCGGCCGGGATATCTGCCACGGTGGTGGTGAAGAAATCGCGGAATTTCTCATCGCTTGCGGCGGCACTCTTGTATTGATTTTTTTCCTTAGGCATCCTTGTTCCTCCCGTTCTTCAGATTGGGGTTACGGATCACGCCTGTCACGCATTCTGTGCTGCGCGCTGCGACTGGATCTCGTACAGGATAATGCCGGCCGCCACCGAGACGTTGTAGCTGTCCACACCGGTGCCCTGTGCGGCCATGTCCAGCCGCACCACACCGTCGCACAACTTCTTGACCAGCTGTGACACGCCGCTGCCCTCGCTGCCCAGCACCAGCGCGATGGGGCCGGTGAGGTTGTTCTTGCGCAGGGACACGCCGTCCATGTCGGCGCAGTAGACGAACACGCCCTGCTCCTTGAGGCGGCGGATCGTCTCGCCGATGTTGGCCACCCGGGCCACCGGCAGCCGCTCAGCGGCACCTGCGCTGGACTTGATGACCGTGGGGGTGACCGATGCGCCGCCCCGCTTGGGGATCACGATGCCGTGGGCACCGCACAGCAGAGCGCTGCGCATCACGGCGCCCAGGTTGTGGGGGTCCTCAATGCCATCGCTCAGCACCAGGAACGGCGGCTCGCCCTTGGCTTTGGCCGCCGCCAGCAGGTCCTCCACGGTGGCATACGCGATCTCGCTGGCAAAGGCGGCCACACCCTGATGGCTCTCGGTGCCGGTCATCAAGCGCAGCTTGTTGGGGTTCACTCGCTTCACGGCTGCCCCGGCCTCCTTGGCCAGTGCGGTATAGTAGGCCGCCACAGCGGGGGCCATGCTCTCCGAAATGAGCACCGTATCCACGCCGGAACCGCTCTTCAGCAGCTCGGTCACCGGATTCTTGCCGTAGACCAGGCTCTCATTCCGGGTCTGCTCTTCCGGTGCACGGCGCGGGCGGCGGGGCTGATTTTTCTCTTCCATTCTGTGTTCTCCTTCCGTTTCTATCGGAACGATGCAGCGCATGTTCCCCAGGGCGCGCCGCACCGCTTGCGCAGGCAGCCAGCCCGACGATTTTATCAGATGACAATCCAAGGTAAAGTATAGCATAAGCCGACCGGGTTTGCCAGCAAATTGCCGCTTTTTTGTCGGCCCGACCGGATTTTTTCACAGCTTGCCTGCGCCCCGGCCCGGTTTTGCAGAATTGTCCCTTGCTGCTGCGCCTTCTGCCCCTGCCGGGACCTGCCGTTTTGCCGGTCCGAAAAGTTTTCCACAAAAGAGGGCTATACATTCCGTAGAAGGACCCGATTTTTTCCACATGTTGAAAACCCGGTGGAGAAAGTTCAAAAGTCCTGCTGCAAAGCCTGTTTTTCCTGTGGAATTTAACATTCTCCACTGAGTTTTCCACAATCTGGTTCGACATTCCCCCGCAGGGTGCGTACAATTTGTAATTTTCAAGTCGGAAATATGACAATTTTTTGATGCGGAACCACGCACCTTTTGCAATTTTCTCCAATATCAAATTGACGAATGTGGATTTGTGTTGAAAATCGCACGGTTTCTCCCATCCCGGGGATATTCTGCAAAAGTGGTGCAGGACCTTCAAAATTGTTGCAGATTCCCGCATTTCGGACCCTTTCCGCCCGCAAATGACGCATTCCGCCCGGCGTTTGCAGAGAAAAACCGCCTGTTTGGATTGATTTTAAGAAGGGTTTGGGGTATACTAGTTTTGTAGGTTTGTTAAGCCGTGCACAATACGGCGCGGCATGACCGAAAACCCCGATCATATTTGGAGGTAATGAATAATGTTGGTAAATGCAACCGAGATGCTGCTCAAAGCACGCGATGGCCACTACGGTGTGCCTCAGTTCAACATCAATAACCTGGAGTGGACCAAGGCAGTCCTGACCGCCTGCGAGGAAATGAAGAGCCCCGTCATTCTGGGCGTTTCCGAGGGTGCCGGCAAGTACATGACCGGCTTCAAGACCGTCGCTGCCATGGTCAGCGCTATGGTCGATTCCATGGGCATCACCGTTCCCGTTGCCCTGCACCTGGACCACGGCACCTATGAGGGCTGCAAGGCCTGCATCGAGGCCGGCTTCTCTTCCATCATGTTCGACGGCAGCCACTACTCCATCGAGGAGAACGTGGAAAAGACCAAGGAGCTGGTCGCTCTGGCACACTCCAAGGGCATGAGCATCGAGGCCGAGGTCGGTTCCATCGGCGGCGTCGAGGACGGCGTTGTGGG
>ERZ1034768.722-NODE-722-length-10774-cov-5.228380_pt1 | contig 10774 bp, 11 predicted proteins | sample MGYA00520691_ERZ1034768 | MGnify/ENA primary metagenome ERZ1034768 (study PRJEB33766, sample SAMN09781704) | gut metagenome | biome: gut microbiome | host: Homo sapiens | place: Madagascar | study: EMG produced TPA metagenomics assembly of the PRJNA485056 data set...
TTCCGTGACCTGCTCGGTGTGGAAGCTGACAGTGGCGATTATCAGATTATAGATATGAAACTCCCTTTTGCTGGCGATATTGTAAGAACAACCAGCGTCAGACGATTGAATAAGCTGTACTTTGCTTACATGGAGTTACCGCCAGAAGTTCAACAGGCATACAATGACTTGATTTCCTATTGTGGTGGTGTTGAGGATTTATTGCAGAAATCAGAAGAATTTCGGTTTTATCCAGAGTGTCACAATATCATGGACGTTGCCCGTTACCGACTGGAACACAACATTGAATTTTCTGCTCTCTCCGAAAAAGGGAAAAAATACTTTAATCTGGAAGCCTATGCACAGGAGCTGGAAGAAACAGGACGTTATGCTGTCAGTGAAAACGGTATGTTCAAGCTCTGATAGACACCGAAAGGAAGTGACCGCTTATGATTGATGATATGCAAGTCTATATAGCCAATCTTGGCAAGTACAATGAGGGAGAACTGGTCGGGGACTGGTTCTCTTTTCCGTTGGACGAAGAAGTGATTGCAGAACGTATCGGCTTAAATGCAGAGTACGAAGAATACGCAATCCACGATACGGACAACTTCCCGATGGAGATTAGCGAATATACTTCCATCGAAGAACTGAACCGTATTTATGAGCAGTTGGAAGAATTACCAGATTACCTGCTGGACGACTTGGACAGTTTCGTATCCTATTATGGAAGTCTGGAAGAACTGGTGGAGCATAAGGACGACATCATTCTGTATTCCGGCTGTGAAACGATGACCGATTTAGCCTACTATCTGATTGATGAAGAACAGGTACTCGGAGAAATCCCGTCCTCTTTACAGAATTATATTGACTACGAAGCCTACGGGCGTGACCTCGATATAGAGGGGACATTTATTGCAACAAACGCTGGTATCTGTGAGGTACTGCGTTAAGGGCTGGCAGATCAGCACCGCCACTGGTGCTACTGTCAGCTTTTCTCTTGGGGGCAGTCTGGAAAATCCGGCTGTCCCTGTTGTTAGGAAAATGAAGAAAGGAGCATTTACAAGTGAAGAAAATCCGAAGTTATACAAGTATCTGGAACGTGGAAAAGGTTCTGTATGCCATCAATGATGTCAACCTGCCATTCCCTGTGACCTTTACCCAGATTACATGGTTTGTGCTGACGGAATTTATCATTATTTTGTTTGCAGATGTACCGCCACTTTCCATGATTGAGGGTGCGTTTTTGAAATATTTCGGGATTCCCGTTGCCCTTACATGGTTTATGTCACAGAAAACCTTTGACGGGAAAAAGCCATACAGTTACATCAAGACGATGGTACTGTATGCTCTGCGTCCCAAAGTGACTTATGCCGGAAAAGCCGTGAACCTGCATAAGCAGAAATTTGAGGAAACTATCACGGCAGTAAGGAGTGTGACCTATGTTCCCGATTAAATATATCGACAATAACCTTGTCTGGAATAAGGACAATGAGGTGTTCGCCTACTATGAGCTGATACCGTACAATTATTCATTCTTATCCCCAGAACAGAAATACCTTGTGCATGACAGCTTCCGTCAGCTTATCGCACAGTCCCGTGAGGGAAAGATTCATGCGTTGCAGATTGCAACTGAAAGTTCAATCCGAAGCATACAGGAACAGTCAAAGAAGCTGGTCACTGGAAAGCTCCGTGAGGTAGCAATCCAAAAGATAGACGACCAGACCGAAGCCCTTGTATCCATGATAGGCGACAATCAAGTAGATTACCGTTTCTTTCTGGGATTCAAGCTCATGGTCACAGAGGACGAAGTCAATCTGAAGAACATCAAAAAATCGGTATTTCTGACATTCCGTGAGTTTTTGAATGAGGTAAGGCATACGCTGATGAACGACTTTGTTTCTATGAGCAATGATGAAATCAACCGTTATGTGAAGATGGAAAAACTGCTGGAAAACAAAATCTCCCGTAGGTTCAAAATCCGCCGACTGGAAGCCAAAGACTTTGCGTATCTGATGGAACACCTCTACGGCAGGGACGGGATAGCCTATGAAGATTATGAGTATCCTCTTCCAAAAAGAAAATTAAAAAGAGAAACACTGATTAAGTATTATGACCTTATCCGTCCTACCCGTTGCGTGGTGGAAGAAAGCCAGCGATATTTGCGTCTGGAACATGAGGACAGTGAAAGCTATGTGTCCTACTTTACGGTCAATGCCATTGTCGGAGAACTGGACTTCCCATCATCGGAAATCTTTTATTTCCAGCAACAGCAGTTCACATTCCCTGTGGATACGTCCATGAATGTTGAGATTGTCGGAAATAAGAAAGCCTTAACCACTGTCCGTAATAAGAAAAAGGAATTAAAGGACTTGGACAATCACGCCTATCAAGCCGGAAATGAAACAAGTTCAAATGTGGTGGAAGCCTTAGACAGTGTCGATGAACTGGAAACAGATTTAGACCAGAGCAAGGAAAGCATGTACAAGTTAAGTTACGTCATACGGGTATCTGCACCCGATCTTGACGAACTGAAACGCCGTTGTGATGAAGTCAAGGACTTTTACGATGATTTGAATGTGAAGCTGGTTCGCCCTGCCGGAGATATGATGGGACTGCATGGAGAGTTTCTTCCAGCCAGCAAACGTTATATCAATGATTATATCCAGTATGTGAAATCCGACTTTTTAGCCGGACTTGGTTTCGGTGCTACCCAGATGTTGGGCGAAAATACAGGAATCTATATCGGATATTCCGTGGATACAGGAAGAAATGTCTACCTGCAACCGTCCCTTGCCAGTCAAGGGGTAAAAGGTACGGTCACAAATGCGTTGGCTTCTGCTTTTGTCGGTTCGCTTGGTGGTGGAAAATCATTCTGTAATAACCTGCTGGTATATTATTCCGTCCTGTTCGGGGGACAGGCAGTTATCCTAGACCCGAAAAGTGAGCGTGGAAACTGGAAAGCAACACTGCCGGAGATTGCAGAGGAGATCAACATTGTAAACATTACCAGTGATTCCAGCAATCAAGGACTGTTAGACCCGTATGTGATTATGAAAGATGTCAAGGACGCTGAAAGTCTTGCCATCGACATTCTTACATTCCTTACAGGAATTTCTTCAAGGGACGGCGAAAAGTTCCCTGTCCTTAGAAAAGCTGTCCGCACGGTATCCCAGAACACAAACCACGGGCTGTTGCAGGTCATTGAGGAACTGCGAAAAGAGGATACCGCCGTATCCCGCAACATTGCAGACCATATCGAAAGTTTTACGGACTATGATTTTGCACAGCTTTTGTTCTCGGACGGTTCGGTGGAAAATGCAATCAGTCTGGATAACCAGCTCAACATTATACAGGTTGCAGATTTGGTTCTGCCGGATAAGGATACTACCTTTGAGGAATACACGACCATTGAACTGTTGTCGGTATCCATCTTAATTGTTATCAGTACCTTTGCCCTTGACTTTATTCACAGTGACCGAAGCATTTTTAAAATCGTGGATTTGGACGAAGCATGGGCGTTCTTGAATGTGGCACAGGGAGAAACACTCTCAAATAAGCTGGTGCGTGCTGGTAGAGCCATGAACGCTGGAGTCTATTTTGTGACACAATCCTCTGGGGACGTATCGAAAGAAAGTCTGAAAAATAACATCGGCTTAAAGTTTGCGTTCCGCTCCACAGATACCAATGAAATCAAGCAGACCTTAGAGTTTTTCGGTCTGGACAGTGAGGACGAAAACAACCAGAAACGGTTGAGGGATTTGGAGAACGGACAATGCTTAATGCAGGATTTATACGGACGTGTCGGTGTGGTACAGATACACCCTGTCTTTGTAGAACTGCTCCATGCTTTTGATACCAGACCGCCGATAAAAAGTGAGGTGGATTTGGAATGATGAAATCTGTCACAAAAGAAAAGGTATTCCATGTACTGAAACTGGTTCTGCTTTCCGTGACCGTCACACTGGTACTGCTGTCCCTGCTTGGGACGGTAGCTCATGCGTCTGGACTGGTCGATGATACGGTCAATGCAGACAACCTGTATTCAAAGTATCCGCTTTCCAACTATCAGCTTGATTTCTATGTGGACAATAGCTGGTCATGGCTTCCGTGGAACTGGCTGGACGGCATTGGGAAATCAGTGCAGTACGGACTTTACTGTATCACAAATTTTGTCTGGACAATCAGCCTGTATCTTAGCAATGCCACAGGATATGTGGTGCAACAAGCGTATAAGCTGGACTTTATCAATGACATGGCTGACAGTATCGGGAAAAGTATCCAGACACTTGCCGGAGTAACCGAAAACGGATTTTCCAGCAGTGGATTCTATGTGGGATTCCTGCTCATTATCATTCTGATTGTAGGTGTTTATACCGCCTATACAGGGCTTCTCAAACGGGAAACAAGCAAGGCACTTCACGCTGTTATCAACTTTGTGGTGGTGTTCATTGTGTCTGCGTCCTTTATTGCTTATGCTCCCAACTATATCCAGAAAATCAATGATTTCAGTTCGGACATCAGCACCGCTTCTCTAGACTTGGGGACAAAAATCATGCTCCCCGATTCACAAAGCAAAGGGAAAGACAGCGTAGACCTTATCCGTGACAGCCTGTTTTCGATACAGGTAGAAAAACCGTGGCTGTTATTGCAGTTCGGGAACAGTGATACCGAAGAAATCGGGGCTGACCGTGTGGAAGCTCTGGTATCTGCCAGTCCGTCAGACGAAGATGGGGAAACGAGGGAAAATGTTGTCAAAACAGAGATTGAAGATAACGACAATGACAACCTTACCATTCCACAGGTCGTCAACCGTCTGGGTATGGTGTTCTTCCTGCTCATTTTCAATCTCGGTATCACAATCTTTATCTTCCTGCTTACCGGCATGATGTTATTTTCCCAGATACTATTTATCATATATGCCATGTTTTTACCTGTCAGTTTTTTACTGTCCATGATACCGACCTATGAGAACATGGCGAAACAGGCAGTTGTCCGTGTGTTCAACGCCATTATGACAAGAGCCGGAATTACGCTGATTGTGACCGTGGCATTTTCGATTTCCAGTATGTTCTACAACATTTCCATGGACTATCCGTTCTTCATGGTGGCGTTTTTGCAGATAATCTGTTTTGCCGGAATCTACATGAAGCTCGGAGAACTAATGAGTATGTTCAGCCTTAATGCCAATGACAGCCAGCAGATAGGTCGCCGGATTTTCCGTAGACCGATGGTGTTCATGCGACATCGTGCAAGACGTATGGAACACAGGATTGCAAGGGCTGTCGGTGCTGGAAGTGTTGCAGGTGCGGTGGCTGGTGCAAGTGTTGCCAGAGCCGGAAAGCCAGCAACGAACCAACCGCCAAAGAAACGGGAAAATACTTCTGCCAGCATGGGAAGCCATGTCGGTTCTGCGGTAGGTGCTGTGATGGATACAAAAAATAAAGTCCGTGACGGTGCTTCTTCTCTGAAAGAAAATGTGAAAGACCTGCCGACACAGGCTGGTTATGCTGTCCATTCTGCGAAACAGAAAGCAAAGAATAATGTGTCAGACTTTAAGCGTGGCGTTGTGGAAGAACGGGAAAACCGACAGGAACAGCGTACACAGAAACGCAACCAGCACAGGGAAAATATCTCACAGAAAAAGCAGGAATTACAGAAAGCACAGGAAGCAAGGCAGACAGTTCATGCGAATGGATCAGCGACAGCCGGAGCTACCAGAAGCCATGAACGCCCTGTTGCCACACCTGTTCCAAAACCTGCACAGACCGATACAGTCACAAAGCCGGATATAAAACGTCCTGCTACTTCTCCTGTGATAAAAAATGCAGAAGTCAAGGCTGGAAAAGAAACTGTCCGAACCAATATCAGACAGGAACAGCAGGTCAAATCGGTTACCAGAATAAACCAGCCAAAAGTGACGGAATCCATCAGCAATCATAAGAAATCTACGGTACAGAAAACACAAGTCAATGGGAAATCTGCCCGTAAGACTGTTACGAAACAATCAGAGAAAGGACGGAAGAAATGAGATTAAAACGTATCCTTATCATAGGTACGATATTTCCAGTCCTTTTCTCCATCGTCCTCTTTTTTGGGATACTGATTTCCGGCGAAGATGACGACAGTTCCAACAGCTATTCGCCTGTCTACTCTGGCATGAACCTGTCAGCCGATGTCCTCAAACATCAGCCAATGGTAGAAAAATACGCCAAAGAAAACGGTATCTCGGAGTATGTGAACGTCCTGCTTGCCATCATACAGGTGGAAAGTGGCGGTACTGCTACCGATGTCATGCAGTCCAGCGAAAGTCTGGGACTACCGCCAAACTCATTAAGTACAGAAGAATCCATTAAGCAGGGGTGTAAATATTTTGCGTCCCTGCTTTCTTCCTGTAAAGCCAAAGGCATGAATGACATTAACGTGGTCATTCAGTCTTATAACTATGGCGGTGGCTATGCAGACTATGTGGCGAAGAACGGAAAAAAGCACAGCTTCAACCTTGCGGAGAATTTCGCAAAGAATAAATCCGGCGGTACAAAAGTGACCTATACGAACCCGATAGCGGTCAGTAAAAATAGTGGCTGGCGGTATAACTACGGAAATATGTTCTATGTGGAGCTGGTCAACCAATATCTGACCGTGAAGCAGTTCAGCAACGAAACGGTACAGGCGGTTATGAATGAAGCGTTGAAGTATCAAGGCTGGAAATATGTCTATGGTGGCAGTAACCCGAATACCTCTTTTGACTGTTCTGGTCTTACCCAGTGGTGCTACGGAAAAGCCGGAATCAGCCTGCCACGAACCGCACAGGCACAGTATGACGCAACCCAGCATATCCCATTGTCACAGGCACAGGCTGGCGATTTGGTCTTTTTCCATTCCACCTACAACACCAGTGACTATGTTACCCATGTAGGAATCTATGTGGGTAACAATCAGATGTATCATGCCGGAAATCCAATCGGCTATACCGATTTGACCTCTGCCTACTGGCAACAGCACATCATTTGTGCCGGAAGAATCAAACAATAGAAAGGACTTGAAATATGTTTAAGAAGAAAGAAAAAACAGAGAAAGCACCTAAGAATAAGAAAGTGCGTACCATGAAAGTCGGGACACATAAAAAATCTGTCCTGCTGTTGTGGGCGGTGCTTTTAGCAAGCACCAGCTTTGGTGTGTATAAGAATTTTACCGCTATTGACACCCACACGGTACATGAAAAAGAAATCATTCAGCTAAGATTGAACGACACCAATGGGATTGAGAATTTCGTCAAGAACTTTGCGAAAGCCTACTACTCATGGGATACCAGCAAGGAAGCCATTGAAGCAAGGACAACGGAAATCAGTAAATACCTTACCAAAGAATTACAGGACTTGAACGCCGATACCATCAGAACGGACATACCGACCAGTGCGACCGTTACAAATGTACTGGTCTGGAACGTGGAACAGTCTGGAACGGACGATTTTACCGTTGCCTACGAAGTAGATCAGCAGGTAAAAGAGGGAGAACAGACACAGGCAGTCACAGAAAACTACACCGTGACCGTTCATGTGGATAAGGACGGTGCAATGGTCATTACCCAGAATCCTACCCTTGCTCCGGCGGTGCAGAAATCAAAGTATGAACCGAAAGCACAGGAAGCCGATGTCAATGTCAGCTCCGATACAGTCAAAGACGCTACCACTTTCTTGGAAACATTCTTTAAGCTCTATCCGACAGCTACGGAAAAAGAACTTACCTATTATGTTAAAGACGATGTGATTGCTCCTGTATCCGGTGACTATGTATTTTCAGAACTGGTAAACCCTGTCTTTATCAAAGATGGCAATAACCTCAAGGTCAGCGTGTCCGTAAAGTATCTGGATAACAAGTCGAAAATGACACAAATCTCACAGTATGAGCTTGTGTTACATAAGGACGATAACTGGAAGATTGTAGAATAAGTTTGTAAAAAATGCTAAAAGAATATCATGGTAAATAATTTATAAAAAGTTATTTACCATGACATTTATTTTTGAATCAAATATTGTTCTCCCCAATTACATAGTTCATCAAGAATGGGTGTCAGTGTTTCCCCGAATTTTGTTAAAGAATACTCTGTTTTTGGAGGAACAACTGGATAAACCTTACGGTTAATAAGTCCATCTTTTTCAAGCTCTCGAAGCTGTTGAGCTAGCATTTTATCAGTCGCTTTCGGAATTAGTTTATGAATTTCATTGTACCGTAACGTTTTGTTCATTAAATGCCATAAAATAACAGCTTTATATTTTCCACCAATAAGTTGAATGGTTGCCTCAACTGGACAGCTAAAACCACAACAATTATTTCCCATAATATCTTCACTTCCTTTTTGGGTAGTATATTACAAAATAGTGCGTTCTTGTACAAAAATACTATTTCAGATAGAATTATAGTACAGGTTGACCTAATATACAAGAATTAAGGAGATTTTAATATGTCATTATTAGATATTGCTAAGAAAAGATATTCTGTTAGAAAATATGAAGATAAACCAGTTGAAAAAGAAAAGTTAGAAAAAATACTTGCTTGTGCTCATGTTGCACCAACTGCGGCGAATTTACAGCCGGTTAAATTGTTAGTGGTACAGGACAAAGAGCGATTAAAAAGCATTGCTAAAGCTGGAAATATTTACAATGCTCCACTGGCAATTATCGTTTGTGCAGACCATTCAAAGGCATGGACAAGACCTTTCGATAATAAACAGACGACAGATATAGATGCTTCTATCTTAACAGATCATATGATGTTGCAGGCGACAGAATTAGGATTAGGAACTGTATGGGTATGCTTTTTTAAACCAGATGTAATCAAGAAAGAATTTCAGTTACCGGATAATTTAGAGCCTATCAATATTTTGGCTATCGGTTATGGAAAAGGTATTGCAGAAGATTCAGAACGTCATTCAGAAACACGTATTCCTATGGAAGAATTAGTTTCTTATGATTATTTATAAATTTGGACAGAGATTATAGGTTGGGACAAAAGGCTTGCGTCATACTCTATATAGTATGCTCCGCAAGCCTTATTTCCATATATTCTATTTTGTTGTAGCTTTAAAAAGTCGTTCTGTACCGCTAATTTCAGCTAAGACAATATCCGTCATACGTTGTAGATTGGCAACATGATATGGATTAACTTGTTTTTCCCATTCTTCTGTATGTTGTTTTTGAATACCAGCAAGATATTCTTGTAAAACGGTCATACGCTGTTCTAACAGCGTCTTTTGTTCTTTTTCTGGTAAACAATCAAGGAAAAATGCTGTGATAGAAAAAATATTCGTATCATAATCGAACTTCAAAAAAGAAGTTCGCAAAGTCTCCAAAAATACTGCTTTTCCTTGTTCCGTGATTGAATAAACAGTTTTATCGGGCATATTACCGTCCTTCTGTATTTCACCAACGAGATATTGCTTTTTCTCTAGAGTTTTAATTGTGGCATATACAGTAGACGTTCCAATATTGAACCAATACTTGATATTCATGTAGTCTAAAGTTTTAACAATTTCATAGGCATTAAGTGGTTGATGAGTAATAAGCCCTAAAAGCATAGTAGCTGATTTTGATAACATATATTTCACACTCCTTGACAAATACAATGATTTAAGATACTCTATATATAGTTTGATTATAACACGAATATCTGGAAAATGAAAGAGAAAGGAGATGTGCTTATGCCACAATTAAATAAAGGCGGAAAATTCGTATTTGGACTATCTTTGATACATGATGATTTAACCGTTCAATTTCCAACGCAAGCACTTGAAGAATATCAAGTACTAAATGATGATAAAATCATTATCTTTACAGGAAGTAAGGTTACGGGTGGGTTTTGCGTAACGACATATCCTCTATTATCTAAGTCAAAATTAAGTCATATTTTACATGAGTGTCCACAGTTAGAAAAACAGTCTATTCCACGAGGAACATTGGTTACATATAAAGGACGGAAATATGCGTGGCTTCCTCTAAAGGAAAATGGTAGTATTCAGTTTACATCACAGCTATTAAAACAGTTAAATCTTGATATAGGAAATGAATTGTTGTGTATTAGAAGTAGCGATATTGCATTTACAATGGGGGCGAAAGGTCCACTTCTTGAAAAAGCTCATAACTATAATGGAAATATTGAACGATATTAGCGGGAAGGGATTTACTTATGACAGATTATAAAAGTTATACAGTATCGAAAAATAAATCCAGTTATTTAGTGATGGCTAGAAAATAAGATTACATGGGGGTATTGCATGATAGGACTAAAAAAAGGAGATATGAAAAAAATCTTAAAGGCTGGTGCAAAGGCAAACGGTGTCTCTGTATCGGAATTAAGGGAAAATATACAGGTTACTATTGATGAAGCCATGAACAGTACAGACCCAGAGGTACAGGCGAATTTCAAAAAGCTGTTTGGAAATAAGTGGAATGTGGGTATTTTACATACTGTTAAGGGTATTTGAACTTAAAGTGCTTGCGATTGTTTTGGAGAAATATTAAACTTCTATTAAAGTACATGGAGGAAGGCATATTGAAACTGCAACTATTGGAAAAAAAAGATTTGGCTGAACCGGAAATAGATATACGATATTCAAGTATGACCCAACCTTTAAATCGGATTGTTCAATATATCCGTCAACAAGAATATCTTATACAAGGAATTTTTGAAAAAAAGCTGTATCAGATACCATTAAATGAAGTCTTGTATTTTGAAACTGTTGATAAAAAAACATTTATGTACACTCAACAAAAAATATTTGAATGTAAAAAGACAC
>ERZ1034768.723-NODE-723-length-10763-cov-24.892323_pt1 | contig 10763 bp, 20 predicted proteins | sample MGYA00520691_ERZ1034768 | MGnify/ENA primary metagenome ERZ1034768 (study PRJEB33766, sample SAMN09781704) | gut metagenome | biome: gut microbiome | host: Homo sapiens | place: Madagascar | study: EMG produced TPA metagenomics assembly of the PRJNA485056 data...
CGTAGTCTCCTGTCGCTGACGATGCCCCGTAGGCTCCTGTCGCTGACGATGCCCCTTTGTATCCTGTCGCTGACGATGCCCCGTTGTCTCCTGTCGCTGACGATGCCCCGTGCGATTCATCAGCGTTCGCTTCTTTCTTTACTCTTTCTGTAGTGTATTCAATAGCCGCTTTTACCAAACCTGCAATATTAATCTGTGCTCCAATTTTAATTTTGGTGGAAGCAATTTTTGAATCTCCGTTATTTCTTTTGGAAAATTCGCCTTCCTGTTCGACTTCATGATAAACACTACAATTTGGCGAATAATAATAAAAGCAATCTAACGGATACTCGCAGGCATGGAAGCCCGAATTGCATACATCAGATCGTTTTTCCTCATACTCCCCTCCCTCCTTATACTGAAAATCGCGGCAAGTCATATCTTTATGGAACCCTTTGTAAGATTTAATTTTATTCTCCATATTATTTTTCCTCACTTTCTTCAATAATTGTGTATTTGAATCTACCCTTTCCGGAATTGTGCCACTGTCCAATTCCATTTAATTCTCCATAATCAAGCCATGATTTAAGATTCTTTGCAAAGGTATCTTCTAGGCATTTAATTGTAAATTCAATTACCGTTCCGGTCGGTGCCGCTTCTGAATTTGCTAATGCGACCCTTTCTCCCTGTGCAGTCTGTGCTCTAAGCGGTCTCTGGCAATCGGTTAATCCCGCTCCCTCTGGAAACTGTAAAAGAATTTTTCTTGGAAATACAAATACCAGATTATCAATTTTGGTTTTGTATGCCGGTATCTTTTTTACATAATTAAAGGCTTTTGCCGCATTTTTAAGAAATCCCTTAATCTGATAGTCATATAAAAACGGATTTCCTTCTCCATCTTTCGGAAAAATAGTTTTTCCTTTTTCGATCACTGCATCTACGCCAATGGCTTCAATCTCCTCTTCTCTAGAAGGAGCATCTGGTGCTTTGCTTGCAATAAATTCTGCATGAATTTCCTTATCATTATTTGCACTTCCTAGTAATTCTTCGATAAACTCTGCTCTGATTTTTAATTCTTTCATTTCTGTTTCTCCTTTTCTTAAATACTTAATATTTTTCATTTCTGCTCAGCACATTTCTTTTACTTGCATTTCCGATGCTTTTCCATGCATTTGACTGCTTATCTTTGCCCTTGCTTTACCGTACAAGCCTGCGCTGCTCCCTTTCACCACGTCTTATTTCATTTCCACACCATTCCTTGTCTTTTCTGAACTTCGCAGTACTGGGCTACTCCCATACGCTTCCACGCTATGCCATCCCCGCTTAGCCCTGCCATTTTATTGCATCGCAATCAACTCTGCTCATTTCCACACAATTCCTCTACTGTACGACACTGTGCTTCTCATTTCCAATCCTTTACTTCTCTTTACATAAATGTGCTAAGCTGTGCAAATCCATTGCGAATCAACGCTTTACTACTCTTCGCTGTTCCAACGCCTTATAATTCGATTCGATACATTTCCCGTTGCTTTTCGGTTTTAGATTTAGAATTCAATTACCGATAATGTAGTGTTGTCATTTCTCTCTAAAAGAATCAGCTGCCCTTCTATATCTGGTACCCTATCTGAATCAAGACTTTCGCTATCATCAACAAAAATAGGGATATTTAATCCGTTCATTTTCTGTAAACCTTTAACAAGGTCTATTTCACAAAGAATCCTATCTCCATGATTCAACCCTTTGAAATAGTTAATTCCATCCACAACCATCTTGCACGTTTCTACCGGATTTCCCTCAATGGTATATTCCAAAAATTCGAATTCAAAGTGATTAAAATATTGGTTTATTTCATCCGCCAAAGCTTTATTCTTTTCGATTGAAAAGTTAAGAACCGAATCTATCTTTTGTTCAAGATTGGCTTCTACCTGGGATAGTTCTCTTAATTCCGTATTAAGCGTGTCAAGCTGATTTTTTTTATCTTTTTCAGCCTTTTCGGACGCCTCGATCTGCCCCTTAAATAAGGCAATACTTTCAATGGTGATTTCTTTTGCTTCAGATATTTTTTTTCTGGTGTCAGTTTTAGACATTTCAATAAGTAATTTTTTCTTGTTATCTATCTGGTTATTAATAGATATAACTTCATCATTTCCGGTCAAATTAGCATGCGGCGGAACAGTGTCCAGTTCCTTCTGGGCTTCCGCAATTTCTTTTTTGCTATTTTTAATGGCCTCATCCAGTTTTGGAACTTTTCCTTCCAAGTCAGAAAATTCTTTCTTAAATGATTTCAGATTTGCCGCTGCCTTATTGCCTGCCAAAGTAATCCGACTTAAATTCTCTTTTTTGTCTGATTCAAACTTCTGTTCGAGCATTTTCTGTGCATCTATGCGACTTTTTTTGCTACTTTCCCATTTTTCTCTGGCTCTTTCCTTCATTTCATCCGGAAATTCCTGACCGCAAGTCGGGCAAACGCAAGAGCTTTCATCGAATTCTTCCGCTTCAATCTTTTTTAATTCACTTTCGTCAAATTCCTGTTTTCTGACTTCGACATAATCTTTCCTAGCTTTCTCCAGTTTTTTTTGAGTATTCTCTATCTCTTGCTTTAATTCCTCCATCCTCCTTTCAATAGCTTTTTTCTCGGCTTCAAAATCATTCTTGCACTTTTCAAAACCGTTTAGTTCCTCCCTGACAGCCATTCTTTTCGCAATCAGTTTATTTTCTTCTTCCGAAACAATGTCCTGCTTTCTTTTTTGCAATTCTAAAATTTCAGAGTTTAGTTTGTCAGATGCTTCTAATGTATTATTTAACCGTGCTTCTTTCTTTTTCAGCTCTTCTAACTGTTTTTCAGCATCCTCTTTCTGTTTTTGTAAATAATCTATATCAACTTTTACAAGTGCTCTGCCTTGTTCGTATTTGATTTCTGTATTTTTTGCGGCTACTTTCTTTTTCTGTTCATTAAGCTGTTTCCTAAATTTTGAAAGAACATCTTCCGTTTTATGCCCTTCCAGAAGCTCTGCAACATCTGCATATTGAGGGTTTTGAGCAATAAATTTCTCGACTTTAAAACCAGATAATCGCTCCAAAAGTTTTCTTGCTTCGTTTGTGTTTTTTTGTAAAATATTCAAAAACGGGACAGGATTGCTACACATAAGGAGTGTATCTGGGGTCGTGATGTTTTCAGAAATCCATTCGGTAAAAGCCCTATTGCTGACAGAATAACCGTCAACCTCAATCTTTGTTTCATTTCCAAAAAAAACTTTCTCTGTTTTTCCTCTAGGTTTTTTCCATTTCTGACGTGTAGTTTTCTGAATTGTATGTTCTTTTCCACCAATATCAAGGACAATCCTTCTTACTACATCTACCTCGGGAATCTCCTGACCATTTTCTTTCTTGCGGATTTCATCCGGTTCTTTTCCATTTGCCATCTTTCCGGTAATTGTGTCAAAATATCCGTCCATAAGGGTTGTTTTCCCAACGCGATTTTTCCCAGTAATTTTGCTTCTTTTAAATATTGGAGTTTTTACTTCCGAAAAATTTTTATAATTTTCCAGCTCAATTTCTTTTACTAATACTTCCTTCAACTTTAGGCTCCTTTCTTCTTTGCATCTTCTATTTTCATTAATCCAGATAATGAAATCTCATAAAACGTATGGGGAGCATCATTTTTTGTTCCTTGTCTGCTTTGCAATCTTCCCTTTCCGCAAACTCTAGTTTTTTCTGGCAAATTACGAGCAAATTCTGCGATTCCATTCCAACAAATACATGGAAGGAAATCTGCTCTGTTAAATTTTCTCGCCGCAATCACAGACATATACGTCACACCCACTCCTTTTCCTGTTGTATGGAATTTAGGAGTTAAATACAAACTTCCACATACAGAACATCTGTTTTTATACGTTTCTTCCGAAACTTTCCACATTTCCTGACAGAATACGAAAGATTTAACTTTTTCTCCTTCTTTTCTTGACTGAAATCTTCCTGCCAACTCCACAAACATTCCTTTTTCAATTCGAATCATATTGTCTACAATCTTGTTCGGGATAATTAATGGAATTACATCACATACTCCGCTTAATCGTTTGATAATAATTGACGTTTTAAAAAAACGTTCTGAATTAGTTTTGTGACTAAATTCTAATGGCTTTTCAATTTCTCCAGCTAATCTCACTTCGTTTGTGTCTTCCAAATTTACCGGAATTACATTACTCATCACTTTTGCCTCCTTCCCAGTCAATTAATTGGTTTAATCTGCTCATGCAACGAATATAACCATCTTCCGCCTTTTTATCGTCTTGAAATTCTCCTTTAAACGGAATATGGAATTCTTCAATTCTTTCTTCTGCTGCATCTTTCCTCAAAATGCGAATCACTGTAACATCTCCGAATAACAACGAGACATAATGCCCGGCATTTTGCGCCGCGTCCACTTTGTAAAGCACTTCTGCCAAATCCTTAATGTTAATCATTCCCCAACCTCTCAATTAAAACAAAAATATTATTGGGTGCATACTTTTTATCGCCCCGCCAAGGGTCATTGTGCGCAAGCACATTCATCCAACTAGCCGCAATCCATATTTCAAATAAAATACACACCACAACAATTATATTTCCTGCTACTTTCCACGCTTTCTTTTTAAAATTCTGCATAATGTTTCTCCTATCAGGACTCCGATTGCTATGCCCGAAAATATTCTTAACATCTTAATTTTTTTCTCCTGTTCTTTGATGATTTCAGAGGCAACTCCTCCATCTTTTTCCTTCTCTTTCAAACATCTTGCAATTTCCTGTATCATTTCATCCCAAGTTTTTTTATCTTCCATGACTCCTCCTATGCTGTTGCTAATTAATAAAAATATGTTAAAATCTTCATAATCAGCATTTATTCGTGTGGCACGAATTCAAAATTAGCCTTTCCACACTGAAATTGGCAATTTAACGCATCTGCCAGTGAAACGATGTTGATTAAGGATGGCTCATAATCCCCTTTTTCGTATTTATAGAGCGTGCAGGCGCATATTCCTACTTTTTCCGCAAGTTGTGCCTGCGTCCATCCCTTTCCTAGCCTTGCTTTCTTTAAGGCTTCTGCAAATGTCGGACTCATTTTCCTTCCTCAACTACATCATTCATTTTTTTGATAGAATCCATCAAATTCTCAAAAGCTTCTCTCTGTTTTGTGTTATCCAGATTTATTGTAGACTCTTTCACTTTAAATCTTCTTGTTCTTCCAGCGATTGCAACGCAAGTCACAGTAAAACCAATAACCGCTCCAAAAAACATTCCTACTCCAAACGCAACAATTATGTCTATGTACATCCCTAATCCTCCAAAATCTCAACAAGTTCAATTAACATCCCCATTTTCTCAAAATATGCATTTATCTCCTCAAAGGAAGAAAATAAAACTGGGATACCCGTCTTATAATGAAGTAACGCCCTTCCATCTTTGGGGTTGATAAGCTTTCCGTCTACAACATTGTAAATGCGACCTGTTTCAAATCCGCAGCATCCCTTGATACACACAACCTTTCCGTTGTAAACTTTTCCTTTCCCTTTGATATCCTGCAATCTTTCAAAAGCCAGCTTTGCACCAGTATCAAAATTAAAATCGTCTACCGGATTGTATCTCGCAATTCCCTTACATTTTGTGGCCTTGTCCAGAGCAATTATATTGTTCCCGTCTCGATAAATGATAATTTCTTCTCTGGAAACAAGTTTTAATTCATCTGCTTTGAAGTAATAGCAGTCTTCCTGATGCTCAAAAGCGAGTACGTAACGGTACTGGTACTGCTTATCTGGCACTATAAAAGTGATTTCTGCAATCTCTCCTTTTAATTTTCCGTGCTCTTTTGTCGGTTTCGCAATGCTTACCTTGTCTCCTACTTTAAATTTTTTGCTCATATTTCTATCCTTTCTTAAAACTATTTTATTTTTCCAAACTTTCTCTCAAATTCTTCGCAGGAATTTTTAGCGGAATTATCATCGCCATCGTTTCCGCTCTCATTATCTGGTATTTCGGTTGGAATTAATCCTAGCGTTTTTAAGATTAGCAAAATGTTGTATACTGGAATATCCGGCATCAGCATCATGAATAAATTAATCTGGCACAAATCATCATATTGCTCGTCAGTAAGCTCTATTCCGATTTTTTTGAAATCCTCTTTCGAGGTTGAAAATATTTCTTTTTTCTTCTTCTTTTTCACTTCTGCCTCCTATAACACCGCAAATCTCTGCTGACAATTTGCTTCCTGAATCTCTAACTTTGTATTTGTCGAAGGCGTCCAAGAATCTACATAATCAACAGCTTCTTCATATCTCTTACGAGGGATATTATTTCGGCTGTTAACTTTGAATCTGTCCTGTAGATCTCGATTGCATTCGGAAAACACTTTCTTGCTCATACAGTGATAAGCTTCTGTATTTTTACCGCCAAGTGTATCCAGTACAACCCGGTTAACATGTTTTCTCAAAGTCTGTTGCTGCCCATAGTCGATAACCATATTCTGCTCCAAATTTTCAATTCTGGATTCGTGGTCACTAAACCCTGTAGCAAGAAGTTTAATCTGTTCCGCTGGCGAGGTTGGTACTTTATACCCTCCCGTTTTTCTGATAGATGGAAGGACCTCTTTGGTTACCCAGCGTTTGAATCGTGTCGCAGACTCTAACTTGCTTCCAAATATTAAAGAGTACAGTCCTGATTCATTAATAATGGTCATTTTCTGTACGCCACCAAGGGTGCCCTGAATCGGGGCGTCCTTTTTATCTTCACTATCAACATGGGTTGCAATAGCATTTCTAGCTTTGGCGTATCCTAATGATTCTGCCACATCCTTTCCAACAAACCACGGTTCACCCTCAATTACCATCGTGCGAACCTCTCCAAATTCTTCATTTGTAAAAACTGTCAAATCTAACATCTTAATCACCCTTTCTATTTTTTAGGAAGCTTAGGTTCGAGAAATTTATCTGTCCCAACTGATAATGCTCCACAAATTAATTCGTATTCGTCGAAATTTAACTTGCGATTTCCATTAAGTGAAAGATTCAATTTCTGAACGGAAATTCCTGTCTTTCCAGCTACAAAAGTTTGAGTTATGCCGTTATTTTCAAGGTATAACTTGATTTTCTGTCCAACACACATTTTTATTCTCCTTTCTGTTGATTTCGATTTATTCGAACAACTACAGTATAACTTCGAACTTTTCGAATGTCAAGCATTTTTTTCGAGAATTTCGAAATTTTATTATTGACTTTTCGATAATTTCGATGTATTATTATTACTGAAAGGAGGCAATATGACTTTCGGTGAAAAGCTTAAACAAGCAAGAAAAGGGAAGAAATTAACTCAACGAGAACTTGCCAATGCAGTTGGAGCAAAACACAATTCAATAAGTGATTGGGAAAAAGATAAATGTAGACCAGATATGGATACAATAGAATTGCTTTGCGGTGTTTTGGAAATCACTCCTACATATCTTGTGGGTTCTCAAAACAATAATAAGCCTAACGAAATCGTAGAAAATATTATAAGCCAGCCCGATATATTAGAAATGCTGACACAATATTCACTTCTCGATGACGAAGATAAAAAAGCTATCAAACAAATAATTTCTTCCCTAAGTAGAAAAGGCAGGGATTAATTCCTTGCTTTTTCCTCACTTAAATAAAAATTGTGCCTTCTATATTGCTCCTTATAAAATCGTGACACATTGATTACTCTCAACATCTGCAAACATCGTTTCTGGATGATATTCGTCTCTCAAATCACTGTTTTCATAATCTACGGATTCTATCTGGAAACAGATGTTTGCACCACTTTGAGTATTAAATACTTTTAAATACTTCTTTCCATCTTTTGAGAAACATATCAGACGCGTCTTATCTGGTATCCTCACAACTCTTATCGGAAAGAAATGTCGAAATAATCTTCTAAGCATTATTGTTCCTCCACGTCAGGCCGGTAAAGATTTTACTTCTTTATCTTTTACAGCAAACTTATTTGTAAAGTAAATCTGCCCTTTTCCTGTTACTTTGGTGGTTTTGCTTATGTGTGTCGAGCCATCTGGCTTCGTAATGCTGGTTTCCTTAATCTCGAAAAGTCCCATTTCCATAGATTTTTGCGTTGGCATATTGTAATCTGAACCTTTTCTTTTGATTAAGTATCCTTTCTCACGCATCCACGCAAACAGTTTGTTCTGCCCAATGTCAGCTCCGTTCTGTTTGAGAATCTTAGCCAGTTCTCCGACAAGTATTGAAGTTTTACTCGTAGCCACAGCATCTGCAAAAACTTCTTTCGGTTTCATGCGGTTGATTTCCTTGTCTTTGTTTTCGATAATCTTTTTTGCCGCTTCGAGACCTGCTGCCATAATTTGTTCTGGAGTCATATTTTCTTGATTTCGAATATAAGCACCATTTCTTCTAATAGATGGGAGTACTTCTTCAAACACCCATAATTCAAATTTTTCTGCTGATGGAAGTTTTGACTTTATAATAAGTCTATATAAATCACCTTCATTTATATACGATAGCCGCTGAACACCTCTACTTGTAAGGGTGTCGCGTTTCACGACACCCTTACAATGTCTTGATAATGCATCTCTAGGATTACTATATCCAAGTGCCTTTGCAACATCCGTGCCAACGAAATATGGTTTTTCGTTAATCTTAGTTGTTCTGACATTCCCAAACTCTTCGTTCTCAAAAACTTGAATGTTATTCACGTTTAACCTCCTTGCCATCTGGAACGTTTGTTATCTTCTGCTTTTCTCCCATCGCATCAAGCGTTCCCATAAGATATCCTTTTTGATACTCTGTCATGTTAGGTAACGCATTACCTAATTTTTCGAGCACAACCATTGCTTTCTCTAACATTTTTCACGCCTCTCTTTCTTTATTTTCGACCTGCCATCATCAGTACCGGGAGGTCGTCTCCGGTAGACGGTCATTTCTGACCGTTTCGGCTATTTATTTCCTAAAATAATTTCAAGCACATTTTTTTCTGTCACTCTCATATCAGTAACTCTTTTGTCTAAAAGCTCGTCCGTTTCATAAGCCAAAAAGTAGTCCGCATAGTGCTCTGTTTTGAACTTCATACCAAACATTGTTACTACTGTTCTAATTAATGTGCTATTGTCGATTACCATTAAAATATCGCAGAATTTCATTTTGTTTCCCCTCCTGTGCTTTATTGCCTTTTTATTTCTTTTTTTGTTTTGTTAAGCACATTATATATATGTTTAACGTGCTTGTCAATACTTTTTCACACATTTTTATTTATTTTTTGTGCTTTACAAAACTTTTCTTGTAGTATATAATATATCTGGGAGGTGAATAAATGACTATCAATGATAGAGTTCGACTTCTTAGAAAAGAATATCTGCATATTACTCAAGAGGTTTTTGGAGAAAAATTAGGATTAACAAGAGCCAACATTGCAAATATTGAATCCGGAAGAATAGGTGTGACGAGCAGGGTTATTTTGGACATTTGCAAAGAATATAATGTAAATGAAAAATGGTTGCATGAAGGTATCGGAGAAGTAATCAAGCAGAGAACAGAAGATGAAGAGATTGCGGATTTTTTAGCAGACGTTCTTTCTAAAGAAGAAGAAACTTTCCAAAAGAAGCTTATTTCTGGATTGTGTAAATTATCCCCAGAACAATGGGGACAATTAGAAAAAATAATCGATGTTATGAGTTTCTGAAAAGAAAAAGACTAGGAACATCAATTCCTAGTCTTTTTTTCTAATTTTTCAGCGAAAACCAACACCAAATTTAACTCTCTCTGATTCAGATTTTTTAAAGCCTTAACGATTCTGTCTATTGTTTCATCCTTATAATTCATATTTCTCCCCCTAATGCACTTCAAACCTTTTGTTATATTATATGTTGTGCCCGCCATGTTTATACGCTTATAATGTACGTTTTTAAGAAGATTTAAAACACAAATATTATCAAGCACTCTACTTTACTTTTTTGCTCTTATATGTACTTTTTGCAATCTAAAATAATAATATTTCATGCGATTATTTTTTTAATAAATTTGTATTCTATTTATTTCCTTTATGTTTTGTTGTATAATAAGACAAATACTTATAAATTATAAATTCACAAAAGGAAAGGAAAGAAAATTATGAAAACTTGGAAATTGGTATCTGGAATTATCTCTATTGTATTGTTTTTCCTTGTAGCATTTCAGTCTTGTGCTGCTGGAATCTCTAATTCATTAGAAGAAAATGGAGAAGTTGGTGGTACTGCCGGAATGTTCGTAGCCTTTATATTATTAGCTGGCGGCATTGTTTCTATTGCTACACGAAAAGGTAGCAAAGGCGGAAACATTGCACTAATCGTCTTATTCCTTCTAGGTGCAATCGTTGGATTCACCTTAGGTGGAAGCTACGCTGACCTTGTGTTCTGGTCTGGATGGTGCTTGATTTGTGGCGGCTTGGCAGTTGTTTCTTTGATATTTTCAAATGAATCCAAATAATTATTATTTTTTTGCATGTAAAAAGAGCAGCTCATCCGCTGCTCTTTTCTTTTTTGTAGTCAGCTTTCTGACTAAATACGCATTTTTCAGTATACTTACTAAAAAAATCACGCATGGAGGTTTCCAGGAACCTCCCCTCTTACAGGATATAACATGGTTTATAGTGCAAATACCTTCGGATTTCACTAAAAAATATGCATTTTTGTGCAAAAAACCTACCCCAAGACTGGTTTTTGCATATCTGAAACCTTCTGAGGCACCTTTTTTCTTACAAACACTTAGTCTTCTTTTTCTTCTCGTTTATTT
>ERZ1034768.725-NODE-725-length-10690-cov-5.422191_pt1 | contig 10690 bp, 7 predicted proteins | sample MGYA00520691_ERZ1034768 | MGnify/ENA primary metagenome ERZ1034768 (study PRJEB33766, sample SAMN09781704) | gut metagenome | biome: gut microbiome | host: Homo sapiens | place: Madagascar | study: EMG produced TPA metagenomics assembly of the PRJNA485056 data set...
GTTTAACTATTTGATATTTAAGCAGATTTTTTTGTTTCTTCCTTATTTTTTATCAGTTCAGGCTTAGCCCCTTCCGTGATTACTTTTTCATCTATCATAATTTCGGCGATATCTTTTTTATCCGGAAGTTCATACATCCATTCCATTAAGATTTCTTCCATAATCGCGCGCAAACCGCGGGCGCCTGTTTTACGTTCTATCGCTTTTTTGGCAATGGCACGCAAAGCCTCCGGAGTGATAGTCAGCTTGACATCATCCATACCAAACAAAGAAGCATATTGGCTGACTAAAGCGTTTTTCGGCTCGGTTAAAACACGGATTAAGGCATCTTCGTTTAAGTCATCCAAAGTGGCGATAACCGGCACACGTCCGGTAAATTCCGGAATAAGTCCGTACTTAATCAAATCTTCGGGACGTACATCTTTCAAAATCTGCCCTACAGTCTTTTCATCCTTTTCCACCTTAGCCCCAAAACCAATTGAATTTCCGCTCTCTGAGCCATGCTTTTCCACAATTTTTTCCAAACCGGCAAACGCACCGCCGCAAATAAACAAGATGTTCTTAGTGTCCACATGCAAAAATTCCTGCTGCGGGTGCTTACGTCCGCCTTGCGGAGGAACATTGGCAACCGTACCTTCAATAATTTTCAGCAAAGCCTGTTGAACGCCCTCGCCTGACACATCACGGGTAATGGACGGACCGTCGCCTTTGCGGGATATTTTATCTATTTCATCAATATAAATGATACCGCGCTGAGCCTTTTCAATATCGTAATTAGCATTTTGCACCAATTTTAGCACAATATTTTCCACATCTTCTCCAACATAACCGGCTTCTGTCAAAGTGGTTGCGTCGGCAATAGCGAACGGAACATTCAAAATTTTAGCCAACGTTTGAGCCAGCAAGGTTTTTCCGCAACCGGTCGAGCCAATCAAAATCACATTTGATTTAGTTATGTCAACTTCATCTTTTTTGGGATTATTCAATCGCTTATAGTGATTGTATACAGCAACGGATAAAACTTTTTTAGCATAATCCTGCCCAATAACATACTCATCTAAAAACTCTTTGATTTTAGACGGCGTCGGTAAACTGTTCATTAACGGTTCGTCTGCGGATGATGTTTTATTTTCCGGTATCAATTCTGCCTCTTCTTCCATAATGGAATGGCAGACATCTATGCACTCGTTGCAGATATAAACACCGCGTCCGGCAACCAGCTTTTTCACTTCTTTCTGGCTTTTGCCGCAAAATGAACAATGCAAAACTTCTTCGTTATCTTCACTCATCTTTTACCTACTTTACTTCTTCACGATTAGTAATAATATGATCAATCAAACCAAAATCCAAGGCTTCCTGCGGCGTCATAAAGTTGTCTCTATCCATAGCGCGTTCAATAACTGAAATTTTTTGACCGGTATTTTGTGCATAAATAGCATTCAGGCGCTTGCGCAAATCCAAAATCAATTTGGCTTGAATTTCAATATCCGCCGCCTGTCCTTTGGCGCCGCCCGACGGCTGGTGAATCATAATCTGAGAATTCGGCAGAGAATAGCGTTTGCCTTTTGTGCCGCCGGCCAGTAAAAATGACCCCATGGAACAAGCCTGCCCGATACAGATTGTTGTCACATCGCAGGAGATATACTGCATGGTGTCATACATAGCCATACCGGAAGTGACAACACCGCCAGGGGAATTTATATACAAGAAAATATCCTTTTTCGGATTTTCGGCTTCCAAGAATAGCAGCTGCGCACAAACCAAAGCCGAGGTTTCATCATTAACTTCGCCGGTTAAGAAAATAATTCTTTCTTTCAAAAGGCGTGAAAAAATATCAAACGAGCGCTCACCTTTGGGAGTTTGTTCTATTACCATAGGCACCAAAGCGTCGGAAGGCATTATATTGTTCATAATTGTTTTCCTTTTACAAAATTCTTTTTGCTTTTATTAAAGCCTAAAAGTGCTTAATTTTTTATAAATAAACAACACTTTTACGCTGTATATTTTCCAGATTTATAAGATAACGGCGATTTGCAGACCTCTAAAATAGCCTGTAAGGCTCGTGACGGATTTTTTAAGCTGATTTTATGCCCGTTAAAAACACAGCTGTCCGATTGCCCGTCATAAAGGCAATAAGGCGTGGCAAATTCTCTGCCGTAAATAGCGCTGTCGTCAATATGCAGGCAAATATTCTGCTCTTTGCAATATTCGGCCTTAGCTTTGTTCCATAGCTCGTCGTTAACGTGAAACGAACCGTCATCGTAAAATTCCACCTGATGACGCTGCTCATAATAATCATAAATGCACCAAAGTTTGGTATAGGGAATTTGATATTGATTTAAATAGGCTAAAATCGTTTCACGCGGTCCGCCACTGATAATGTAAACATCCAGACCAATTTTAAGCGCTTCACGGCAAAATTCCCGAAAAAAATCCGGCCTAGTATTTATCACACCATGAAAATCCACGCCGATTTTTGGTTTAGTATCCGTTTGTACCATCTCCAAAGTTTTTTGCATACCATTCCTTTAATGAGTTAGGGCTAAGCATAGACAAAGAATTTATATCAACTTTTGCATCATCGGCGTTACCGGTAATTTTGTAAGTAGCGGCAAAAATAGTGCCGTCTTTGCTGGCAAGTAGATTGCCTACAACCGGAATTTTACCTAAAAAGCGGTTAATGCTATAGGCAGGAGCAATCACTCCGTTCATTTTAATATCATCGGTAGCGCGATTATAAGTGCCGTTAGTAGTGATACCAACCACATTGCCTTCTGCCTTAGCTTGTTTCAGCGTCAATATTTTATACTGATATTCAAACGGCGCGTTAAAGTGTGTAAAAGTCAAACCATCGCCTTTAAGCAAATCCAGCATGCCCGTAAAAGACGCCACGCTCAAAAGTTTTGCCACTACCGGCGCGTTTTGAATGCTGAAATCACGCACTTGCATATGTCCGATAAACTTTTTATCGGCTTGGCGGCGCGCCTCAATCTTCATGGTTCCGCCCACCATATTGTCATAAAGGCGCAAAACCTTAAACGTGCTTCCGGCGTTATTACTATCAATAGAAAGATAATGCTCTTTATTGCCTTTAGGAATATAGTCTAGTTTTAATTTAATAGATTTATCAATACCATAGTTGCCAACCATGTGCAGTTCTTCCATACCGATACCCTTGCGGATTTTAGCGCTGCCCGCAAAGTTTTGAATCGGCGTAGTGTTGTTTGTCCACAGGCTGTTCACTGTCATAAAAATGTCGGTATTATTGGCCTTTTCCAAGCCGTCGTCATCATTTTCCTGCACAGGCAGCTGTTTGCTGTTTTTCTGGTGTTTGCTTTTAACCTGTTCAAAAAACGGCGACAAATCATAGCTTAGGCCGGAAATTTCCACCTTCAGCCACGGATTAGCCGAATCGCTCAGGCTGACTTTGGCGCGCGCCGATGTTTTCGGGCCTTTGATTTGGTTAATATCCACCGACTTCACTCTGCCGTTTGCATACATAGTTAAATCGCCGGCAATATTAAAACCGGATTTTTGCAGTTTCAGATTTTTAACCGATGTTACTTTATCTTTCAGCAAAGTAACATCTGCGCTGGCACTGGCTGCTTGGTTCAGCGGCTTCACAAAGCCTAAATAAGCAAAGTCAATCGCCGTATTTTTCAAATCTGCCTTAACTTTTACAGCAATCTCATCATTTTGCTGCACGGTTATATCTGCGTCAACCAAAGCATAGCCGGAAATATTCGGCGCCTGTAAAATGTCCCAATCCAAACCCAATATTTTTTTGGCCGCATCGTCCAGTTTGAATGAAATATTGCATTTGCTCTTATATTTTTTCTCGGCAAATTTTTCATTTATAGCTAACTTTATCGGCAAATCATCATACTTGGCTTCTCCGTTCAGGCTCCAACCATCAGTATTAACCAACAGCAGTAAATTTTCTGCCGACAGATTATGCCCCGGCATAAAATCAGAATTGGATACATCATGTAAATCTGCTTTTACGTCAACTTTTATATCTTTACCATCCAAATCCTTTTTCAATTCAAAATCCAGCTTCAGCTGCACATCCACATTGCCATGGATTGTTTTGGGGGCAACTCCCATTCCGGCGGCTATTTTCAAAGGCGGATTATTGATTAAATTCAACGCATCAGTAATGCTGGAATTACCGATAAGATTTATAGAAATAAAGTTGTCGTATTTGTGCAAGTCGTATATATTCACATTACCTCCGGTTATTATAACACCGTCGCTCACACCTTTATCTACATCAATGGAAATATTCTGCATGCTGAATTTGGCGCGCCCATAAACATTATGCACCTCAGGCATACCGTCCAAATAATGCAAATCACCGTCTTCCAAATCGGCAATGCCGTCTAAATTCAACAAGCCGAAAGACTTAGTTTGATTGTCATAGCCAAACTTAAATACAAACTTGCCGTTTTTCGCCTGCCCGCCGGTCAATCCGTCCTTGCACCATTGCCAAGCCGGTTCGGCTAAATATCTCGGCCAGAAACGGGATAAATATTCTAAAGAAAACGCATCAATTTTGGCGGTAAATTCGGCAGTTACGCCTTCCAATGAATGTTCAAGATAATAGTTTTCCAAACCCTTGGCTGCAAAACTGATTTGCGCAGTCTGTCCGCCCATTTTGAAATCGGCGTTTTTAATATTCAGTTCATCAAATCCGCCGGTAAGCTCTCCTGCCAGCACCATTTCATCTATTTCATAATTGTACTTTTCATCATTGTCAAAAGCCACATAGCCATGACCACCGTCCAATTCAAAGTTGATTTTTTTGACTGCGTCACTCAAATAGGCGGCGGCATTTTCCGGATGCTGCAAAATATCCGAAACATCTATTTCTGTGTTGATTTTGCCATTAACCGGAACTTCTATGCGAAATACCGACGCTTTTTCCTCATCCGTTTGTTTAGAATCTATGCTGCTAATAATATCGGATAAATTCAAGTCCGAAAAATAAACTTCCAAATCCAATTTATCACTGGTTGCATGATATTCGCTTTCAAACCCTACGGAAGCAACTTTGTCGTTTAAATTAACTAAAGCATCGGCGGTAAGCTCCAAATTAACCAGATTGCGGCTAAACTCAAAGTTCAAATCAGAAAGCATCCATTTGCGTCCTAAGTCAACTTCATGAAATTCTACTTCGGCGCCTTTGATACTAATGTTATTAACATAACTTTCCGGATAAATTTTCTCCGGTGAATTATAATTATTCAGAAAATCCTTGAACTTATCGACATAAAACGCCAATTTCTTTTTATTGGCCTCGTCTATATGCTCTTTTTCCACCCCATAATCGGCAAAAATATAGACGGTCGGATTATCAAGACTGACATCGCTTGGAGCAATAATACCTTTCAGCAAAGCCCGCAGACTGAACGAAAGATAGAGTTTCGGTGCGCTGATGGCGAAAGTCCCGTCCTTCTTTTTGAGGTTAATTTCTTCGGCTGTGATGCGTAGCGGCTGCACCGAACGCACTAATTCCAAGTTTACATCGCCGATGCCGACACTGTAGTCGCTTTCATCATAGTTCAACGCCTGAATAATATACGGCTTTAAATACGGAACAGAAATCGGGCCTTTATACAGTGTCCAAAAAAACAAAAGCAGCACCACAAACATTCCAACCATAAAAAAATCTATGGTTTTGCGAAGAAAATATAATTGCGGCGATAACTTTTTCATATTTTTTCCAATTACGCGACAGGATTGTCATTTTGTATTTTCTGCGCCAGCGCCGCCGACAGAAACAAATCTATATCGCCGTCCAAAACGCCTTTAACATCAGCGGTTTCGGCGTCTGTGCGCAAATCTTTTATCAAGCGGTACGGCTGCAAAACATAGGAACGAATCTGGTAGCCCCAGCCGTTATCGCCTTGATTGTCACGCACTTCTTGAGCCTTATCGGCACGCTTTTGCATTTCTCTTTCATATAAGCGCGCCCGCAGCATTTTCCAACAGTTATCACGGTTTTGAAATTGCGAACGTTGAGTTTGACTGGACACAACAATACCGGTCGGAATATGGGTAATTCGCACAGCCGAATCCGTTTTGTTAATATGCTGGCCGCCGGCGCCGGAAGCGCGGTAAGTATCAATACGGCAGTCCGCCTCGTTGATTTCTATTTGAATATTGTCATCAACTACCGGATACACACCTACTGAAGAAAAGCTGGTATGGCGGCGAGCGGCGCTGTCAAACGGAGAAATACGCACCAAACGATGCACGCCGCTTTCCGACTTCAGCCATCCGTAAGCATTATGCCCGCTGATTTTTATGGTTGCGGATTTCAGACCGGCAACATCACCCTCTGTTTCTTCTATATATTCAACTTTATAATGATGATTTTCAGCCCAGCGCGTATACATTCGCAAAAGCATCTGCGCCCAATCCATCGCCTCGGTACCGCCACTGCCGGCATGAACTTCCAAATAGGTGTCATTAGCATCGGCTTCGCCGGAAAGCAGAGCTTCAAGCTCGGAATGTTTAACCGCGGCCTGCAGCTCTTCTAAGTTATGTTGCAACTCTCCGAGCATAGCTTCATCATTTTCACTTTCGGCAAATTCAACCATTTCGGCATAATCGTCCACAGACTTTACATAGCCGTCATAAGTGTCTAGTGAAGCTTCCAAAGTATTTTTTTCACTCATCAATTTTTGGGCTTTTTCCTGATTATCCCAAAGATTGGGATCTGCAGACAAAGCCTCCAGCTCCTCGCGGCGCTGCACAGCATTGTCATAGTCAAAGAGACCTCCTCAGCAATGCCAGTGATTGCTTAATTTCATTGATTAAATTATAAAATTCGGCTTTCATTTTTAGTATTCGCCTCCCATTTGCACCGAGCTTTCATCATCTTCCGGACCGGCAATATTATCATCATCGTCGCCGATTACCCGCTGCTTGTTATTAAATTCAAAATCCGGCTTTAAAGCTTCAATAATCACTGTAGAATCGCTTGGCGCCGACGGCTTGCCGGTCTGCGGATTCACGCGTACCAGCTTAATTCCTTCCGGTATACGGAAGTTTGTATCCGGCGTGTTTTTCAAAGCCTCGGCCATAAAGTCATAAAAAATAGGCAAAGCGGCATGCGCACCTGTTTCGGTACGTCCCAAGCTAATAGGCTCGTCATAGCCCACATAAACACCCGCCACCAAATCCGGAGTAAAACCAACAAACCAAGCATCCTTGGTTTCGTTGGTCGTACCTGTCTTGCCGGCTACATGGCGATGCAGGCCGTTCAGTCTGGCGCCGGTACCTCTGGTAGCCACGCCTTCCAAAATAGAAGTCATCTGATAGGCCGAAAGCGGGTCAACCACCTGTTCGCGCATTACCTGAAAATCCGGCGCCGGCTGATTTTCCCATTTAGATGCATTGCAATCCGGGCAAGGCGTCTGCTCGTGGCGGTAAATAGTATGCCCCTTGCGGTCTTGAATGCGCTCAATCATATACGGAGGTACCTTTTTGCCGCCGTTGACAATCACGGCATAAGCGGCAACCATATTGATTACACGCGTATCTGCTGCACCCAAAGATGAAGACAAATACGGCGCTAAATGGTCGTTTACGCCAATACGTTTTGACATATCAACGATTTTATCCATACCTATATCTTGCGCCAAACGCACGGTCATCAGATTTTTAGAAAGCTCAACGCCGCGACGCAAAGTCATAAGCCCGTAAAACTTTTTAGAAAAGTTTACCGGTTTCCATTTAGGCATACCTTCGCCTTGGTCTAAAACAAACGGAGCATCCAAAATTAAATCGGTCGGGGAATACCCTAGTTCCAGCGCTGTCAAATAAACAAACGGCTTAAATGTGGAACCGGTTTGACGATAAGCCTGAGTAGCACGGTTAAACTGCGACTTGGCAAAAGAGAATCCGCCGACTAAAGCCAAAACCTTACCGGTATGAGGGTCTATAACCGCCATACCGCCCTCAACTTCCGGTATCTGCCGCAAGTTATAATTTTCCTTATTTTTTTCGGCAGTTTTTTCCACATACACCACATCGCCTTTGTGCAAAACCTGCTCCACAGAAGTTGGCACCGGCCCAATATTCTGCCCTTTTTCAGCATGGCGAGCCCAAGCCAGCAGCGACAGAGGTATCTCGCCGTTTGCTCCGTCGGCAGTTTCTATTTCTGCTTTATCTTTAGTAACTTTCAGCACTACGGCTTTTTTCCAAGAATCTTCAGCGCCACCGGTCAGTTTAGCCTCTGCTAAGTTTTTTTTGTAGTTTTCATCTATTTTTATGGTAGCTGTAGCACCGCGCCAGCCGTGGCGGCGGTCATATTCTATCAACCCTTTGCGCAAAGCTTTGGTGGCAATTTCCTGCAGGCGCGGGTCAATCGTCGTTCTCACAATCAAACCGCCCTGATATAGCGCCTCATCGCCGAAATTGCGGCTGATAGTGCGGCGTACTTCCTCACTGTAATATTCGGTATTTTTTAAGAATCCGCTTTTGCGTTCTACAACTTTCAGAGGGCGTTTTTTAGCATCTTCTGCTTCTTTTTCGTCAGCATAGCCGTCTTCAACCATGCGGGAAATCACCCAGTTACGGCGGGCAACCGCGGCATCATAGCGGGTTTTAGGATTATAGTTATTCGGCCCTTTCGGCAATGCCGCCAAATAAGCTATTTCATCCAAAGTCAAATCATCAAGCGACTTGCCAAAATAGTTTATGGCCGCAGCTGCCACGCCGTAAGCCCGATTTCCCAAATAAATCTCGTTCAGATATAATTCCAGAATATGGTCTTTTGAAAAAGCTTTATCAATACGGCGCGCCAAAATCGCTTCTTTAATCTTACGGGTATACGAAAGCTCCGAACTCAACAAAAAGTTTTTAGCCACCTGCTGAGTAATGGTGGAAGCTCCGGCCGGACGCCGTCCGGTTCCGATTTTTTTGAGATTGCCCAAAACCGCACGGATAATTCCCAAATAGTCAATTCCGGAGTGCGTATAAAAATGCTTGTCTTCTGCAGCAATAAAAGCATTCTTAACCTTGTCCGGAATTTTTTCTATCGGCACAAACAGGCGTTTTTCGGCCGCATATTCCATCATAACCTGTCCGTCGCCGGCAAACAAACGTGTAGTAACCGGAGGTTCATAGTTTTCCAACTGACGGTAATCCGGAATCGTGATATTGATTTTGGTCATACCATATGTAATGCCAATTACCAAAACAATCAAAAAAAACAATGCCATACTGGCTAAATAAGATAAAATTCTCAGCATTTATACCCACTAAAGCTAATTAAAAGTTAGCCAAAATTTATTACAATCCGCAAAAAATGCAATAAAAATATTACAGTTTACAGCAGTTTATATCAATTTGAAGCAATTTCAGGATCACTAAAATATTTATCAATCGCGGAGGCAGCCGAATTTGCTAACTTTTTACGATAGGCCCGAGTTTTCAAATTAGCCTCCTCGGTTTTGTTGGAAAGATACCCCATTTCCAGCAAAGCTGACGGCATATCCGGAGCTTTTAGTACGGCAAAACCGGCAAAACGGTGGGTGTTTTTAACCAGCTTAACGCTTTTTGCCATTTCTTTGACCAGATATGTGGCATATTTAGAAGATTTATTGCGGCTGTCGGTCTGCGACAAAGAAATCAAAATATCATTAACTTCTTTGGTGTTGCCGCCCAAATCAACGCCGCCGATAATATCTGCCTTGTTTTCGCGCTCGGCCAAAGCTGCTGCCTCGGCATCTGACGCCTTGTCCGAAAGCGTATAAACAGACAAGCCGGTCGCCGAACGATTTTGCGCGCTATCGGCATGCAGCGACATAAATAAATCGGCTTTATATTTTTGTGCAATTTTAATGCGCTGACGCAATGGAATAAAAATATCGGTGCTGCGTGTCAGATATACGGTATAGCCGCGGCGGCGCAGAATTTCCTGCAATTCTTTGCCCATCGCCAGAGTAATATTTTTTTCAAACGTTTTACCGTGAGCGCCGATAGCCCCAGGATCTTTTCCTCCGTGTCCAGGATCTAAAACAATTATGCGTTTACGCTTGGCTGCTTTGCCGGAAGTATTGTTATCCTGAGAGCCAAAACCGAACCAGCCGCTGTCTGCAGATTTTGTTTCCTGAGGCACAAATTTGGTATCATTTGTCACAATATGCTTATTGCCGATATTATTTTTAAATTCCTGAGTCGTTGCTAATTTGGCATCTACGACAAAACGCCAAGGTTTGCCGCTTTGCGGCTGTAAAATAAAGGCTTTTTTAACAGTTACCGGACGCAAAAGTTCCAAAACAACGCGTTTATTATTGCCATCAAGCTTGCCGACACGGATTTTAGAAATTATTTGATTGCTGCTGCCGGTAAACACCTTATTTATGGTGGTATTATCTAAATCAATTACCAAACGCTGTGGATTATCCAATAAAAACACCCGATAATTAACTCTTTGGCTCATATCAAAAACCATACGCACGCCGTCAGATTGATTACCAATACGAAAATCATTTATGCTTACGGCCGCTTCTGCCGTTGCAGTATAATAAAATACACAAACAAGCGTTATAAAAACGCTCGTAATTTTTTTTATAATTTTACGCATACGTATACCTCATTTTGCCAAAATTATAAAATCGACTTATTACCAATCTGTTAAAATTTATATTTTTTTGGCAAAATTTTAAAAAATTTA
>ERZ1034768.744-NODE-744-length-10571-cov-13.883321_pt1 | contig 10571 bp, 10 predicted proteins | sample MGYA00520691_ERZ1034768 | MGnify/ENA primary metagenome ERZ1034768 (study PRJEB33766, sample SAMN09781704) | gut metagenome | biome: gut microbiome | host: Homo sapiens | place: Madagascar | study: EMG produced TPA metagenomics assembly of the PRJNA485056 data...
TTTTATTATTTTTGTTTTTTGTAAATTATTTACTTCAATAAATAATGTTCTATTGAATTAATCTCGACAAAGGTATTAAATTTTCAATGTACTAATTATTTACTTCCATAAAAGTTTTACACAATTATTTTAATATAACTTTTCTTATTTAGCAATACTTTTTTTGATTTTTTTTACACATTTTGTGTATATTTTTTGTACTCATATTAAACAATCAAATTCGACTAATATCAACAGAAAAAAACGATATCTTGCTTCTTACAAAATACCGTTTATATTATATTTATTTCTTATATATTACGCTCTTGATTCAACAATAAGCTTAATTCCTGTTCTATCTTCTCCCTCTACTTCTACTTCTGCAAAAGCTGGTATACATACCAAATCAACGCCTGATGGTGCTACAAAACCTCTTGCTATTGCTACTGCTTTTACGGCTTGATTTAATGCTCCTGCTCCAATTGCTTGCATTTCTGCTTTGTTTGATTCTTTAACTAATCCAGCGATTGCTCCTGCTACTGAATTAGGGTTTGATTTTGATGAAATTTTTAAAATTTCCATTTTCTTTTGCCTCCTAATTATAATTTATTTTTTGTTGCAACTTTTATGATGATATTTTATAACTTCTGGAAAAAAATGTAAATAGTTTTCTGGAAATTTTTTCAAGTTTTCATCGCAATATATTCGTTTTTTCGACATTATACTAATAAAAGCAAGTTGAATATTAAAAATCACAGTTTATAACCTATATACTGTGATCTTCTCTTTTTATTTTCCTATATATATTCTTTTTATTCCTACAACCTTTGATGTATTATCATCAACATCAAAAACTACTCCATTAAATATAGATTTACCATCTGCAATTCTATATCTCTCTGGCAATGTAGTCTCAAAACGTTTTATTGACGCTTTAATATCCATACCTATTACAGAATGTTCAGGGCCAGTCATTCCTATATCTGTTATATATCCAGTTCCATTTGGTAATATTTTTTCATCTGCTGTTTGTACATGTGTATGTGTTCCAAAAATTGCAGTTACTTTTCCATCTAAATAATATCCTAACGCTATTTTTTCTGCAGTCGCTTCAGCATGAAAATCTACAAAAATCATGTCAACCTTGTTTTCAATTTTTGATATTATTTTTTTTGCTATCAAAAATGGATTTTCTGTTAAAATATTTATATCAACTCTTCCCATTAAGTTGATTACTGCTATTTTTTTACCTTTACATTCATATATGTTATATCCTTTTCCAACAACGCCCTCTGGGTAATTTGCTGGTCTTATTATTTTAGGATTATCTATAAATTTAAATATGTCCTTTTTCCCCCATGTATGATTTCCCATTGTTACAACATCTACGCCTTGTGATATTATATCATTAAAGTTTTTTTCTGTAATTCCCATTCCTTCTGCTGAATTTTCTCCATTTACTATTGTAAAGTCTATGTTTTCTTTTTCTTTTATTCCTTTAAGTTGTTGTTTTAATTCATTTATGCCTGCAGAACCTACAATGTCTCCAACTGCTAAAATTTTCATTCTCTATTTTCGTCCTTTCTTAATTCTCAATCTTAAGTTAGAAAAAGAATTGCATTTTATTGTCCTATTCCATATTGTTTATACATCCAAGATGTGTAATCAAATGGTGTTAATGTTTCTGGCATACCATAGTCAATTCCATAAGTTTCAACTCTAATTGATGTAACTTTTGGTGCATTTACTGGTGTACTAATTTCTGCATTTTCTGTATTTTCTTGTCCATCTGCTGCTTTTACTTCAACTTCTTCTATTTTATGTACAATATCCATTCCTTCTGTTACTTTACCAAATGCTGCGTAATATCCATTTAAATTTGTGTTTTCTTTTGTCATTATAAAGAATTGTGAACATCCTGAATTATATGATTCCTTTTTTAGGCTTGATGAGTATTGTGTATAGTCTGCTCTTGCCATTGCTAATGTTCCTTCTTCAAATTTTATGGTATTTGTTACTCCATTTGATAAAAATTCACCTTTTATTGTATAGTCTTTGTCTTCTCCACCATCTTTTAAGTTACTTATTTTTGCTCCAGTTTTTCCATCTCCGTCTTCTGAACCTGCTTGTATCATAAAGTCTTTTACTATTCTGTGGAATGTTGTTCCATCATAAAATCCATTATTTGCTAGTTTTATAAAGTTTGCTACAGATTCTGGTGCTTGGTCTGGATATAATTCCATTTTTATTGTTCCAAAGTTTTCTACTTCCATTGTTGCTACTGGATTTTGACTTTTAAATGTTGCCTTTTTATAATATCCAAATCCTACAACCCCTATTAATACTATTATAGCGATCATTGCTACTATCCAAATTATTTTTCCTACGTTTTTCATTTTTTACTTTTTCTCCCTTCGCTTTTTTATTTTTATTCGAACATAAATTGTTCTTGCATTCTTCTTAAAGACTGCCTAATTGTTCTTGCTCTAACTTCACCAATTCCATCAACTTCGTCTAAACTTTCTATGTCTGCTGCAAGTACGTGTTGGAATGATTTAAATGATGATACTAAGTTTTCTACTATATTTGATGGCATTCGTGGTATTTTATTTAAAATTCTATATCCTCTTGTATATACACCAACTTCGTCATAATTGTCAAATGTTTCATATCCTAGTAATTTTGCAATTGTGTTTTCTCTGGTCATTTCTTCATACTGGATTTTTGACAATTCTTCTATAACCTTTTCTGGTGTCTTCTTTTTTCTAGTTGATTTTGAAGCAACTATATAATCTTTTATAATTAATTCTTCTTCTTTTTCTAGTCCACCCATTAATTCCTGTAATTGCATGCTTACAAGTCTTCCATCAACACCTAATTCATAAATTTGATTTTTTATTTCGTCTGCTATTCTTCGTACTCTTTCTGCCCTTTGAATAACATCTATTACATTTTTAAGTGTTACGATGTCATTAAATTCGTATTCGTTTAATATTGAAAGTCTATTGTCAAATACTTTTCTGTATCTTTCTAGAGTTTGTATTCCTTGGTTTGCTTTATTTAGTACTGCGTTTGTGTCTTCTAGTATATATCTAAAGTCACCTTTAAATATTGTGATTATATTTCTTCTTTGCGATATACTTATTACAAGTTCTCCTGTTTGTTTTGCTGTTCTTTCTGCAGTTCTGTGTCTTGTTCCTGTTTCTCTTGTTTCTATTTCTCTTGATGGTATAAGTTGTGCATTTGCGAATAGTATTCGTTTTAAATCACCACTTAAAACAATTGCTCCATCCATTTTTGCCAATTCATATAGTTTTGATGATGTGTATTCTTCGTTTATGTAAAAGCCTCCGTCAACAATTTCTTTTATTACGTCATTGTTGTCAGTTATAAGTAATAAGGCTCCAGTTTTTGCTCTTAGTATATTTTCCAGTCCATCTCTAATTGGTGTTCCTGGTGCAATTAGTTTTAGCAAATCTGCTGTCACTTTTCTTCCTCCCTTCCTAAGTTAATTACTTTTCTGGTCTTGTCCTAATTTTTGGGAAACGTGCATTAAAAACACGTTTTCATTGCCTCATTTATGTCTTTGACTCCTATTATATCTAATTTAAACTTTTCTTTCAAGCCTTTTTTGTTACTTTCTGGAATTATACATTTTTTGAATCCTAATTTTTCTGCTTCTTTTAGTCTTTTTTCTATCATATTTATTCTTCTAACTTCGCCTGTAAGACCAACTTCCCCCATTATTGCAATACCTTTTTCAATTGGCTTATTTTTGTAACTTGATGCGGTTACCATTAAAATTCCTAAGTCTATTGAAGGTTCGCTAATTTTTAGACCTCCAACAACATTTAAATAAACATCTTGATTTCCTAAGTTCATACCTGCTCTTTTTTCTAGAACTGCTATTAATAATGCTAGTCTATTGTAGTCTATACCGTTTGCGGTTCTTTTTGGATATCCAAATACACTTTGTGATGTTAATGCTTGCAATTCTACTAGCATTGACCTTGTTCCCTCCATACATGATACAATACATGAACCTGGTGGGTTGTCTTCTCTTTCTGAAATCAATACATCAGAAGGATTTGTTATTTCGCACATTCCTTCTCCTCTCATTTCAAACATACCAATTTCATTTGTTGAACCAAATCTGTTTTTTACACCTCTTAATATTCTGTATGAAAAATATCTTTCACCTTCCAAGTATAAAACAGTATCTACCATATGTTCCAAAACTCTTGGTCCAGCTATGTTTCCGTCTTTAGTAACATGTCCTATAATTATTGTTGTTATATTTCTTGATTTACATACTCTCATTATTTGTGACGTTATTTCTCTTACTTGGCTTACACTTCCTGCCGCTGCAGATATTTCTTCTGAGTACATTGTTTGTATTGAGTCTATTATTACTAATTTTGGATTTAAATTTATTATATTTTGATTTACTACATCTATATCTGTTTCTCCCAAAAATAGTATGTTCTCATTATTTATCCCGTAATCTATCTGCTCTAAGTTTTATTTGTTCTGCCGATTCCTCTCCTGAAACATATAAAACTTGTCCTTCTCCCTTTACTTTATCACATAATTGCAGAATTAATGTTGATTTACCAATACCTGGTTCTCCACCTAGTAAAATTAATGAACCTTTTACAAGTCCACCTCCTAAAACTCTGTCTAGTTCATCAAATCCTGTTGATGTTCTTATTGTTTCTTTTGCTTCATATGAGTTTAATTTTTGTGGTACATTGTTTGTTCCTTTTTCTGCTTTTAGTGAACTATTTTTGCTTTCCACTATTTTTTGTTCAAAAAAAGTATTCCAACTTCCACATGCAGGGCATTTTCCTAGCCATTTTCCTGATTCGTATCCACATTCATTGCATACAAATACTGTTTTGTTTTTTGCCATCTTTTTTATCATTCCCTTCTAAGGTACAATTTTAGTTAAAAATTTTTCTTTTGTAGTCTTATCTTCTTGTAAAATTTTTTCTCTTTATTATAACAGAAAAAGTATAACACATCTTTAATTTATATTCCATACTTTTTTTGTTTTTTTCCTAATTTTCTCTTCCTATTTCCAACAAAATATGATAAAATAGTGCCAGTTTATATATCAAAAGAAAAATTAGGAGGATTTTATTATGGAATTTAATAAATGTAGTAGATGTGGAAATTTTTATGTATCAAATGATAATGTATGCCCTAAATGTAGTGCAAAGGACACTTTGGAATTTGAAACTTTTAAATCATATGTTGAAGAAAATGGTTTAAATCAAAACTTAGATGCAATCTCTGGAGTAACTGATATTGCCGTTAAAAATTTGAATAGATTTTTAAATTATTCTCAATTTAATGAATATGTGCTACAAAATATTTTTATATTTATATATTTTTGCACATTTTTAATTAATTAGAAAGGACGATTTAATAATGACAAATGTATTTAATATTTTAGAAGAAAGAGGATATATTGAGCAAATGACTCATCCTACAGAAATAAAAGAACTTTTTGGAAAAGAAAGTGTTCCATTTTATATTGGAATCGACCCAACAGCAGACAGTTTACACGTTGGACACTTTGTTTCTTTAATGGTTGCAAGTCATATGCAAAAATGTGGACACAAACCTATCATATTAGTTGGTGGTGGAACTGCTACAATTGGTGACCCATCTGGAAAAACTGATATGAGAAAAATGATGACAAGAGAAACAATTGACCATAATGTTGAATGCATCAAAAAGCAAATTGAAAAATTCATTAGTTTTGAAGGTGAAAATGCTGCAATTATTGTAAACAATGCAGACTGGCTTTTAGACTTGAACTTTGTTCAATTTATGAGAGATATTGGTAGCCTATTCTCTGTTAATAAAATGCTTGCAGCAGAATGTTACAAACAAAGAATGGAAACCGGTTTAACATTTTTCGAAATGAGTTATATGCTTATGCAATCTTATGACTTTTTACATTTATATGAAACATATGGATGTAAATTGGAAATGGGTGGAAACGACCAATGGTCTAACATCCTTGGTGGTGTTGACTTAATTAGAAGAATTGGAAAAGATGATTCTTATGGTTTAACATTCAAACTTCTTACAACAAAAGAAGGTAAAAAAATGGGTAAAACTGAAAAAGGTGCTTTATGGTTAGACCCAGAAAAAACTTCACCATACGAATTTTATCAATATTGGAGAAATATTGAAGATGAAAGTGTTGAAAATGTTTTAAAATTATTAACATTCTTACCTATGGATAAAATAAAAGAACTTGCTTCTTTAAAAGATGAGCAAATTAATGATGCTAAAAAAATTGCCGCTTTTGAAATCACAAAATTAGTTCATGGTGAAGAAGAAGCAAAAAAGGCAGAAGAGGCTTCTAATGCTCTATTTACTGGTAAAGGTAATTTAGATAATATGCCTACAGTTGAATTGGAAAATAGAAATATTTCAATTTTGGATGCTATTATTTTAACTGGTATTGCTCCTTCTAAAGGTCAAGCCAGAACTTTGGTCAATCAAGGTGGTATTTCTTTGAATGATAATAAGGTTTCTGATGTGAATTATGTTCTTTCAGATGTTGATTTCAATGATGGTTATGCTATTTTGAAAAAAGGAAAAAAAGTATTTTATAAATTAGTATAAAAAATCGGGATAGGGGGACGGGTCTCCAATCCCGATTTTTTTCTTTTTTTCAATATATAACTTATAAAATAAAAATTAGGGATTGGAGACCCGTCCCCCTATCCCTAATTTTATTCTACTATATTTTCAATTACATTATTTACTTCATTAACTTCTTTTTTAGTTTCTTCTTTTTTCTTATCTTCTTTAGCCTTTTCAGCCTCCAAAGAATCAATTAAACTTTGTAACTTTTTAATATCTGAACCCATAAGTTCCCAATCTTTATTATTAGTAGACTCAGACAAGTTTTTATTAGCCTTAACAATTGCATCAATTAAGCCATCTATATCATCAGTATTTTCAACTTCAATGCTAGATGCTTCTTTTGAAAGTAAATTCTTAACTGCCATATCTAAATTATCACCAATTGCAACTTTATTACCTGATGCTACAACAACCTTTTTAAGCATTGGTATTTTTGATTCTTCATTCAACATTGTTTGATAAATTGATTCTACATATAATAATGTGTTGTTTACTGGAACAACTACCATATCCTTTGTAACCTTTGTTCCACTTGTATTCAAACTTTGAATTTCAGAATATATTGTTTCATCTTGTTCAATTTGATTGTCTAATTGCATTGGCCCCAAAACATTGCTATCTTGTGAAAATTTATATAATTTCAATTTATTTGAATTTCCATCTGTTGTTCCTACTAAATATGAAATCAAGTTTTGTTTTGATTCTGGTGTATAAATTTGTATTAAACCAATTTCATTTTTTCCGTCGTTGTCAAACATTGTGTAATATGGTTTCAATTCTGTTCCTGTTGATTTTGTTACATTTGTTGTATTATATTTTGCCAAACTCCATACATCGTCTGTTCTGTATAATACATCTGGTTTTACATTGTGATATATTTTTAATAATTCTGCTTGTACATTATATAAAAATTCTGGATAAATAAAGTGTTCTGATATATCTGTTGGTATTTCTGAATTTATATCTTCAAATACTGTTGGATATATGTTTCTATATGCCATTGCAATTGGGTCTGTTTTATCTGTTACATAGAATTTCATTTTACCATCATATGCGTCTATTATTACCTTTACAGAGTTTCTAATATAATTGATTTTTTCTTTTATTCCATCATGTTCTATTGATGTGTATTGTGAATATGGATAATCACTTGAAACCGTGTATGCATTTAACACCCATACTGTTTTACCGTCTTCTGTTACAACTGTATATGGATTTTCGTCATATATTAAATATGGCATTGCTTCTTTTGCTCTTTTAATTATGTTTCTATTTATTAAGATTTTGCTGTCTTTGTTTATTTCTGTTGAGAATGATAAGTTTAAGTCCCCTGTTCTTATTCCTAAAATTAATCTATCAAGAAATCCAAGTTGTAAACCTGCATTACCATTATATGTTGATGTATGTTCTAATCCGTATTCATCTGTGTAATCATATTCTTTTTTATTCTTTACATTTGTTGCTATTGCGTTGTTTGTTTCTAGTCCAAAATAAATATCTTGAGTTTTTGTTCCTAATTGATCATCTTTTCCAGATACATCTTTTTGGATATAGTTTAGGCTTCCTGTTGTAGTTGCAGTGGTTGCGTCTATTGCAATTTGGCCTTTTCCGTGTGTGTATTCATATGTTTTGCTATTATATGTTCTTCCAGAGTTTGTAACTTCTCTTGGTGCTAAATATAAAAGTTTATCTTCTCCTGAAATTTTATATTTTGCAATATTTGCATTTCTATATGTGTAATAACCTGTTCCTGTTTGATTATCGTCTAATGTTTTTAATACAACATCTTGATTTACCAATCTTGTGTTGTTTATTACTTCTGCATTTTCGTTTACTTCATTTTGTGTTATTGTTCCTGAGTTTTCCAAGTTTGATTCTTCAATATCTATGTTGTATGCTGCTTTTGTGTATTTAATATTATCTGCAATATAGTCTTTTTCTTTATCTAGGGTATTTGATTTTACAAATATCAAATCAAATACGATTATAATTAAAAACATTACAACTAAATATCCTGGTATAACTACTAAATTTTTTAATACTTTTGATGTATTGTTTTGTTTAAATGCTTTGATTGCACGTATTACAAATATTATTATTATAAATGAAAATACTAAATATCCCCATCTTTGAATCATTATGTCTGTGTAACTTGCACCAATTATTTCTACGTTTTCTGCAGAGTCTGCATCATTTTTTATTGTTAGCATTTTGCTTAATGATATGTTTGTTGTATTTAATATATTTATTAATGCTACACCTATAACTGCTAAAATTACATTTCTTAATATTTTTTTGATTAGTAAACTTTCTCTTACCATTTTTCCGTCTACGCCGTCAAAATTTCTGTTAAATACAATAACATAGTAAATTGCCATGTATATTGTTAATCCTATAATTATTCCTATAAAGTACAATAATAATGTTTGTATAAATGGTTTTTGGAACATATAAAATGCTATGTCAAATCCAAATACTGGGTCATTTATTCCAAATGATGTGTTACTTGCACACAATAGAAATTGCTTCATAAGTGTATTTGATACTAATGTGCTTACAATTACTGATGTTACAAATGATATTGATTTGTTCAACAATTTTGGCATTTCTTTCTTTTCTTTTTCAAAAAATGGTTTTAATCCTTTTTTTATTCCCCTATTTGTAAAATACATTATTATGTATAATAGTACAAAATTAATTCCAAAAATTATATATTTGCATTTTAAATTTGTTTCAAATGCTTGTATGTAATTTTCTCCTAGTTCTTTGTATTGTAAGTATGTTCCTCTTAAACTTACATAACTACAAATTGCGAATATTGCTATAAATAATAGTACAATAATCATCCTTGTTTTACTTTTTTTCTTTTCCAATTTTCTCTCCTCCACTTTTCTGGTTAGGGACAATTTTTTATATTTCTTTTGGATCCGATGTTTCAAACAGAAACGTCCCTAAAACGGCATGTTTGATTTTAAATTATTGCTTTAACAAAATCTTCTGAATTAAAGATTTCCATGTCGTCTATTTGTTCCCCAACTCCAATAAATTTTACTGGAATTTTATTTTCTTCAACAATTCCTATAACAACTCCACCTTTTGCTGTTCCATCAAGTTTTGTTAGAACTATTCCTGTTATGTCTGTTTCTTGTTTAAATGCTTTTACTTGTGAAATAGCATTTTGTCCTGTTGTTCCATCAATTACTAGTAAAACTTCTTTGTCCGCATCTGGCATTTCTTTGTTTATGACTTTTTGTATTTTGTTTAATTCATCCATTAAGTATTTTTTGTTGTGAAGTCTTCCAGCTGTATCAACAATTAGCACATCTGCTCCATTTTCTTTTGTCATCTTAATTGCATCATATACTACTGATGCTGGGTCTACTCCTTCGTCTCTTTTAACGATATCTGCTCCTGCTCTTTTTGCCCATATTTCTAGTTGTTCAACTGCTGCGGCTCTAAATGTGTCTGCTGCTGCAACTACAACTTTTTTGCCATTTTTTGCTAGTCTATTCGCCATTTTTCCAATTGATGTTGTTTTTCCAACTCCATTTACTCCAACTACTAGGATTACTGATGGTTTTGTGTTTAGATGTAATTCGATGTCTGTAACATCTAGTATTTTTTGCATTTCTTCTCTTAATGCTTGTTTTACTTCTTCTTCGTCTTGGATTTTTTCTTTTTTGATTTTTTCTCTTAAATTTGATATTATTTTTATTGATGTATTCATTCCTATGTCTGACATTATTAGTACTTCTTCTAGTTCGTCTAGGAAGTCTTCATCTACTTTTCTGAAGTTTTTGAATACGTTGTTTATTTTTTCATCAAATGATGTTTTTGTTTTGTTTAATCCGTTTTTTAATTTATCGAAAAATCCCATAAATTTTTCCGCCTTTCTTTTGTCGTTTTCTTTATATTATATATTT
>ERZ1034768.747-NODE-747-length-10561-cov-6.189701_pt1 | contig 10561 bp, 20 predicted proteins | sample MGYA00520691_ERZ1034768 | MGnify/ENA primary metagenome ERZ1034768 (study PRJEB33766, sample SAMN09781704) | gut metagenome | biome: gut microbiome | host: Homo sapiens | place: Madagascar | study: EMG produced TPA metagenomics assembly of the PRJNA485056 data set...
CCCAGCGCCTCGCCGCAGTGGGGGCAGCTCAACCCGTGGTAGCCCACGTCCTTTTCCTCCTCCACCGTCGGCTCGTCAAACACCTCGCCGCAATACTGACACAAAAACATCCTCTTCTTCCTCCTCGTCGCTTAAATCTACGTATTCATAGGGGCCGCTTGTCCTCTGCCCCCGGTACACGGCCTCCATGGCCCGCCGAACCGTTCCATAGCTGCGCCCGATCAGCGCCGCCAGCTCTCCCATGCTGTCCGCCTGCGCCACCGGAAGCCGATACCTGTCCTTCGTCACGTAGCGGTATACCCGCATTTCTTCCGTCGCCTCCTTGGCTGATAGCTCCGGCACTTGCCCTCCTCGTCCCACAGGGGCCGGGGCTTGCACCTGCCCGTAATCTCTGCGTAGTTGCAGTCCCACATCCGGTTCGGCCCGGTCATTCCGTACCGGCACTTCCGGCATCTGCTCCAGTCCTTCAAGCCTCCACCATCTTCCTTATTTCTCCAGCCGCTCCAGCAGCCGCATGAAGCCGTAAACCGCCGTCCCGGCTCCCAGATACACCAGCGCCCATGTCAGCGTCATTCCGTCTCCTCCTCCCGCTCCGCCAGCCATTCGTCCACCTGCCGCCGGAAGATCAGAAACACCCGGCTCTTCTCGCTGCGGACACATACCCCGAAGGGCAGCACCCCCTGCTCGATGCCGTCGGCCACCGTCTTGTTGCCGATGCTCACGCCCCGCTCCCGCAGGTACGCCGCCGTGCCGTCCAGCGTCATCGTCTTGACCATCCTTCCTCCTCCTTTACATCGTCTGCAGCACCGATGCCGCCAACGCCACCAGTGCTGCCAGCATGGCCATGACCGCCGGGGCCACCTGCCATATCGCCCGCCCCTTGGAGTAAAAGTCCTCCATCAGTGCGTCCTGCGCCCCGCTCACCAAGCCGACGGTCACATCCATGTCGTTCACTCGCCGCTCCAGCTTCTCCAGCCGCTTCTCCAGCCGCAGCTCGGCGGCATCTCCTGCGTTCACCACGCAATCCGGATACTTGTCCATCCATCGCTGCAGGGCCTCCTTCAGCCACTCCAGCCGCTCCTCCTCGTCCAGCCGTCCGCCGGTCTCCCACCAAAACGTGAAGTCCGCCTCCGTACCGGCGCCTTCCATCTCCCAGATCTCCCGGTTCAGGGCCTCCAGCCCCACGGCCTCTGCGATCTCCACCATCTTCGCCGTCTGGTACTTCAGTTTGCACTCCTTCGGCGGCTTGGCCGCCAGCGGCAGCTCGTCGTACCCCTTCGGCTTTCCCTCCAGCCATTCCGGCCATTCACCCCGGTCCAGCGCCAGATAGGCCTGCGCCAGTTTTTCCCTGCTCAGTTCCATTCCTTCCTCCTCCTTTTTACTCCGATTCCTTCACCAACTCGTCCAGCGTCACGCCGAAGTGCTCCGCCAGTAGCTTCATGTGCTTGAGATGCGGCGTCGTCCCGCTCTCCCATTTGGCAAAAAATGTCTGGTGTACCCCCAGCTCCTTCGCCAGCCGATAGTTGCTCTCGCCTCGCTCCTTCTGCAGCCGTTCCAGATTCTTTCCATCAAACTTCAAGGTCTCACCTCCAAATTAGATATGCCTCCCTTGACAAATTAGAGCATTTGCAGTACAATATAGATGCTGTCCCATATCGTGTCTGCGTCAGCCCGCTCTGCCGGGGGGCTTGGTTTCTTGTTGTCCGGTATGGTCTAAGTATACCCTAACTTCGGGTATTTGTCAATCTAAATTCGACTATTAAAATACACGAAATTAGGGGGTGCGTTCTTGTGCCATTTAGCCAAAATTTAATTTACTGCATGAATCAGCGGGGGTACAGTGCATACCGTCTTGCCAAAGTGCTTGGTGTCAATAACCAAAGTACGGTAAATTGGATGGAAGGCAAAAACGTCCCGCATCCAAAAACACGGCAAAAAATAGCAGATCATTTCGGCATTACCGTTGCCGAGCTGGACGGGGACGAACTGCCGGTGCTGCCGCCGGAGGACACAAAAAAAGCCCCCGAAAGCGCAAAAAAAGAGCCCGCCCCATTGGACGAGCTCTTGCCCGGCTATGCCCGGCTCACCGAGGAAAATAAACGCAAGGCGCAGGAGTACATTGCTCTTTTATTAAATTCGCAACGTAATCCCTGACCTTCTCCCGGTTTTCCTCCGTCAGTTGGCGGAACTGCTCCGCCGCCTTCTCCTGCCGCTGCTTTTTGCTCTCTTCGTTCATGTCCCTTTCTCCTTTCGCAGAAAGTGCTTCTGCTATTTGTCCCTCTTTTCCGCCTTTGTTGTATTCCCTGTTGCATCCAAACGTGCAACAAATCAAAATTTTTTCAAAGGGAGTCTGATTTTATGAAGGAACACCTTACCTTAAAGGAAAAACTCACCGGGGCCCTCGGCACCTTCGGCTTTGTCCTCTTCCTGCTCATCCAGCTCTTCGTGTCCACCCTTCCGCTGGTGATGCTCCCCGTAAAGGGCTTTCTCCTCATGTTCCTCATCGCCTTCGTTATGTATGTTTTCCCCATTACCGATGTGATCTTCTGGGTCTGGGGCCTCGTCTGCGCCATCGGCGGCGTACAGGACTGGCTGGCCATCCTCTATTACGTCTGCTTCGCCGTCCTCTTCCTCCCCACCTTCATCAGTGCTCTCTTGTCCCTCATTGATCGCCTGAAAAACTGACATTCCCTAAAAAATCTCCCCCGGAGGTGCTGTATGGTATTTGCCCTGATTCTGGGTGCAATTCTCATCGTCATCATTTACTTCGATAGCCGGAAGGTCGCCGGAAAAGACCCGCTCCCCGCCAAAAAGCCTGATCCCCATGCTGCCATAAAGTATGAGCTGTCCAGATTGTTTTCTAAGTATATTCATTTGGTCAACAGTCTGTTTGATGAAACAGTCGCTGCGGAGGAGGTGAAAAAGGCGTCTCCCGTCTTTCTGCTCATCGTCGCCCGGTTGGCCCTCATCTCCACCGGCGTTCTCACCAGATCCTCCCGCACCGTCAACGAGGAGATGACCCGCATCTACCACGAGATGACCTCTCTGTATGGCATTGCCAGAACCAATCAGTATGTGAATTATTTTCAGTCCTTCCTTCCGCCCAAAAACCAACTCCCCCGCTGTGATATGTTTTTGGGAGACCCTTCCGTGTTTTCCGGCCAAGACTACGATTATCTCGGGGTGCTGGTGGTCGCCTTCGGGGACGCTCTCGTAAATCCGGCTCTTGTCACCGAAGGTCCCTCTGCTCCGGCCTACCTCATTGGCATGGACAACGTTTTCAAAGTGAATTTTGTAGTCTCCAATGATTTGGTTCCCTGCGTAAATCGGTTTGTGGATGCCATCGATGCCCACTTTGAAGCCCATAAAGACTTCTATGCAAAATAAAACCAGCCCCGCCGCCCCCGCACCGGGCGGCGGGGCTTCCCACAGGCTTCCGGCGTCCCCGCCTGTGCCTGTGGCCCCATGATACCAGCCATGCTGTGTTTATTCTGTCGAAAAGGAGGTTGTCCTGCTTGAACTGCATAAAATGCGGAGAAGCCCTGCCGCAGGGAGCCCTGTTCTGCCCCACCTGCGGCAAGCGCCAGACCAAAACCCCCAGAAAATCCGCCAAGCGCCCCAACGGCTCCGGCACCGTTTACCGCTTGCAAGGCCGCAGGAGCCGCCCTTGGGTGGCTGCGAAGAACAAGGTCATCGTGGGATACTACCCTACCAAAAAAGACGCTGTGGAGGCCTTGGAGCGCCTTTCCGGCCAGTCGCTCACCGAGCGGTATAATATGACCTTTGCCGAAGTCTTTGATGCGTGGAAAGAGGAGCATTACAAAGCGATCGGCAAGCAGGGGATAGAATCATATAACAACGCCTACCGCATATTTGCGCCGTTGCACGGGAAAAAGTTTCGTGATCTCCGCACAGCGGATTTTCAGACCGTACTTGACCCACACATGGCCAAGAGCCATTCCACCGTGAACAAGTACAAGCAGCTCATAACGCAGATGTCGAGCTGGGCAATCCGGGAGGAAATCTGCACGACAAATTTCGCAAAATTTGTGCGCTTGCCGGAGAATGTAAAAAAAGAAAAGGACATCTTCACGGAGGAAGATATCCGTAAATTGGAATCCGACAACAGCGATGCGGCGAAAATTGTTTTGATGCTGCTGGCAACGGGTATGCGTATCGGGGAATTGTTTGCACTACCTCTGGCAGACTATCACGGAGACTATGTTGTAGGCGGCGAGAAAACCGAAGCAGGCAGAAACCGAATTATCCCCATTCGCCCGGAGGGAAAACAGTATTTTGCCTACTTTGCAAAGCGAGCAACGGGGGAGCTGCTTTTATCCGGCTACGATGGGCAAAAAGTCCCGGCGAACTTCCGCAGGCGAGATTATTACCCGCTCCTTGACAGGCTCGGAATAGAGCGCAAGACTCCACACGCCACACGCCATACATACGCGTCCCGTGCGGTAAAAGAGGGATTGCCACCGGAAATGCTGCAAAAAATACTCGGACACGCCGATTATTCCACCACCGCAAACATATATACGCACATAGACGCACAGACACTTGTGGACGCCGTTACTAACACGTTACTAACAAATAAGAAATGAGCAAAAAGAGAAAAGCCTTGAAACCGTTGAGTTTCAAGGCTTTTCTTGGTGCCCCGTCGGGGATTCGAACCCCGGACACCCTGCTTAAAAGGCAAATTTCTCCACCGATTTGCTCAGCATTACGCAGCTTTTGACGCATTATTGCACATTTCCGGCAACATTTACACGCATAAAGTTGCACAATGTTTCACAGGCTCTCTCCAGTTACTAACAAATTACTAACAATGTCAGTCCTTCACGACACTGTGATAGTATGCTGCCAGCTTCTCACCGGGGCCTTCTGCGTCCTTGTCGAAGAGGAACGCCCGTGCCATGTCTGCGAAGAACTCGGCATTGTTCACGCCGTACTTGGAGGCCACCATGCAGTAGTCCGAGTACATCATGTTCATGGTCACGTTCCACTCTGCATCGGACACATGATCCGGGGAAATGCCGAACGCAGCAGCCAGAGGCGTGGTCTGGTATTCGCTCCAGTGTCCACCGGTGGTGCCGTCCTCGTTGACCATCCGGTCGTTCCAGCGCTGGATATCCTGCTCTGGGAAATCCTCCGATGCCGTCATGCACTTGCCCATTTCGTTGATCTTCGCCCAGCACTCCGCCATGCCCCGCACGGCGGAGGCGGAGCGCTCGGAAATCGGAAGCTTCATGTACTCGCACAGTTCCTTCTCCAGCTTCCGCTTGTACTCCTCGATCTTATTCTTCATGCCGCACCCCTCACAGTTTCACGACGGTGACCGCCACGTTGGATACCACCGCTGCCACGCCGCCCAGCAGCAAAGACAGGATGGAACTGTCGCAGCCACAGGCGTTGCGCACAATGGCCGTCAGCTGGATGTTCGCCGTTCCGCTGGCCGCCACAGTCTCTGCGCCGGTTGCCCCGATGATCGGCACGCCGTCCTTCTGAGCCGTCAAGGTGACTGTCCCCGCCTCAGACGGAGCCAGCGTGGCGGACACGTTCACCAGATAGTACCCCTGCCCGCACAGCGTGATGGTGTTGCCGTCCTGCTTGATGTTGCACCCATAGCGCCGGGTCGTGCCTCCTACCGGTACAATGCCGCCTGCGGCGACGGTCGCCCCGGAAACGTTGGTCGTATAAATCGCAGCCTTGCTCATGTGATCATTCCTTTCTGATAAATATAGCGGGACGGTCTCCCGCCCCGCTTGCCTCGCCTGACAGGGCGTATTTTGTCCTGTTTAGATGTTGCCGCAGCCACTATTGCAGCCGCAGAACGGGGACGGGCCAGCCGTGTAGGTGTACCCGGTGGGATAGCGCACCACGCCGCACAGCTGGTCACGGATAAACAGCTGATTGTTGGCCTGCTCCAGCTGAGCGATGCGGCCCTCCAGCTGCGCTTTCTCCAGCGCAGCAAACTTTGCGTCGATGTTGGCATTGACGCTGTCAATGGCCCGCTGGGTGGTGCAGCAGCACTCAGCCATCTGGGCCTGAATGCTGTTGCCGGTCTGCATAATGGTCATGTTGGTACCATTCTGCGCCAGCGCCATCTCCTTGCCCAGCTGTCCGATGCCGCCCTGCATCTCGTAGCCGAGATTGCAGATGCCGTTGCCGATGTTGGTCAGCCGGTCATTGAGCTGGCCGAACTGCTGACCAAAGAGGATCTCCTGCTGAGACGCTGCCGTGGCATACTGGCCGAACTCGCCCTGACGGTTCATGCCCCAGCCTCCGCCCATAAAGACGAAGAGGAAGAGGATGATGATCCACCATGCGCCGCCGCCATTGCCCCAGCCGTCATTGCCGCCATCCACAGCGGCCCGCAGATCAGAGAGGGAATAGTTCTCCATGTGAAAAGCTCCTTTCTGTAAGATTTTATAAATAAACCGTGTCGACCCGGCTTATTTCAGAAATTGCATAAACTCCTTTGCCTTCTGCTGGAGCTGCTGAAACTGCTCTTGGCTCATCTTCCCGCTTTTGAGCATCTCCTCCACCTGTTCCTTTGCCTTTTGCGGGGTCATGCCCGCTGCAAACCTCCGAAATTCCCCCAGCATGGCAAGGGGGTTATTGGGGCTTTTCCCGCTCCTTTGCAGCATCTGCATCATCGGGTTTGGCATTGATCATCTCCTCCAATCTTTTCACACGCTCCTCCAGACTGTTCACGTCCACCTTGGCCGGATCTTGATACGGGGTCACGCTGTAAGGCGTCACCGTACAGTACCCAGCGCCGTCGCTGACCTTCAGCCACACGATGGGGTCGTGCTCGTCCAGCAGAAGGATGGAACTGTTGGGAGCCATGCGGAACGCCTCCGCTCCGTTTCTCCCGTTTACCCGTGTGATCTGGCACGTCTGCTGATTGTTCTGCCCGTATGGCTGCCCCATGTAGGGGGAATAGCCCTGCTGATAGGGGTTGTTGGAAAATCCGTACATGGTATGCCCTCCTTTGCCTTTATGATACAAGAAAAGCACCCATCCAAAGGGCCATGAAATGGTCTTTGAATGGGTGCTTCTTTATAGGTGCGTCAGGGCATCGATGATCTTGTCCAGCGCCTTCCTCCGCTTGCGCTTGATGCTCTCCGGGGAAAGATGCAGGATATCCGACGCCTGTACATAGGATTTCTGCCGGACGTCGCATAGGATGAGGCTCTGCGCCTCCTCCTCCGGCAGGTCGAACGAACGAACAAATTCGACCGCCCGGTTCGGAGCCATCCCGGCAATATATCCCCTGACCGCTTTCCGTTGACGATCCATAGCACGGTCTCAGCCGTGGACGTGCGGACGCAATGCGTGGGCGGAGGGTGCGGCGCATGGTCGCCCTCCGCCGTCCATGTGGTGTGGTTACTTCCCCAGCAGATAGCCCCAGCTGGCGGCACCGAGGATGCCATCCACGCCGAGGTTGTGGTCAGCCTGCATCCGGCGCAGACCCGCCTCCATCTTGGGGCCAAAGAGCTTGTCACCGCTCCAAATTTCATCCGGGTAATAGCCCTTGTCCTTCATCAGCAGCATGGCGGCCCGGACATCGTTGCCCTCCATGCCACGGCGCAGCATACGCAGTTCCATGTTGATCGTCTCCTCCTTCGTCGTCGGTGCGGGTGCGGGCTTTGGCTTCTCGTTCAGCAGCGCCTTGACGCTGGCCTTGAACGCTTCCCACTCCGCATTGTTCTTCCCTGCCATTTGCCGGGGGCAGGACTTCCCGGTCACGTCGTAGTGCCGCAGGACGTAGGTGTCCACGCCGGAGATGCCCAGCAGCTTGCACAGCTCCGCCGTCAGTGCCGCAGCGTTGGCCTTGGTGCGCTCGGAAACATGGTAGTTCCCGGAGCAGCACATCTCGATGGAGATACTGTTGGTGTTGCGACAGAGGGGATGTACCGGATCGGGAGAGCCTACCGCCCACGCCCGGTCACAGGCCGGTACGGACTGGTAGATGCTGTCCTCGTCCACAAAGTAATGTGCGCTGGCCTCCCGGTCGCCGCCTGCGAAATACTTGCAGTTGGCCTCGGCGGTGTCGCTGACGTTGCCCGTGTAGTGCAGCACCACAAAGGCCACGTCCCGCCCGCCCAGCCGGTCATAGGTCTCCTTGCTGGCCGGGATGCTGGTGTTGATGGGGATGCCGCCCGCCTTGGCAATGGGATATGCGGCAGTGATGCGCTTGCCCATATCTCACTCCCCCTTGCTCAGCTGCTTGACAGCCTGATTGATGCCGGTGGCCGCCAGACCGCTGACGATACCCACGGCAATGGCGGTGATGGGGTCACCCGCCGGGAAGTCCGGGATGGGTGCCAGATAGTAGCTGACAGCCCCCAGCAGACCGCCGCAGACCCCGCACAGGATGGGGATCCACTTGTCGTTCATGCTGCTGGCCTTGCCCACCAGCCCCACGAGGTAGGTGATGACGGTGATGACCGCCACGCTTGCGATGCCAAAAGTTTCCATAATTGCTCCTTTCCGTGCCCGAGTCGGGCACATACAAAAATGTTGATGAGGCATACTTACAATTCCGGATTAACGGAACGCAATGTACCCGAACACAATCGCACAGACTGTACCACCAATGCCGAGGACGGTCGTGAACACTTCCATTCCCGTCATAGCACCACTCCTTTCTGTCGATTCACGACACAAACATCTGAAATGTAAGTGTAGGGTTGGCCGCCGTGACCCTGACGACCATTACGCCATCGTCCCTGTCGTTTTGTGTGTCCTTCCCGTAGCAGTCAAACTGTTCCACACCGGTCGAATCCCTCGAAACAAAGTTGAAGGTACCCTCGGCTGCCATTGGGTCACGAAAGAATACTATATATCCGCCAATAAGGACATCCGGAATGGTAAAATTTGCGGCAGTCTCAAATGTACTAGTCCACGTCCAGCCAGACACCGATTGCCAAGCACACCCGATTGGTGTATCTTCACCTCTTGGCCTTACGTTCACCGGGGTTGTCTCCGTGCTCTGCGTAACATTCGCAACTACGCTTGCCATAGCGTCATAGGGTGCATCCGGGGTGATTGTGACCTTGCCGCTGGTTGTGATGTTAACGCTCTTCTCCGGCTGCACAGCAGTATCGTTGGCCTGCTTTACACCGTTGGCTTGTAACCACGTGAGCAGGTCGCCGGTTGGCGGGGCGTCGAAGGTGAGTTTGCGGTAGGCTTGGGAAGTCCATGCATCGAACCCTTTTACTACAGTGCTATCGTACAATATCTGTCTCCGCAGATTTAGTGATAGCATAATTGAACTAAAAGATAGCCCATTTGAAGTAAAATTTGCATTAAATGTCCCGCCATCAGAGGGGGACAGATATGCTTCGTTATTTAGCACCCAAGTTTCTCTGGTGGAACCTCCGCCGGAAGGTGATGCCTCAAGGGTGCCGATCACGCCGCCGATGTTTACGCCCTTCTTGATGTTCTCCGGCAGGAACGTGCCGGGCTTTACCACCGTGACCTGCTTCATCAGCATCCCGGTACTGGCGACAATAGCTTGATTGCCGCTCTGCATATTCAGCTCGACATTCCTCGTCTCCTGTCCCGGCACGGTCAGTGTGCCGGTGATCTTCGCACCGCTCTTGTCGTGGGCGGTGATGCCCTTGGCAAGCATGGCCGGATAGACGGTGTCCCCGGACAGGTCAAGGACGGTCTTGCCGTTAACGGCGACCTTGTTCACATACTGGTTCGCCATGGCTTACGCTCCGATGGTCAGCGTCCGGCCTCCTGCGGCGTTGTCCACATAGGATACCGGGATCGCCGCTACCGTCACCTGAGACAGGCAGTTATAGCCGGTATCCGGGGCCACCACCTGCTGGGTAAATGTAGGCGTCACCGTCTTAGCTTGGGGCTTCATGCCCTCGTTGCCGCTCATGGTGCCCTTTACGCCCAGAATGGTAATACCCTGCCGGATGTTCTTGGCAATGATCTTTGCCTGCTCGGTGGCGTTGATCTGCACCGTGCCGCTGCCATCGTGGAAGCCGGTGGGAATGGTATACTTCTCCGCCACGGCTGAGATCTGGCCGTCCACGGCGCCGTTGTCCGGCATGGTGCCGGTTAGCTTTGTGCCTCGTGCATAGGCCGTCTTGCCCTTCAGGATTTCCGCCACAGCGGCGGTGGCATCAGCGGAATCCACATCCAGCGTGCTGGTGCCTACGATGGGCGCACCACTCTTGTCGTGGGCGGTGATGTTCTTCGCCAGCTTGTCCGGGCTGATGGTGTCCTGGGACAAGTCCAGCTTTACCTCAGCTCCCACAACCACCTTGTTTACATACTGATTTGCCATGTCAATGCTCCTCTCCAATAATCAATGTTTTACCCCCGCTGCCATTGCTGACCTCAAACTGCGGGATCTTATGAACCAGAACATCTCTGCCCAGTAGCTTGCCGCTGGTGGGTAGGGATTGCTCGTCGTATACCTTGGGTGTCACCTCGTACTCCCCCCGGTACGCTGGGGCCGTGGGAACCGCAATGACCTGTCCCATCTCAGCATCCAGAGGGACTTCCCCGCCGAAGGTGACTGCGAAGT
>ERZ1034768.749-NODE-749-length-10542-cov-6.239249_pt1 | contig 10542 bp, 9 predicted proteins | sample MGYA00520691_ERZ1034768 | MGnify/ENA primary metagenome ERZ1034768 (study PRJEB33766, sample SAMN09781704) | gut metagenome | biome: gut microbiome | host: Homo sapiens | place: Madagascar | study: EMG produced TPA metagenomics assembly of the PRJNA485056 data set...
GTTTGAAAAGATGCTTTTGGGATTGTTCCGTTCGCATAATTTTCTTTTGCTTTATCGACGGCTTTGACACCAGCCGCGAGGCCTTTTTGGGCGGCTGGCGCAGCAACGCCAACCCCGAGGTCGTCGAAAAGGGCGCCTGCACCAACTCGGTGGCTCACGGCTGGTCGCCGGTTGGCGTGCATCAAGTCAATGTCACCTTGCAGCCCGGCGAGCACCGCAGCCTGATTTTTGTGCTGGGCTATATCGAAAACCCAGAAAACGAAAAATGGGCTGCCCCCGGCGTCATCAACAAGACCCGCGCGCAGAAGCTGATGGCCCGCTACGCCACCGACGCGCAGGTGGATGAAGCACTTGCAAAGCTGCACGCGCACTGGAACAACCTGCTGTCGACCTATTCGGTCAAGAGCGGCGACGAAAAGCTCGACCACATGGTCAATATCTGGAACCAGTACCAGTGCATGGTCACCTTCAACATGAGCCGCTCGGCCAGCTACTACGAGAGCGGCACCGGGCGCGGCATGGGCTTCCGCGACAGCTGCCAGGACCTGCTGGGCTTTGTGCATCTGATCCCCGCCCGCGCGCGGGAGCGTATTCTCGACATCGCCGCCACCCAGTTCCCCGACGGCAGCGCCTACCACCAATACCAGCCGCTGACCAAAAAGGGCAACATGGATATCGGCTCCGGTTTCAACGATGACCCGCTGTGGCTGATTGCCGCCGTGTACGCCTACCTCGGCGAGACGGGCGACTACTCGATTCTGGACGAGTCGGTTGATTTTGACAACGATCACAGCCTTGCCCAGCCGCTGCTCGAGCACCTGCGCCGCAGCTTTGGCTACCTGCGTGACCACAAGGGCCCGCACGGCCTGCCGCTGATTGGCCGCGCCGACTGGAACGACTGCCTGAACCTGAACTGCTTCAGCAAAACGCCGGGCGAGAGCTTCCAGACCACCGGCCCGAGCGAGGGCCCCGTGGCCGAGAGCGTGTTCATCGCCGGTATGTACGTCAAGTACGGCAACCAGTTTGCGGAAATTCTGGACAGCACCGGCCACGCCGACGAAGCCGCCGCCGTGCGCGAGGAGACCGCCGCGATGGAGCACGCCGCCCTGACCGCCGGTTGGGACGGCAAGTGGTTCCGCCGCGCCTACGATGCTTACGGCCATGTGGTTGGCGGCGAAGAATGCGACGAGGGCAAGATCTTCATCGAGCCGCAGGGCATGTGCGTGATGGCAGGCATCGGCACCAAGACCGGTGAGGCCGTGACCGCGCTGCAAAGCGTGAAAGACAAGCTGGACACCAAGTACGACATTGTGCTGCTGCAGCCTGCCTACACCAAGTATCACCTTGAGCTGGGCGAGATCTCCAGCTATCCCCCGGGCTACAAGGAAAACGCGGGCATCTTCTGCCACAACAACCCTTGGGTCAGCTGCGCCGAGACTGTCGTCGGCCACGGCGACCGCGCGTTTGAGATCTACAAAAAGACCTGCCCGGCGTACATCGAGGACATCAGCGAGATCCACCGCACCGAGCCGTATGTCTACAGCCAGATGGTGGCCGGCTGCGACGCCGCCACCTTCGGCGAAGCGAAGAACAGCTAGCTGACCGGCACCGCCGCCTGGACCTTTGTGGATGTGAGCCAGTATATCCTGGGCATCCAGCCCACGCTGGCCGGGCTGAAGATCGACCCCTGCATCCCGCACGAGATGGACGGCTTCACCCTGCGCCGTGTCTGGCGCGGGGCAACCTATGAAATTGTTGTGGAAAACCCTGACCATGTTGAAAAAGGAGTTAAAACCATGACCGTGGACGGCAAGCAGCTGAACAGCAACTTCCTGCTGCCTGCCCCGGCAGGCAGCACGGTACAGGTGCTTGTCACAATGGGCTAAACATCAACACCCACGATGTTCAACAGCATCAAGGGTGCTTTTTATAAGTTCTGCTTGCGGAAAACGCTGGGGGAGACACCTTTTGCTTTTAAAAATGTGCGGTTGAAGCTGCGGATCGTGCCAAAGCCACACTGCCCGGCGATTGTGGTAATGGGCAGGTTGGTACCCTGCAGCAGTGCTGCGGCATGGCTGACGCGGTATTGGTTGACAAAATCCTGAAAGCCCACATGCAGCCGCTGATTGAAATAGGCCGACAGATAGGTGTAATTGTAACCTAAATCGTGGGCTATCTGTCCCAGCGTCAATTCAGACGTGTAATTTTCCTGAATGTAGGTGATGATTCGCCCCAAAAGGTGGGTGTCGGCATCCTGCCGGGGGCGCGGGCACAGGGGGCATTGCTCCAGCGCTGTGCCGCAGACCAAGTACAGCCCGGCCAGTTTTTTACAGCGGTTGTTGCCGCTCCAAAGCAGCTCCATCAAGGGGGCTGCCTCGATAGGAAACACCGGTTTTTCCAGCACGCGCTGGCCCAACTGGGCCGAGAATTCCGGCACCCAGTCGTTGGAAAATACCCACAGCACACTTTCGCTGGGGCCTTTGGTTCGGTAACTGTGAATTTGATCCGGCAAAATCAGCAGCCCCTGACCGGGGCCGACCTCGTAGGTTTCAGTTTCCACTGTACACACCAGCGTGCCCGCCTGTACGCAGAGAAATTCAAAGCTGTGATGCAGATGTGCCGGGAAGCTGAAGTTGTGGTCCCGCTGGCAGTACAGATATTCCCGCTGGTCAGAGCGCTCGGTTTCATACAACAGCATTGGTGCAGCATCCCCTTAAAAATTCCAAACTTCTGTCTACTATTTTATAGGCTCTTTCTTGTTTGTGCAAGGGGGAGCAGATAAAATATAGATAACAAAACAAAACGAAGGAGAGCGCTATGTACTATATAGGTATCGATCTGGGCACCTCGGCGGTCAAGCTGCTGCTGATGGACGAAACCGGTGCGATTGCCAACATCGTCAGCCGGGAATACCCGCTGGCCTTCCCGCATCCCGGCTGGAGCGAGCAGAACCCCGCCGATTGGTGGGCGGCGGTCTGCGACGGCATTCCGGCACTGCTGGACGGGTTTGACGCGTTTCAAGTCAAGGGCATCGGCGCAGGTGGGCAGATGCACGGGCTGGTAGTGCTGGACAAAAACGACGTGGTTATCCGCCCCTGCATTCTTTGGAACGATGGCCGCACCCAAAAGCAGGTCGACTACCTGAATGAAGTCATCGGCAAAGACAAGCTGAGCCAGTACACCGCCAACATTGCCTTTGCGGGCTTTACGGCCCCCAAACTGCTCTGGATGTTGGAGGACGAGCCGGAGAACTTCGCCCGCATTGAAAAGATCATGCTGCCGAAGGATTATATTAACTATAAGCTGACCGGCGTACACTGCACCGATTATTCCGACGCTTCTGGCATGCTGCTGTTGAACGTGCAGCGTAAGTGCTGGAGCAAAGAAATGCTGACCCTTTGCGGTGTGACCGAGGCCCAGCTGCCCAAGCTGTTCGAGAGCTGGCAGCCCGTTGGTACCCTGACCGCTGAAGCGGCTGCCAAGCTGGGCCTGCCTGCGGATGTGGTCGTCTGTGCGGGCGCGGGCGACAATGCCGCCGCGGCTGTGGGCTGTGGAGCCGTGGGGGGCGGAAAATGCAATATTTCTCTTGGCACATCGGGCACGGTGTTCATCACCAGTGATACGTTTGGCATGGACAAGCAGAACGCCCTGCACAGCTTCGCCCATGCGGACGGAGGGTATCATTTGATGGGCTGCATCCTCTCGGCTGCGTCCTGCAACAAGTGGTGGAACGAAGAAGTGCTGCACACCACTGACTACGCTGCCGAACAGGTGCCCATCACGCAGGATAAGCTGGGCGCGAACGATGTCTACTTTCTGCCGTACTTAATGGGCGAGCGCAGTCCCCACAACGACCCTGCCGCGCGCGGTGCGTTTGTCGGGCTGCGGATGGACACCCCGCGCGCCGCGCTGACGCAGGCTGTGCTGGAGGGCGTGGCGTTTGCCATCCGCGATTGTGTTGAGATCGCCAAGGCACAGGGCGTGGAAATTGCCGCCAGCACCTTATGCGGCGGCGGTGCAAAAAGCCCGCTGTGGCGCAAAATTATGGCAAATGTTTTGGGTATTCCGCTGACGCTGCCCCAGACCGAGCAGGGTCCCGGCTACGGCGGCGCGATGCTGGCAGCGGTGGCATGCGGGGCGTACCCGGATGTGCGCAGCTGCGCCGAGGCGCTGGTGCGTGCCAAGCAGACGACCGAGCCTGACGCCGCGCTGGTGGCAAAATACAATGCACGGTATGCCGTATGGCGCAAACTGTACCCGGCACTGAAAGCATCCTTTGCAGAAATGGAGGCACTTGCATGAAGATCTATTCGGTAACCGACCCCGCATTCCGCCCCTACGGGCGCATTGTCACCGGGCTGGACACCGCCAAGGCGGAAATTTTGCAAGCCCTTGCCGGCACGCCGCTGCCGGACGGCACCGACTATGTTGCCGAAGATGCGTGCCTGCAGGAGCTGCCCGCCGCCGTCGAGGTTTCGGAGCATCTTTTCGGCGGCATGCCCTGCCAGCTGGGCTGGTGCAACGGGCATAACAACGCACTGAATTGTCTGGAATACCACCGCGACAGCGAGTTCAATCTGGGCACCGAGGATTTTGTGCTGCTGCTTGCCAGGCAGGAGGAAAGAGAGGGCGGCAAGCTGGACACCGCCAAGGTCAAGGCGTTCCGCGTTCCGGCTGGGGTCTTGGTTGAGGTCTACGCCACGACACTGCACTATGCGCCCTGCCACACCGATGCCGCCAAGGGCTTCCGCGTGCTGGTCGCCCTGCCCAAAGGCACGAACACTGCAAAGCCGAACATCCAAAACAACGGCGGCGATGACACGCTGCTGTGGGCCTGCAACAAGTGGCTGCTGGCCCATCCCGACAGCGCCGAGGCCAAGGCCGGTGCCTATGTAGGGCTGGTAGGGGAGAATATCCATATCTGATTCCCTTTTTACTATAAAACGGAGGAATAAACATGAAATCATCCAACATCCCGGAGGTCAAGCTGGGCATCATCGCCGTCAGCCGTGACTGTTTTCCCATCGCGTTGAGCGAGAAGCGCCGCGCCGCCATTGCTGCCGCCTGCGCCGCCAAGGGCACTGACCTCTACGAGTGCAAGACCACTGTCGAGAACGAGCACGACATGCAGAAAGCCGTAGCCGAAGTTACCGCCGCAGGCTGCAATGCGCTGACCGTATTTCTCGGAAACTTCGGCCCCGAAACGCCCGAAACGCTGATTGCCAAGCACTTCGACGGCCCCTGCATGTTCGTAGCGGCAGCTGAGGGCGACGGCGATATGATCAACGGCCGCGGTGACGCTTACTGCGGTATGCTGAACTGCTCCTACAACCTTGGCATGCGCCATCTGAAAGGTTACATTCCTGAGTATCCCGTCGGCACTGCCGAAGAGATCGCAGACAAAATGGCCGAGTTTGTGCCGATTGCCCGCACGATTCTGGGCGTGCGCGACCTGAAGATCATCACCTTTGGCCCGCGCCCGCAGGACTTCTTCGCCTGCAATGCCCCCATCAAGGGTCTGTATGAGCTGGGTGTTGAGATCGAGGAGAACTCCGAGCTGGACCTGCTCGTCTCCTATAAAGAACATGCTAACGACCCGCGCATCGAGGATGTCTGTAAGGACATGGCCGCCGAGATGGGGGAAGGCCACTACTACCCTGATCTGCTGGCCCGTATGGCGCAGTTTGAGTTGACCCTGCTGGATTGGGCTGAGGCCCATAAAGGCAGCAAAAAGTATGTTGCCTTTGCCGATAAGTGCTGGCCTGCCTTCCCGTCCCAGTTCGGCTTTGAGCCTTGCTACGTGAACTCCCGCCTGGTCAGCCGCGGCATCCCCGTGGCCTGCGAGGTCGATATTTACGGCGCTTTGTCCGAGTACATCGGCATGTGCGCCTCCGGCGACACCGTCACCCTACTGGACATCAACAACAGCGTGCCCAAATACATTTATGATGAGGACATTACCGGCAAGTTCAATTATAAGCTGACCGATACCTTCATGGGCTTCCACTGCGGCAACACGCCCGCCTGCAAGATGTGCAGCGACCGTGCCGTCAAGTACCAGCTTATCCAGCACCGCCTGCTGGAGCCCGTCGGCAGCGACCCCGATTTCACCCGCGGCACGCTGGAAGGCGACATTGCGCCGTCCGACATCACGTTCTACCGCCTGCAGTGCGACAGCGAGGGCCAGCTCCGTGCCTACATCGCCGAGGGTGAGATTCTGCCCGTGGCCACCCGGTCCTTCGGCGGCATCGCTATCTTTGCGATTCCCGAGATGGGCCGCTTCTACCGCCATGTGCTCATCCAGAAGCGCTACCCGCACCACGGTGCCGTTGCCTTCGGCCACTATGGCAAGACCCTGTTTGAGGTGCTGAAGTTCTTCGGCATCGCGGACATTGCCTACAACCAGCCCAAGAGCCTGCCGTATCCCACGGAAAATCCGTTTGCATAAATCGTAAACATGTAAAGGAAAATCGCTCATGAATCAGCAAGAATTGCAGAAAATCGACGCTTACTGGCGCGCCAGCAACTACCTGGCAGCCGGTCAGCTCTACCTGCTGGACAACCCCCTGCTTCGCCGTCCGCTGAAGCGCGAGGATGTCAAGCGCAAGATCGTCGGCCACTGGGGCACCGTTCCCGGCCAGAACTTCGTTTATGTTCATCTGAACCGTGTTATCAAAAAGTACGATCAGGATATGATCCTGATTTCCGGTCCCGGCCACGGCGGCAACTTCTTTGTGGCTAACGCCTATCTGGACGGCACCTACTCCGAAGTCTACCCCAACATCAGCCGCGATGAAGAGGGCATGAAGAAGCTGTTCAAGCAGTTCAGCTTCCCCGGCGGCATTTCTTCCCATGTCGCACCCGAGACCCCAGGTTCTATCAACGAGGGCGGCGAGCTGGGCTACTCCATCGCCCATGCCTTTGGTGCGGTGTTCGATAACCCGGATCTGATCTGCGCGGTCACTGTCGGCGACGGCGAGGCCGAGACCGGTCCCTTGGCGACCAGCTGGCAGTCCAACAAGTTCCTGAACCCCGTGGGCGACGGCGCTGTACTGCCTATCCTGCATCTGAACGGCTACAAGATTTCCAACCCCACCGTGTTCGGTCGCATGACCCACGAGGAGATTGAGGACTTCTTCAAGGGCTGCTCCTGGAAGCCGTACTTCGTCGAGGGTGACGACCCGATGACGATGCACGCCAAGATGGCTGAGACCCTCGACACCGTGATTGAAGAAATCCACGCTATCCAGCATCGCGCCCGCGCAGGGGAGAAGCTCGACCACATCAAGTGGCCTATGATCGTTCTGCGCACCCCCAAGGGCTGGACCGGCCCGAAGGTGGTAGACGGCAAGCCCATCGAGGGCACGTTCCGCGCCCATCAGGTGCCCATCGACATCACGCTGGGTACTCCGCATCAGGAGGAGCACCTCAAGCAAATCGAGGAATGGCTGCGCAGCTACCACCCCGAGGAGTTGTTCGACGAGAACGGCACCCTCATCCCCGAACTGCAGGAGCTGGCCCCCACCGGCGACCGCCGCATTGCAGCCAACCCGCATGCCAACGGTGGTAAGCTGCTGCGCGACCTGCGCACGCCGGACTTCAAACAATACGCGGTCGACATCCCGTTCCCCGGCAGTGTCGAGAAGCAGGATATGATCGAACTCGGCGGCTACATCCGCGATGTGTTCAAGCTCAACGCCGATGCGAAGAATTTCCGCATCTTCGGACCTGACGAGACGATGTCCAACCGCCTGTATAAGTGCTTCGATGCCACCCAGCGCGATTGGAACTCCACCATCGTGCCCGGTGATGAGTTCTTGGCCAACGATGGACGCATCATGGACTCGATGCTGTCCGAGCATCTATGCGAGGGCTGGCTGGAAGGCTACCTGCTCACCGGTCGCCACGGCTTCTTTGCCAGCTATGAGAGCTTCATCCGCGTGGTCGACTCGATGGTGGCCCAGCACGCCAAGTGGCTGAAGGTCTGCAACCAGCTGCCTTGGCGCCAAAGCATTGCATCGCTGAACCTGATTCTGTCCTCCAACGTCTGGCAGCAGGATCACAACGGTTACACCCATCAGGACCCCGGCTTCCTTGACCACATTGCTAACAAGAAGGCAGACGTCGTGCGTCTGTACCTACCGCCGGATACCAACTGCCTGCTGAGCTGCTTCGACCATTGCGTCCGCAGCCGCGATTATGTCAATGTCTTGGTTACGTCCAAGCATCCGCGCCCGCAATGGCTGACGATGGAGCAGGCTGTCAAGCACTGCACCCAGGGTGTCGGCATCTGGGATTGGGCATCCAGCGACGCCGGGGAAGAACCTGACATCGTCATGGCCTGCTGCGGCGATACCCCGACGCTGGAAACGCTGGCCGCTGTCACCATCCTGCGTGATGCAATGCCGGAACTCAAGATTCGCGTTGTCAATGTTGTTGACCTGATGAAGCTGGAACCCAACACCAAGCACCCCCACGGCCTGACCGATGCTGATTATGACGCGCTGTTCACTAAGGACAAGCCCATCATCTTCGCCTTCCACGGCTACCCGACGCTGGTGCATGAGCTGACCTACGAGCGTGCAAACCGCAACCTGTCTGTCCATGGCTATCAGGAAGAAGGCACCATCACCACGCCGTTTGATATGCGCGTGCAAAACGAAATCGACCGCTTCCACTTGGTCAAGGATGCGCTGCTCCACCTGCCCCGGCTGGGCAACCGCGGTGCGTACCTCATCCAGCAAATGAATGACAAGCTCGTCGCCCACAAGAACTACATCCACGAGGTCGGCCAAGATATGCCCGAAATTTTGGACTGGAAGTGGCACCTGCCGGAAAACAAGTAATGCAGCTTTCAAAATAGAAAACACCAATGGTTTCAACGAATCCTGCCCACTGTACAGAAAAGCAATGCAAAGCCAGACGCAAGACGCAGAGCAATTGTTGCTTTCGGAGTTGAACGAATGGCAGAAAAGGAAATAAAGGAGACCTATTGGGTAAGATGTCCGATTTGTAATGGAAAGACACGAGTAAAGATTTACGAAGATTCGGTGTTGATAAAATTTCCTCTCTATTGCCCGAAATGCAAGCACATTACCTGCATAGATGTTGTAGACCGTATGCTCGCTTGTCGTCCGAACTCGAACATCTGAAACATCAAAGCGCCTGTCCCCAAGAAAGAGGAGACAGGCGCTTTATTATTTGACTTGCTCTGTGACATCTGTATGTAAAACAGAAAGCATAGATTCAACTACTGGGATCAGTTTTTCAGCATCATATTCATTACAAGAATCAATGAGCATTCGCAAATGGCGGATAGCAGGCGAATCTAATTGCCTTTCTGGATAAAAAATTTCTCTTGGATCAATTCTCAACGAACGGACCAGGGGATACAAGACTTCCAACTTTGGATTTCCTTCATATTTTTCGATATTTAGTACCGTGCGGGAATCTTTCTCAATCATGGCAGCTACTTGGCTTTGCGTTAACTTAGACTCTCCTCTGGCACGCAATACGGCATCACCCAAAGGCTTTTGGAATACATATCTCATTTTCTTCTTTGGTTTTGTAGCCTGCATTGCGATTCACCTCGTAACTATTGTACATTACAGGGGCGCTTTATTAAATTCATTGCAGTTCACCAATTATATGTATTGCAATTCATATATGTTGAGATAGAAGGGAGTAACGAAATCAACATTTATAATGATACATCGGCATTTCATGTGAATTTCAATGCAATGTGTGGTTAGATGTCCACGCAAAAGGTGTATCACAATACAGTTACAATTTAAGCCGACTCATTTCCCACAGTTATGTGGGAAATGAGTCGGCTTTTGTTTTGCATTGCCGTTCTCCACCTGCGTCCATCAATTTCAAATATTTGAAATGATGGAGGGCAAAATGAAAATGGCAAATGGTTGTGTAAAGCAAAGAAATATTTTAGAATTGTCACTTTATATAAGACAGGCTGTGTCTTATATGGCATATACAATCCCCCCAGAGCCAAAGTTGAGGGGGACGGCCCGATGAGAACAAGTGAACGGCGAATGGAGCTAATTCGACGTTTGTATGTGCGTAAGCACGATACAATGGCCAATTTAGCTTTTGAATTCGATGTGTCTGTTCGCACGATTCAGCGAGATCTCGACTATCTTTCTGGGCTATACCCAATTTATCTGCTTCGTGGAGGGCACGGCGGAGGTGTCTACATAGAACAAAATCACTTCCCTCGCAGAGCCTTTTTCACCAAAGAAGAACAGGCCTTCTTGATCAAAATATCCCAGACCTTGAGTGGGCGGGATTTAGAAATTGTAGAAGGAATGCTGCTCAACTTTGCTCATGCGTAGCAAAATCTACGTCAAAAGCACCTTGACAACCGAATACCCAGCATAACAGGTACGTTCCTTTCCCGGCAGCCCGGCGGGCTGGTCCGGCAAACCAGAATTGCAGCGGGAAAGACTACAATGATACGCCAGCGGCCTCCAGCGTCAGAGGGGGTGACCGAGCCGGAGTTGTAAGCAGTAAGACTCCGGCGGAGTC
>ERZ1034768.767-NODE-767-length-10365-cov-6.181571_pt1 | contig 10365 bp, 10 predicted proteins | sample MGYA00520691_ERZ1034768 | MGnify/ENA primary metagenome ERZ1034768 (study PRJEB33766, sample SAMN09781704) | gut metagenome | biome: gut microbiome | host: Homo sapiens | place: Madagascar | study: EMG produced TPA metagenomics assembly of the PRJNA485056 data set...
TGAAAAATCTTCTAATAAATTCCCTGGTTTATTTCTTAAATTTCTAAAAAATTGCTTAATTGTTTCAATTATATTCATATTATTTCTCCAAATCTTTTGACATATCTTTTTCTTTATTATTTGTTATTTCATTATTTAAATCTTTAGCTTTCAATTTTAGATTATCAAAATATTCTCTAACTTCTGGTATATTTCTTATATATGTCCAATAATCAATTCCCCAATTATTAATCCTTTCTATTGCACTGTCTAATGCTATAGGTGTTTCTTCCGGATCAACATCATCATGCCATCTTAAACTATATTTACTGTTAAAATTATTTTCTCCACAGATGTACTGCAATATATTATAACTTTTATATTTTGAATTTACCTTTTTCTTATTATCCTCAGCAGAATAAGACAAACTACTACTATCACCACCAAAAAATGCAGGATATTCATCTGCTAACAAAGCCTTTTCATGTGTTGCTGGTATGAATTCATCATAATGTACATTGGATACTAATACTCTTAACTCTGAATTTATTTTCACTAAGTCCAATATTGTATTTTCTAAATTGCTTCCTTTTCTATTATTTTGCTTATATTTTACAATCCCTTTATTTGCGTCTAATTGTACATTTATTCCATGTTTATTTCCCACTAATATATCTTCATTATCTTTCTTTGGCTCCAACAATATATCTTGCATAGCAATATCTTCTGATATTCCTGTCGCAAAAGATAGATTTAAATTGCATAACTTAAATTTGCCTAGGGTAGAATAATTATGTGCCCAAGATGAATCAACTCCTGTACATGTAGCAGATACTCTTCCTAATTCTGCCATTGCTTCTACAAATTGCTTTGGAGAAATCACTTCATTTCCAGATATTAAGAATATTGAATTATCTACAAAAGCTGCACCTATAAAATTATCTTCATTTGCATTTAGTATTGCTACATTACTATTTGGATTTGTTTCATTTTGTAGGTATTTAAAGAATGTTTTTAACTGACTTCCATCTGTTTGAGATATACCATATTGTTTTTCATCAAATTTTAAATATCCTATTGCCTTAATTTTACTAAGTTCTATATTTTCAGGTAAAAAGTCTTTATTACTTTTTGATACAAATCTTTCTAATATGCTCTCATATGAATCTTCTTCTGAATTTTGATTTGAGAATTCTCCTTCTATTAATTTATTTATTTCTTTTTCGTCAAGTGAAAGAAATGGAATTTTTGAATCATCCATAGAATTATCGGAATCTAAATCATAATCAAACGCTTGCTTTATTTCCTCTGTTAAAGTTTCTTTATCTTCTGGATTATTACTAAACCAACTTACTATATTTGATATTCTATCACTTGATGTACATTCCAATTCTTTTAATCTCGTATCATCATTTAATGCTATAATTATTTCTTGAACTGATGGTAATCTAGAATAATTATCTTTATGTTCTAACATACTTGAATATAACTTTATTGCAAAATTTCTTATACCTTTATCATATTTTACTTCTTGTGAAGATAATATCTTATCAACCATACTTACACTCGGTTCTTCTAATTCAATTCTTCTTAATCTTCTTAATAAAGAGCCATCTAGTTCTCTCCATCTATTCTTACATACAACTACTGTAAGATTTTTCATCTTTTCTTTATCAATTTGTAATATTCCATATTCTGATGTAGTTATTGCTCCAGATTGTAAAAAAGATAAGAAATAAGAATCAACTTCATCTCTTGCCTTATCTATTTCATCTATTACACATACTGTTTTTATATCATTATTAGCATTTTCTATAGCTTTTACTAAAATGCCTGGAGTTATTGATTTCTCTGAATCTCTTTTTACAACTGCTGAAACATTTATATCAGCATATAATTGTTCAGAAGTAGTTGTTGGAACACATTGGTAATATAAATATTCCGCATCATCTATATTTGCAAGCGTTTCGGCAAAGAATGTTTTTCCAACTCCGTGGTGATCCTTCTAAAAGTATTGCTGATAATCCCTTTTGTTTTGTTTCGTAATATGTATAAGCTAAAAAAGCTTGTGTTAATACTTGCTTGTTCGTGAAATAATATCCTCTTTTTCTAAACTCCTCTTTAAATTTATCCATTCTACTTCCTATAGTAATGTTTTTTTCTTGCATATATACCTCCATTATAATTTAATCTTTTTTACTATTTCTTTTTTCAATTTAACTAACTCTTGTATTGTATTATCAACATATTTAATATCATATAAACAACATATTGCCTTTATAATATCTGAACATAAAAAATATTCATTTTTCGCCCAAACATTTATGCATTCTTCATTTTTTATTAGACAGATTCTAGCCTCATTAACATATATAATTGCTAATTCTTCATCCTTAATTGGTAAGATTTTTTTTACGTTATTATATTTAATGCTATTTCTAATGTTTATAATATTAAGTTTAATAAATAATTTATAATCCATATTCGGCTCCTTGTGCTCCTTGTTTTTAATTTACATAAAAATTATATCATGTTTTTACATAATTTTCAATCTTTTTGTTACAATTCACAGCCCATAAATAAAAATCACTTCAAATAGAGGGAATATTGAATCATATTCTCTCTATTTTCTATATTAAATTTCGCCATTCAATATTTCTTTTAAAGTGTATGGCTTTCCAAGTGATAACTTCAATAATGCATTATATATATTAACATTATTTCTATTACAGGTTTCTATATATGTCCTTATGTTTGCATACCACTTAGCACTATCTATATTCCAAAATTGTCCAGATGCCTTTTGCTTTGATTTCGCTCCTCTCAAACTTCTTTCACTTAAGTTATTTGTAAATGGAATATCAAAGTTTATTACCTGTTCTAATTTTTCGTCACAGAATTGATTCTCGTGCGAAGGAAAGGAAAATATATGCAAGATTTTAATTTTTATAAAGTTAATGAAACTTTAAACCATAAATATTATCAAATACCACGGGAATTATTTATAAATCCATTATATAAAAATGCCTTAAATTCTGATAGTAAATTGTTATATGGTTTTCTATTAGATAGATTATCATTATCTATTAATAACAATTGGCATGATGAAAATGGAAATGTATATTTAATTTTTACTAGAAAAGAAGTACAAGACAAATTAAATCTATCTGATAAAACTGTTACTAAAGCATTTAAACAATTATCAGATGTTAATTTAATATATGAAAAGAAACAAGGTTTTAGCAGACCTAAACTTATATATGTCGCAAAAATACAACATCAAAATATAGAAATATCACATAATCGTAAAAATTACGATTATATAAACGGAGATTCTACGATTACCGAATCGGAAAATTTCCGACCAATAAATACTAATAATAATTATACTTATAAAAATAATAAGGCTAATAAAAATTCAATGAAATATTCTGGTAGAGATTATTCTCCTGAATTTTTAAACAGCTTATATGCTAATGTGTAATGACTTTAGCAAAACACAAAAGCAGTTATGTTTTTGTGAAAATAGCAATATAAAAATTGGCTATCATGCAATAATTAGAAATGCAAAATACAAAAGAGAAAATTTAAAAGGTATCTATCGCCATAATGAAAGAAGAAATAAAAACTATTCTAATAAGAATATTGATAAAGAAAAATCCTATTTGAATTATTCATTAAAAGATACTCAATTCACTTATGAAAAGGAATTTGATAGAATACGAAAAGAATATAATTTAAAAGGTCAAATCAAAACAGTTAGTAATGTTATTTGTGAATATATAATTACTTCTGATAAAGTCTTCTTCGACACAATTGGAAAAGATGAAACTAAAAGATATTTTGAAACAGCTTACAAATTTGTTTATGAATACAAGGATTTAGGCGAGCAATATATTTTATCTGCAAAAGTGCATATGGACGAGGAAACTCCACATATGCACTTAGTTTTTATTCCAGTAGTTCATACTACAGATAAAAAAGGTAATAGCATAGATAAAATTGCTTGTAGTGAATTTTGGAAAGCTAAAGATAGTTACAGTCAATTACAAAATGCTTTCCACTCTTATATAACTGCAAATGGATTTGATTTAGAAAGAGGAAATCCTAGTGAAAGAGTACATTTATCTGTTGAAGATTATAAAAAAATTACAAATTTTGAAAATGCTAAAACTGTGCTTAAAGATATAAAACTAGAATTGCCAGAAACACCTGATGTTAATAGTTTTGGAAAGTTAGTACGAAATAGAGATGAAAAAATACAAGAATTAGTTGTAGAGCCAAGAGATAAAATAATTAAAGAACAACAAGAACAAATATCTTTGCTATATTTAGCATTACAAAATCAAGTTAATACTGTTGAAAAAGCTTCAAAATATGAAAAAGAAAGAAAATTTATAATGTTTGAAAATAGAGAGTTAAAAGAAAAGTGCGAAAATATGGAAAAAGACTATTCTGTTAAGCTCAAAGAAGAAATACAAAAAGTTGAAAATAAATATGAAGATGAAATCTATCAGCTTGAAAAAGAAAATAGCTTTTTACGAAAAGTTATAAATACATTTGAAAAAACATTAGATAAATTCATACATTGGGTATGTACCAAATTTTCAGTTCCTTCTGAAGAAGAATTTATTAGAAATTTTGAATTTGATAATGATATTCTTCTGCTTGTTGGATTCCTTTTTCATTTAATTCTATATCTGCTTTTCCTTGTACTTTTTTTAATAAATTCCATTCCGTTTGTCCATGTCTTGTTAATAATATTTCCATTATAAAAATCTCCTATCTATTCTCTTTCTCTATCTCTTCTAGTATAATCAAAATCTCCATATTTTGTCCTTGCAAATAACTGGTGAATTTGCCCATAAATTGTTCCAGGACATCTGTCCAAGACTTTTTCTATATGTTGTTTTACCTGTTCTGAATACATACCATTTGTTCTTACCAATACATCATTTCCAATATTAATACTTTCTCCTTTTTTGAAATGCTTATTTCCAATCAGTATTCCATCATCTAAATATTCAATTGTATCACTACTATTTTTAAGCATTACACCGCAGCCATGTGGTGTTAGAGTAATTTGTTTATCTTTTAATTTTATTGTATTTTTAGAAGATAAATCAGGATGGACCAAATAAATGTCGTTTCCAGGTGCAGTTAATAAAGTAAAGTTATCTTGTTCCCATTGACAACCTATACATATAGCATTTTTAGTAGGCATTCCATAATGACTTAAATTAATAACTTCTTCACCTGCCAATTCGCCTAAAACAGCATTACAAAAATATCTATTTCTATCTTTATTTATTCTTTGTAATATATTAGCTAATTCTGAAAATTGATCAGCTTTTTTTCCATAAATATATCTTAAATATCTATTTTCTTTATCATCATATATTGTTTGAATATCATCATAATACCAGTTACCTTCTACGGGATATAAGCCATATTTTAAGTTATCTTTTTTTAATTCTATTGCAGAAGCATGAACTATCATATATTGACCTTCTGGAAGTTCAGAATTTTCTCCATTTTGTTCTGCCAAAATTGCAAAATGATTTCCTACATTATAATTCCAATAAAATTTATCTTCTCTTTCTAAATCAATTGAATCCAATATTTGTGATGGAAGATGTGTTGTTGCATATTTTAAATATATTTCTCTATTTTTCATAACTCCATCTAATCTTCTTTGAAACTCCTGTGGCGTTATTTTTTGCTTTAATCGATAAACCACTGTACCACAAACATTCACAGTTGCATCTACAGGAATAAATGGAACATCAGAATCCCAAGAATAGCAAGAACCTGTGTAAAATCCACCTAACATTCTTGTACCATTTTGTGCTATTCCTAAATCAGGCATTGCATATATCATACTTTCCTTTTGTGTTCCAGATAATTCTGTTCCTACTTTACTTAGTAATTTTGATGTTATTTCTAGGTGGTTTAATATTTCTTTTTGAGTATTATCATTTAATGAAAAATTTGTCACCATATAAAAATTTCCCTTTATAATAAGTTTGACTTCCGTCAATTTAATTATAAGAGGGTGTTGGCATCATGTAAAATACATATTTGTTTGTAAAATATAACTTGAAGTTATACTTTGCAATTATTTTTTAAAATTTCAATTAAATCATTTAATTCTTTAAATTTATTATTAACATTATAGTACAATCCAAATTCCGTATTTGGAAGTGAAAAACCAACATCTAAAACGCATAATTCATTATCGGCTATTTTTTCTTCTACATATTCTTTAGTTATAACAGTTATTATATCTCTAACTTTTAATAATTCAAGCATTGCAGTATAGTTGACGTTATCGACATTAATTGTATCGCTTTCGCTATATTCAAGCTCTTTTATTAAATTTTGATATGCACTAGAAAATTTTTTCAATGTATAAATTGTTGTATTTCTTAAATCCTTTTTAGAAAGTTTTTTATTTAAATACTGTGAATTAGCATTTACAATAAATACATCATGTAGTTCTCCAATTTTTATAAATTTAATTTCCTTTGAATTATATATTTCATCACTGTATTTTTTTGAGAATGCAAGGTCTATTTTTTGTTTTTCTAACATTGAAAACATATTTTCAGCTGTTAATTGATGTATATTAATAATACTATTTTGATAGTCGTCATAAAATTTCAAAATCGCACTATTATAAATTTTGCTAGGCATATTTACATGTACACCTAAATTTATATTTGAATGCATATTAAATATAGCTTCTGCCTTTAACATAACATCAATAGCATCTTTTATTTGTGAATATAATTTTTTTCCATTTTCATTTAATATCATTCCATACTTACTTCTTTTAAATAGTTGAACATGTAATTCATTTTCCAAATTTTTAATATGTTTAGTTACTGCTGGTTGTGAAATATGTAAAATTTCACTTGCTTTCGTTAAATTTTCTTCTTCTGCTACAACTTTAAATATTCTATATAGTTCTAAATTTACCATTATAATCGTTCTCCCTTTATAAATTACTTTAAGATTTTCCAGCTTCCTGTTTTCTTTGAACCTTCTCTTTCTATTATCTTTACTTCTTGTAAATGTTTTATTGCTCTTGATATAGTTCTATCTGAAAGATTAGTTTCATTTACAATTTCTTCTCTTGTTATTTGATTATTATTTATTATTAAATTTAATATTTGTTGTTCATTTTTAGTTAATTTTATTGTGCTGTTTAATGTGTCATTTATTGTGTCATCTGTTGACACTTTATTTTTGGAGTCATATTCAAATGGATTTTCTTTATATTTAAAAGAAACTCTTAAGAAATGTTCCATAAATTTGAAACAACTTTTATCATAAGCCTCTAAAATTCTTAAAACTCCAGAACCGATATTTTCAATTAAATCTACATCTTTAAATACTCTGATAAGTTCTTTATTTCTTGGAGCAGTAACACCTTCTAAAAATTCTTCTTGTGATAATCCTTGAGGTAGTCCTCCTCCTGATGTAATTTCAATTCTATCAGAATAAAGTTCAATTATTGGTGTTGTAGTTAGTGTATAATCACTATGTACCATCGCATTTATAACAGCTTCTTTTAATGCTTTACTATCTATCATTTCTACTTCTTTTCTACCATTATATTCAATTTTTGCATAAACAGTATTTTCCGCTGTAAGCCTATCTAAAATTCTTTGGGTAGCAGTTATTAAACAACAATAACCATATTCTTGATTTTCTATTAATTCCATTTTGCTTGTTCCTAAATATTTAACAAGTTTTATTGATATATCATTTTCATCAGCAAGTAAATAAGCATTATAATTATATTTTCCTTCATCAGTTAATAAATTTAGATTTCTAGCAAAATTGTCATTGAGAATCATTCCATTTCCTTCATAATGAATTTTCAACTGTCTAAATGTTAAATCTTGTCTAGGAGACTCTATTTCTTTTAAAGAATTTTTTATTCTTCTAGCAAACATTTTTTCAATCATTCTTTCTGTCATTCTTTCTTTGCTACTACCAATTCTAATATAACATCCTTCTGGCGTTCTTCATTTTTTTCGTAAATAATATGGTTTTTCCGTTCCACTTGATATTATAACTTTTATTACTTCTTTATTTTCTATTGTTTCCACAGTTACATCAAATAATCCTAAAGTTGAAGGTTGTATATTATTTTTTATTCTGTCTTTTATTTGTAATTGTGTTAAATCAGTATTTTCAACTCCAGTAACTTGTCCGTTTTTATTTATTCCAACATAAATTATTCCACCTTCTTTGTAATTAAGAAAGGCAATAACTTCTTGCTCAAAATCTTCATTTAATTGTTCTTTATTTTCAATTCTGTTTGTCTCAGTGTTTTGCATAAACTCACGCTCCTCTTTTATTATTTATAAATTACAAAATCATTTAAAAATGATAACATTTCAAACAGTATTTTTCTATTTTGTGTATATTCTATTGATAATTCTCCTATCTTTATTTCTTCCCATCCTTTTTCTTCTTTATTGATAAATATGCAATTATATAAATCACTAAAATTAAATGTTAAAGTATCATATGATTTTTCACTTCTAAAATAAGTATTGAAAATTTTTATTAAATTTTTACTTTTTAAAATAATTTCTTTTAACTCATTTTCTCCATTTCCTGATATAATTTTATTATATGTATTAATATTATCTATTTTGGTCGCTAAGAGTATTGGAAACAATATAAGTTTAGCTAATCCATATTCTGTACTTGAACGTATATAGTTATATGTTAGAGAAATCAATTTTATAAATCTATTACATTTTCGTAAGGAAAAATTATAGATAAGTACAATTTCTTTAACACACATATTTATATAATGTCCGCCACTCATACTGATTACTTTTAGACTATCAATATAATTTTCAATATCAATATTTGGTAAAGTAAACTGTAAGTCAAAAAACTTATCTAGGTATGAATAGCCATCAATTCCTTCACCATAAAATTTCTTTACAGTATATTGCAGTTCACTTAAATTAGTAGAAAATACAAAAATAAACCTATCATCATCAAAAAAATGTTTAATTCTTTCTAATAACTTAATTGCAAATGTTGGGTTACATCTATCTAGTTCATCAATAAATATGACTAACTTATTTGCTTTTTCTACTTTTATATCTTCTAATAATTCTTTAAAAGTAGTTTTTAATTCTTCTATAGAAATAATGTCTTTTGTTATTGGTTTATTAATTTTTGGGTCACATTGTAGTTCCAATCCATATGATTTTCCATTATTGTCTGAAAAAGATAATCCTATCTTAAATGATGATATTATTCTATATATTTTTTCTTTCATAGATTCGTTTGTTTTTGAATTGTCACTTAAATTTGGATTTTGTTCTATTATACTATAAATTAAAGTAAGCAGTGGATCTTCATTTGAATCATATTCCCAAGCATTAAAATAAATAGGATATAATTGATTTTTTAATTCTATATTATTTAATTCTTTTTCTGTATTGTCTATAAAATTCTTAATTTCTTTATCTATTATGTGTTCTTCAAAACTTAAACATTTAATTGTTTCAATTACTTGCTTTACAAAAAATGTTTTTCCAGCTCCCCAATCGCCATTTATATAAATGATATTTTGTTCTGGCATAGAATATAGTATTTTTATAAAGTTCCTTATAATTCTATTTCTTCCTAATATGTTATCTTTCATAGCTTTTATTATATTTTCTTGTGTTGGTTTTAATTCTGTATTCATTTTATCAACTCTTTCTATTTATTATTTACTAACCACTCATATACTTCATCTTCTGTTAAAACTCCATGTTTTAATTTATTAACTCTATCTTTAGCATCTTTTTTCCACTTGTCAAAATCTTTTTTCATTTGTTTATTATCTTTATTTCTACCAACAGCCATAGACTTTAATTGGTATAATCTTCTGTATTCTGCTAATGCTTTATTTTGTTTTAGTCTTTCGTTATAAGCTTGTACTGCACCTTGTTCTTTGCAAGTTTTGCCATTTGCCTTTGGATAATCACAATAAATTTCATCAAGTCTTGAGTTTGGAATAAAGTACATTCCACAGTTTTGACATTTCTTAATTGGATTATTTGTTGTTTTTACTAACTCTTCTAATACTGCATAGCATATAGCAGATAAGTCATTGCTTTGATGTGTATCTATCATAGAAACAAGCATTGTATTATTCTTAAAGCTATCCAGTAATTGCCTATCATTCAAATGTGATAATTCCAAATTCTTATTTGAATAGCTATCTTGAATAATATTGTCATTTCTATTATAAGTATATGCTTGTCCTTTATGCTTGATTAAATATACTGCAAATCTTTGACTAGGCGTATATTCTTTTAATTCTTCTTGTTCATCAAGGTTAAATACATAGTTTACAAA